>DGYFI06203__coassemble_1222_pt1 | contig 24421 bp, 18 predicted proteins | sample DGYFI06203__metabat2_high_PE_041 | metagenome-assembled genome bin DGYFI06203 | reverse complement strand
GATCTCGTCGCCGGTGCGCAGGACACCGTCGACGAGGCGGGCGTCGTGATCCAGGAGGATCGCGGCCTCGCGGGGCTTGACGGCATCGCCGGTGCCGCCGAGGTTACGGTCGGCCGGACGCTCGTAGAGCGCGTCGCCGCCGTACATGGCGTCGACGATGCGGCGCAGGCCGTTCTCCTCGCGGGCCACGGACACGCGGACCCACTCGGCGGCGGCGTCCTGGCCACGCTCGTTGCGCAGGGCCTCGAGGAAGGCACCCGGGTGGACGATGGCGACCAGGGCGGACACGTGACCGAAGCCGAGGGAGGTCACGAGGCCGGCCTTGGGGGCCTTGGCGGCCAGGTTGAGCGGGCGGCGCAGCCACACGAGGTGCTGGTGCTGCTCGAGAACCGGGTCGACGGTGTCCAGCGACATGTTCGCCGGGACGATGCCGGAGCGCAGGACCTGGGTGAGGCCGATCATCTGGAAGGCGGCGGCGCCACCCTTGGCGTGGCCGGTGAGCGTCTTCTGGGAGATGACGTACAGCGGGTTGCCGTCGGCGCGGCCGATGGAGGCGGCGATGCGCTCGTGGAGGTCGGACTCGTTCGGGTCGTTGGCGTTGGTGGAGGTGTCGTGCTTGGAGATGATGGCGACATCATCCGCGGACACCCCCACCGCGGCCAGCTGCTGCGCGAGGCGGGAGTCGGCGCCGCCACGGGCGGCACCCAGGGCACCGAGGCCCGGCGCCGGGATGGAGGTGTGCGCACCGTCGGCGAAGGACTCGGCGAAGGCGACGACACCCAGGACCGGCAGGCCGAGGTCGGCGGCGACGGAGCCGCGGGCGAGCAGCACGGTGCCGCCACCCTCGGACTCGATGAAGCCACCGCGACGACGGTCGTTGGCGCGGGAGAAGTAGCGGTGCTCGATGCCCTTGTTCTCCATCTCGGTGGAGTCGGCGGTGGCCGCCATGTCACCGAAGCCGGTGATGCCCTCGATGGAGAGGTCGTCGAGGCCGCCGGCGACGACGAAGTCGGCCTTGCCGAGGGCGATCTTGTCGTAGCCCTCCTCGACGGAGACGGCGGCGGTGGCGCAGGCGGCGACCGGGTGGATCATCTGGCCGTAGCCACCGACGTAGGACTGCATGACGTGGGCGGCGACGACGTTGGGCAGGGCCTCCTGCAGGATGTCGTTCGCGCGCGGCTCGGCGAGCAGGCCGTCGATGTAGAGGGAGCGCATGGACTCGACGCCGCCCATGCCGGTGCCCTGGGTGGAGGACACGCGGGCCGGGTGGACGTCGCGCAGCAGTTCCGCCGGGGTGAAGCCGGAGGAGAGGAACGCGTCGATGGTGCAGACGAGGTTCCACAGCGCGAGGCGGTCGAGGTTGTCGATCATGTCGGCGGGGATGCCGTACACGGACGGGTCGAAGCCCTCCGGGATCTGGCCGCCGACGAAGCGCGACATGGTGGTGCGGCGCGGGACGCGCACGGCGGAGCCGGCGTGGCGGACGACGGTCCACTCCCCCGCCTCCTCGTCGAAGAACGCGGAGGTGTGGTCGGGCTCGGAGTCGACGAAGGTCTTGGCCTCCTCCCTGGAGGCGACGGAGAAGGAGAGGTCCTTGTCGAGGTAGACGGTGGTCAGCTCCGGCGCGAGGTTGTCGACCATGAAGAAGTCGTCGTGGTAGCGGCGGACACCGACCTTGCCGAGGACCTCGTCGTGGAAGCGCTCGTGGATGTCCTCCTCGGCGATCTCCTGGTCGTCGGCGTCGTACCAGGCGCCGTTGTCCCAGCGGATGAGGCCCATGGTCCAGGCGAGCTCGATGACGCCGGCGGCGGTGAGGTCGCCGGAGAGCTCGGCGTCGAAACGCGTGCGGGCGGAGCCGTAGGGGCCCACCTCGCCGGCGCCGACGATGACGATCATGTCCTCCAGCTTCGTGGTCACGCCGCTGAAGTCCGGGGCGGTCCACTCGAAGCGGCGGTACGGGGTCGGCAGGGCGGTGAGGGTGCGGGGCTCCTCGGCGTCCTGCTTGTCGACGCCCGCCGCCAGCTCAGCCTCCGCCGCCGCTTCCGCGGCGAGCTGGGAGATGTTGACGTCGGACTCGCCGAGGCCGCCGGTGTAGTCCACGGTGACCGGGGCCTGGGCGGCCGCGGCGCGGACCTCGTCGGTGATCTGGGAGACGAGCAGTTCGGCCATCTCTTCGTTGGAGAAGGTCTTCACGCCCTTGGACTCGATGGTCTCGACGAGCGGGTCGTTGCCGCCCATGAGGCCGGTGCCGCGGACCCAGCCGATGAAGGCGTGGACGAGGCTGGTGCGGTCGCCCCACACCGGCTCGGCGTGCCAGCGGGTGACCAGCGCGTCGAGGGAGGCCTTGGACTCGCCGTAGGCACCGTCGCCACCGAAGCGGCCGCGGTTCGGGGAACCCGGGAGGACGACGTGGAGTCGCTTACCGACGTGGGTGTCGGTGCCGATCTCGGACAGACCCGCGATGAGGCGCTCGACGGCCCACAGCAGCAGGCGCATCTGGGACTCGGCGGCGGGGCCGGCGTCGGCAAGCGAACCCATGACGCGCGGGGCGGCGAACGGGAACAGCAGGGTCGGGATGAGGGCCTTCTTGAGGACCTTCTTCTGGCCGTTGACCGTGGCGGTCTGCTCGTTGCCGATCCACTCGATGACGCCGTCGAGGTCCGCGTAGGAGCTCAGGTTGGCGGGGACGACCCACAGTGCGGCGCCGCCGCGTGCCGACGTCGCGTACAGGTTCTTGTAGTACGTCAGGCGGGAGTGGGACAGGTTCGAGGTGGTGACCACGACGGTGGCGCCCCCCTCCAGCAGCTCGGCGACGACGCCGGCGGCGATGGAGTTCGGGGAGGCGCCGGTGACCACGGCGACATCGTCGCTGTAGGACAGGGTGTCCGTGTCACGGGCCTGGGCGGCCAGCTCGGTCAGGCCCAGGAACTCGGCCTGCTTGGCGACGTTCTCACCGGCACCCGTGACGTCGACGCCGGCGGCGTCGAGCTCACCGAGGGCGACGCGGGTGAGGTCCTCACGGGCGGAGGCCCAGCGGTCGTCGAGAAGCACGGCCTTGTCGGCGTCGAAGCTCGGGGCGACCTGGCGCGGCCAGTCGGAGCCCAGCTCGCGGGAGACGAGGTCGAACAGGGCGGCGTACTCGTCGCCCTCGTCCTCGAGGTTGTGGGACTCGACCTCGGAGATGCCCAGCTGGGAGAGGATGGTGCGGGCGGTCTCGGCCAGCACGCCCTCCTTGCCGGTGACCTGCTCCGCGAATTCGCCGAGGGCGGCGGAGTCGACGACCCCACCGGCACCCCCACCGGCGGACGGCAGGCCCACGGCGACACCGCGGCGGGCGGCGACGGCCTGGACGGCGGCGTCGATGAGCGCATCCAGGTCGGAGGCGCTCGACGGGGAGGCCGGGGTGAGGGTGGCCAGATCGCCACCCCGCAGGGAGGCACCCTCGCGGGCACCGATGACCACCTCGGCGACGACGTGGTCGGCCCAGCCCTGGCCAAGCTGCCAGGTGCCGGTCACGCGGTCGGCGATGTAGTTCGGCTTCTTGCCGGTGGGGCCGGTGATGCGACGCAGGGCGTCAGCGGCGGAGTCACCGAGGACCGGGCCGAAGGCCTTGTAGCCCTTGGCCATCTTGGTGACCGTCTGCTTGAGGGCGGCCAGCTCGGCGTCGGCGGCACCGTCGATGGCGCCGAGGCCGAACTCCACGCCGAGGTCCAGCAGCAGCTGGTTACGACGCGAGGACACACCCTCGACGAGGGTCTCGATGGAGTCGGTGGCACCCATCTGGTCCGGACGCACCTTGGTCCAGATGGCGATGAGCATCTCGGTGGCGTCGGAGGGGGTGAACTCGATGTCGTCCGGGGTGCCGGCGCCGGCGGCGGCCACGGGCGCCGGGGCGGCGGCCGGGACGGTGTCGCCGGTGGGGGCGTTGGCGGTGACCGGGGCCGGGGCGGCGGTGGACTTCTTCTCGGCCGGTGCCTCCTCGGTGGCGGTCTCCGGGACGACGTCGGCGGCGACCTCACGGACGATCTCGTCGGTGGCGAAGACGACCGGGCGGTCGCGCTCGACGTTGAGGACCTCGATCGGGGTGCCGGCGTACTGCGGCAGGCGCAGGGTCTGGCCCATCATGTTGGCCAGGGTCGGGGCGGACCCGACACCGACCTCGACGAAGCGCTCGATGCCCAGGTCACGCAGGATGAGGTCCTGGGTCTCGATCCAGCGGACCGGGGAAGCGAACTGCCAGGCCAGGAGCTCGATGAGCAGGGTGCGGCCGAGCTTGACCGGGTTGGCGGCGGCGGCCTCGAAGTCGGCCAGGATGGTGTCGATGTACGGGGAGGAGACGACCTCGGTGATGGACTCGACGAACTCGCGGGTGAGCTCGAACGGGCGGGCCACGAGGTTCGGGATGTACCGGTCGACGAGGATGTCGAGGTTGATCTCCGCCGGGATGAGGGAGTCGAGGTGCTCGCGGAAGTCGCCCACGCCGTCGCGCAGGTGGCTGGAGTGGAACGGCACGTCGATGCCCGGGATCATGATGAACGCGCGCTGGCCGGGGGCCTTCTCCTCGGCGTCGGCCTTGAGGGCGGCGAGGCCGGCGCGGGTACCGGCGACGGCGTACTGGACGCCGGCGATGTTGTAGTTGACGATCTCCAGGAACTCGCCGGTCTTCTCCGACATCTCCTGCACGTAGCCGAAGACGTTGTCGGCGGTCAGGCGCATCTTGTTGGGACGCAGGGCGGCGAGGCCGTAGTTGGAGTTGCCCTCGGCGTCGCGCTCGACGAGGCGGTGCATCGTCAGGCCGCGGCGGTAGACGATCTCCACGACGGACTCGAGGGAGAGGACGCCGGAGTAGGCGGCCAGGGCGTTGTACTCGCCGACGGAGTGGCCGGCGAAGTAGGCGCGCTGGTTGAGGGCGTCGGCCTCGCGCATCTCGGCGATCTGGGCGCAGCCCAGGGTGGCCATGGCGACCTGGGTGAACTGGGTGAGGAAGAGCACGCCGTCCGGGTGGTGGAAGCGCTCCCCACCGACGACGACCTCGGTCGGGTTGTTCTTGACGATCTCCAGGACGGAGAAGCCCAGCTTGCCGCGGGTGTGGCGGTCGGCGCGGTCCCAGATCTCGCGGGCGGCCGCGGAGGAGGCACGGGAATCCATGCCCATGCCCTGGGACTGGATGCCCTGACCCGGGAAACCGTAGAAGGTGGTCGGCGCGGCCATGACGGCGGTGGCGGTGAGCACCATGTTGCCGCCCACGGTCGCGGTGACGGCGCGGACCTCACCGTGGCCCGGGCGGTTGTCGACGCCCGCGCGCTCGACGGTGAACTCGATCGTCTCGCCCGGCAGGACCGGGGCGAGCATGGTCGCGGTGTACTCGACGACGCGGCCCGGGGCGGTGGTGGCGGAGTCATCCTGGTAGCCGGCACCGGCGACGAGCTCGCCGATGGCGGAGGTCCACATGCCGTGGACGATGACGCCCGGCAGACCGGCCAGGCCGGCGGCGGTGTCGGAGACGTGGATCGGGTTGCGGTCGCCGGAGACGACGGCGAAGGGGTGCATGGACTCCGGCGCGACGACGCGGGCGAAGGCGCGGAAGGAGCGCGGGGTGTCCACGACGGACGGCAGCGCCGAGGTGTTGGTGCGCGCGGTCATGGTGCCGTTGCGGCCGCGGATGGCGAAACGCTCGGACAGCTTGGCCAGCGGCTCACCGTCGGCGGAGATCCGGGCACGGACGACGACGAGGCGACCCATGTCGGTGTCGGAGACCTCGTCGGCGGTGGCGGTGATCTGCAGGTCGACGGCGCCGTCGGCAAGCGACGGCAGCTCGCGCAGCATGGTGAGGTGGTGCTCGAGGTGGACGAGGGAGAGCATGCCCTCGACGACGGAGGCGGAGTCGGTGCCCGGAACGACCGCGGAGCGGACGGCGGCGAACACGGCCGGCCAGGCGCGGCCGACGAGGACGTCGGGGGCGGTGCCGTGGACGGCCAGATCGTTCGGCAGGTAGCCGGCGGTGACGTTGTCGTAGTCGGCGAGGTGGCCGGCGTCGAGGGTGGTGGTCCAGGAGGCGGTTCCCTCGGCGGAGACCTCGGCGAGCTCGCCACCGGCGGCCACGCGGGTGAGCTCGGCCATGGCGGCTTCGGCGTCCTCCGCGGTGACCTGCGGGTTGGCGGACAGCGGGGCGTCGGCCGGGACGGTGAAGCGGATGGTGAGGTCCGTGGTGGTGCCGGCGGCGGTGGAGCCGGCCAGCGGGACGGTGAGCACGGCGTGCTCGGCGTCCTCGGCCACGAGGCGGGCCCCGGTGGCGGCGTGGGCCGCGGACTGGCGGTCGTCGGCCAGGGTCCACTGGTCGGTGTCGCCGAGGCGCTCGATGTAGGAGGCCTGCTGGCGGCCGGCCCAGTAGGTGCCCGGGGCGGTGAGGACGCGCTCGACGATGGAGTCGGTGACCTCGACGGGCTGCTCGCCGGCGTCGAGAAGCGCGTCGATGGAGGCCTGGTTGAAGCGGCCGAGGAGCTCGGCGACCGGCTCGTTGGCGCGGGTGATGCCGGCGACGGCGGCGGTGCCCGGGATGATGCAGACCTCGTCGGCGTCGTAACGCTCGTCGTGGGCCTGCCACAGGGAGTCGGAACGCCACCAGCGGCGGACGTCGCCGTCGATGACGGGGACGAAGTTCGCCGGCTTGCCCGGGTTGAGCAGCAGCTTGGTGAACCAGGCGCGGTCGGCCGGGTGGAGGAGGTCGCGCTCGGCGAAGGGGTAGAGCTCCACGAGCTTCTCGACGGCCGCCGCCGGGTGGTCGGCGTCGACGTCGATCTGCGCCTCGAACTGGCCGTGGTCGAGGTCGGTGAGGCGGGCCTCGGCGCGCTCGACCATGTCGACGAAACGCTGGAACCAGGAGACGTCGGTCCAGGCACCCTGGTAGGGGCCGGAGACCTCGAGGTAGCGGTTGAGCCACTCGGCGTAGGTCATGGACTCGAGGTCACCGAAGTACGGCTTGCAGGTCTTGTCGATGGCCGCGATGATCTCGTCGCGGCGGGCGATCGCGGCGTCGTCGTCACCGGCGACCTCGTCGAGGAGGCGGCCGGCCTTGGCGAAGGAGTTCTCGATCTCGTAGAGGTCGGCGCCCAGCTGGGAACGACCGGAGGCGACGCCGCCGGCCTCCCGGCCCGCACCGGCCCACTCGTCGGTGCCCGGGGCGGCGACGAGTGCCTGCTTCACGGACTCGGAGGCGGTGGACTCGAGGGTGGCCATGGCGGCGGTGCCGATGAGGATGCCGTCGGTCGGCATGGCCGGCAGATCGTGCTTCTGCGCCCAGGTACCGGTGATGTACTCGGCGGCCCGCTCCGGGGTGCCGATGCCGCCACCGACCACGAGGATGACGTTGTCGCGCTCGCGGACCTCGGCGTAGGTGGCGATGAGCAGCTCGTCCAGGTCCTCCCAGGAGTGGTGGCCACCTGCCTTACCACCCTCGACCTGGATGATGATCGGGATGTCCTCGACGGCGTCGGCGATCTTGAGCACCTGGCGGATGTGCTTGACGGCACCCGGCTTGAAGACGATCCACGGGAAGTTGGCGTCACGCAGCTCGCGGACGAGGGAGACGGCCTCGTCGTGCGGCGGCATGCCGGCGGTGATGATGATGCCGTCGATGGGGGCACCGTTGGCGCGGGCGCGCGGCACGAGGCGCTTGCCCTCGACCTGCATGCGCCACAGGTAGGGGTTGAGGAACATGGAGTTGAACTGGGCGTTGACGCCCGGCAGCAGCATGTCCTGCAGCTGTGCGAGGTGCTCGTGGAGCACGTCCTCGGTGACCTGGCCGCCACCGGCCAGCTCGGCCCAGTGGCCGGCGTTGGCGGCCGCGGCGACGATCTTCGGGTCGACGGTGGTGGGGGTCATGCCCGGCAGGGTCATCGGGGTGTAGCCGGTGACCTCGGTGAACCTGGTCACCAGACGGACCTGGCCGCCGCGCTTCTCCAGGCGCGGGGCGAACTCGGACCAGTCACGGGGCAGCTCGGGGGCGAGGCCGGCGTCGAAAAGCTCGGCCTGGCCCTCGGTGTCGGAGACGACGAGGACGCCGACGCCGCGGCCCGCGACGATGCGGCGGGTGAGCGGGGTCATACCGGTCTCCGGGCCGACCTCGAGGATCCAGCGGGTGCCGGCGTCGACGGCGTCGCCCAGCTCGGCGGGGAAATCGACCGGGGTGGTCAGGACCAGCTCGGCGGCGACGCGGGCGATCTCCGCGTCGAGGCCGGCCTGACGCGCCCAGGTGACGGTCTGCTCGACGGCGGCCGCCATCGCCGGGTGGTGGAAGGCGGTCTGGATCGGCAGCGGGTTGAAGCGCGGGTTGAAGGGCTCGCCGCCGCGCTCCTTGTTCTCGATGGCCTTGGCGTCACGCTTGGCGAACTTGCCCAGGAGCTCCTGCACGAGCTGCAGATCGTGGGGGCGACCGACCATGACGAAGGTGTCGCGGGTGTTGCGCAGGCCGATGACCGGGCGGATCTCCTCCGGCACGTCGGCGCAGGCGTGGTCGATGGCCTGCTGCAGCTGCTCGCGGGAGACACCGATGACGGACACCATCGGGGACAGCTCACCCTGCTGGATGAGGCCCGTGATGCGTGCGGTGCGGGTCATGGCGGAGCCGATGAGCTGGGCGATGGCCAGCAGGTCGTCGGACTCGGCCTGCCCCTCCAGCAGGAGGGTGGCCAGCTTGCCCTGGGAGTGGCCGACGGAGGCGACGGCCTTGTCCAGCTCGAGGCCCTGGCGGTCCAGGGACTCCAGCACGGCGAGCTGGGAGGTGAAGACACCCGGGACGCTCACGGCCGCCTGGGCGGTGTCGAAGGCCGGGTTCTCCTCGGCGCGTGCCCAGGCGACGGGGTCGAAGCCGTGGGGGCGGGTGCCGGCGAGCTCATCTGCGACAGGCGCGAGCTTCTTGGCGGCGCCGTCGACCAGGGAGGTGACGGCGTTGCCGACACCGGCGGCGACGGCCGCGCGCAGGGTCTTCAACCAGTCGAATCCCTGGCCGGAGAAGGCCAGAGCAAACGGCTCGCGGTCGAAGCGGTTGATCAGTCGATCCGTCCCGAAGGAGGTGCTGTATTCGGTCACGTGGAACTCGCTCCTGTGTTTCCTACTTTGTGCATGACGAAACTCAGGGCACAGAAGTGCCCACAAGTTTTGATAGCCAAATATGCCACAAAAACCTGAGGAAAGCGTCATCTTTGTGGCGGGTGTCGCTGCCCGGCGGGGCGGCGGAGGGTCACGGGACGGCTACGGTCCGGTAACTTTCGGTGGCGTCGGTTCGTGTGCAAAACCACCCGTGCGCAGTATCGCTGCCGGTCGCCGGGGTCGCCTCCCGGCATTCCGAAACGAAGCCCCGATGTGACTATCACCACTGCCCGGGATTCGGGAGGATGATTGTCACATCGGGGCTGTCGGGGCGCGTCAGTTGTCCTGCGCGGTGTCGCGGACGTTCCCCGCCGCCCGCTTCGTGTCCTCCTGGACATCGGCGACGCGGTGCTGCCCCTCCGCCTTCACGCGGTCGAAGCTCTCGGTCGCACTCTGGCGGACGTCGGCGACCGCCCGCTCCGCCTGCGGCTGCAGACTGTCCCCCATGTCGCGGGCGACGGACTTCGCCTCGTCGACGAGCGGCTCGGCGCGGCGGCGCACCTCCTCGGCGGCCTCCTGCTCCTGACGGCTCGACGGCAGCAGGGAGCCGAGCAACCAGCCGGCACCGAGGGCGATGGCACCGGCGGCCAGCGGGTTGCCGCGCACCCGGCGCTTCACCGTACGCGGGGCGCGGCGGGCGGCGTCCCCCGCCTCGTCGGCGAAGCGGGACATGCGGCCCTGCTCATCCTCCTCGTGGCGGTAGTAGTTGAGCGGATCCTCGGTACCGGTGTCGTCGCTGCCGAAGATCGACTCGCGGACATCGGTCCAGCGCGACCTCAGCCGTTCAGTCTGGCGGTCGACGATGCGGTTGGGGTCGACCTTCTCGGCGAGGGCGTCGACGTCGCGCCCGAGGTCACCCCGGGTGCGCTCGATGTTGGCACGGATCTCATCAGGGTTGTTCGTCATGGCGTCTCCTTGTTCGGGTTGAGGGTCGGCGGAATGTCACCGATGGTGTCCTGGGTCTGCGGCAGACCCTTCATGTTCTCGAGCTGCTTCTTGCCGGACATCGCCAGCGCGGCGGCGACGGCCGCCCAGATGAGGGCGACGATGACGGCGGCGAAACCGAGGTGCATCACCGCCCCCAGCGCCCACATGAGCGCCAGCGACAGGAAGAGCAGGGCCAGGAACCCACCGACGGCGGCCCCGGCGAGCATGCCCGCGCCGCGGCCACCCTGGCGGGCGGACTGCGCGGCCTCCGCCTTGGCCAGCTGCACCTCCTGGCGCATCAGGTCCGAGAGGTTGCGGGAGAAGCTGGTGAACATCTCCCCGAGGGATTCGGTGCGCGCCCGGACCTCGGCCTCGGAGCGGGGGACCTCCGCGCGGGAGGCGGCGTGGTGGGTGACACGGGGTGTCGGTTCAGTCATCGTCGTTCCTCCGGGAGGTCGACGTCGGTGAACGGGTCGCGCGACGGGGTGTCGTGGAGACGGTCGACGGCGGGGCCGGAGGTCTCGGGGAACTGGTCGAAGCTGGACACCGGGTCCGGGTCGATCGGGTGCGGGCCCTCCGGGTACGGGGTGGTCGTCTGTTGCGGCGCGCCCGGGGTGGCGGGCGGGCCGTAGGCACCCGGCGCGGAGGGCACGCGGTAGCGGCCGTCGAACTCGTGCTCGCCCTCCCGATCCCGCAGGCCCCGGGTGAGGCGCCCGGCGACGAGGCCGACGCCTGCGGCGACCGCCAGGAAGGTGCCCGGGCGGCGGGCGGCGAAGCGGCGGACGTCGCGGAGGAGGTCCTCGGGGGACTTGGTCTCCAGGTCGGTGGTGAACTTCTCGACGCGCGAGCTCACCGTCCCCAGCACCTGGTTGACGAGGTCGGACTCGGGGCGCTCCCCGCGCGAGATGCGCTGCAGGTCATCGGACACGAGGCGGGACTGGCCGGCCAGCTTCTCCTGCTGCGTGGAGGCGTGCCCCATGGCCTCGTGGAGGGCGCTGTCATACAGGGCGCGGATCTGGTCGGTGGCCTCCCCGGCCACCTGTCGCGCCTCGCGCTTCGCGGATCCCGCCACGTCCTCCGCGGCGTGGCGGGCGTTGTCGGCGACGCGGTGCGCCTCGTCGCGCGCCTGATCGGAGGCGGTGGGGTCTCGATAGTCGGTCATCTGTGTTCCCTTCGTTCTCACATAAGCAATGGGTTGTGCTTACAGTGTTCCAGAACACATTTGGGCGCGCTTATACTTCGGGGCGCGCCACCCCTCCCCTACCGAGATACCCCCAGTTCACAGCCCTGAAAGCGGCCCGACGAGCACCTGAAAAATTCTCAGCCCCCGGCGGCGAGGGCCGACGGGGGCATCAAAAAGCGGGACCTGCATACGGAACCGGAAGTATGTCCCGCTCCATCACAAAGTGCGCCCGGTGGGACTTGAACCCACACATCCGAGGACACTGGAACCTAAATCCAGCGCGTCTGCCAATTCCGCCACGGGCGCGTGTCCGCATCATGTTACCCTGCCCCGATCGGACACCCGAAACGCCCCGAACTCCACCTTTCGGATGATGCGGGGTATGGTGTTATTCCGTGAGCGAGAACAACAGGCCCCGGCGACAGCGCAAGAAGGTCCGCGCGACCCACGTGATCTTTCTCGCCGCCGCGGTGGTCTGCACCATCGCTCTGGCCTGGTGGCAGTGGACCCGTTTCCAGTCCGGTTCGGGCACGTTCCAGAACCTGGGCTACGCCTTCCAGTGGCCGCTCTTCGGCGCCTTCTTCGTCTACGCCTACCGGAAGTTCCTCCAGTATGAGAACGAGATGATCGACGCCGAGAACGCCGCCGAGGATCCCGACTTCCTCTACGAGGCCCCCACCCGGAAGCGCGACGAGGTCACCACCATCGACGAGGACTTTCTCCCCAGCCGTCCCACCCTGGACATCGACACGTACAACGAGCTGAACACGCCGAGCCGTCGGCGTCGGGAAGCAGACACCGACCAACCTGGAGACATCACCCCATGACCGCAACCCAGACGATCCACCCCGAGCGCCAGAAGCGCGTCGACACCGCCCTCAAGCTGTTCTCGGTCACCGCCTGGATCACGGGTGTGTTCCTCATCATCCTCGTGGTCCGCATGATCCTCGAGTACGTGCTCAAGGTGGAGATCCCCTCCTGGGCCACCATCGTCGCCATCGCCCACGGCTGGGCGTACATGGCCTACCTGCTGGCCGTGCTCAACCTCGGCCTCAAGGCCCGCTGGAAGCCGGTCACGTGGATCACCACGGCGCTCGCCGGCGTCGTGCCGTTCCTCTCCTTCTTCGTCGAGGCCAACCGCCGCCGCGAGGTCAAGGAGAAGTTCCAGCTGGCTTAAACCGCTTATCGACGACGCAACGGGGCCCCTGCCGGGGCCCCGTTTCGTGTGTCCGTCAGTCGAAGACGACGGTGCGATTGCCGTAGACGAGGACGCGGTCCTCGAGGTGGTAGCGCAGGCCGCGGGCGAGCACCGACTTCTCGGCGTCGCGGCCGAGGCGCTGCATCTCCTCCGGGGTGTCCTTGTGGGTGACGCGGATGACGTCCTGCTCGATGATCGGACCGTCGTCGAGGTCCGAGGTGGCGAAGTGGCAGGTCGCACCGATGAGCTTCACTCCCCGCTTGTGCGCCTGGTGGTACGGGCGTGCGCCCATGAAGGACGGCAGGAAGCTGTGGTGGATGTTGAGCACGCGGCCCGCCCACATCTCGCAGAAGTCCGGCGGCAGGATCTGCATGAACCGCGCCATGACGATGGCGTCCGGCTCGTAGGAGTTGACGATCTCGCCGACCTCCTCGAAGGCCTTCCGCTTGCCGACGGCGTCCTTCGGGAACGGCACGTGGTAGAACGGCACACCGTGGTTGTCGGCGATGTACGCCAGGTTGTCGTGGTTGCCCACCACGGCGACGACCTCCATCGGGTAGTCGTTCTCCGCGACGCGGCCGAGCAGATCGTGCAGGCAGTGGCCCTCGCGGGAGACGAGGATGACGACCTTCTTCAACTCCGCCGTGTCCCACAGACGCCACTGCGCCTTGGGGCCGAACTCCTCGGCGACGGGGGCGAACTTCTCCCGCAGCTCGTCGATGTCCATGTCCACCGAGTCCGCGCGGATGGCCTGCCGGGTGAAGAACCAGTTGTTCTCCGGGTCCGTGAAGTACGCGGCCTCGGTGATCCAACCGCCCTGCTCCGCCAGGAACGTCGACAGCCTGGCGACGATGCCGGTCGTGTCGGGACAACCCAGGGTGAGCACGTACTGGCGCTCGGTGGTGGGACCGCTGGGGCGGTTGCGGGGATCATCGATGTTGTGCGGGGTCATTCGTCGGATATTAGCCCACCGTGCGCGGGGGTTCACCTGCTGGGTGGCCGCTGCCGACCGCTCACCGGGGAGGTGGCGGGCAGAAGGTCGCGAGGGCGCGTGAGCGCCACTTCCTCCCCGCTACGCCCTCCCCGCGACCTCCAGGGCGCGGATGACCTCCACCAGCTGCTGCAGCGCCTTGCCGCGGTGGGACAGGGCGTTCTTCTCCTCCGGGCTCAGTTGCGCCGAGGACCGGCCCACGGCGACGTCGTCGGCGGGCAGGAACAGCGGGTCGTAGCCGAAGCCGTTGTCGCCCACCGGCTCGCGCAGGAGGGTGCCCTTCCAGCGGCCCTCCGCCACGTGCTCCTCCCCCTCCGGGGTGACCAGGGCACACACGGAGACGAAAGCGCAGGCACGACGCCCGTCGGGGACGTGCGCCATCTGCCCGAGGAGGAGGTCGTTGTTCGCCCGGTCATCCCCGTGGGACCCGGCCCACCGCGCGGAGAGAACGCCGGGCATGCCGTTGAGCTCCTCCACCGCCAGGCCGGAGTCATCGGCGATGCACACCAGACCGGTCTCCCGGGCCCCGGCGCGCGCCTTGATGAGGGCGTTGTCGGCGAAGGTCCGGCCGTCCTCGACCGGCTCGTCGTAGGCGGGGACGGCGCTGAGCGGGGTGACCTCCACGCCGTCGACACCGGCGGCGATGAGGATGCGCTCCAGCTCCGCCAGCTTCTTGGCGTTGTTCGAGGCGACGAGCAGCTGCACGGCTACATCCCCAGGGCGGCGCGCTGGGCGGCGATGAGCTCGTGGCAGCCCTTCTCCGCGGAGTCCAGCATGAGGTTCAGCTGCTCGCGGGTGAAGTCACCGTGCTCGCCGGTGCCCTGGATCTCCACGAAGTGGCCGGCCTCGGTCATGACGACGTTGAGGTCGACCTCCGCGCGGGAGTCCTCCTCGTAGGGCAGGTCGAGGCAGACGTGGCCGTCGACAAGCCCGACGGAGACGGCGGCGACCGGGGGCAGCAGCGGCTGACCGGGGACGACGCCCTCCGACTTGAGCACGGCGATGGCGTCGGCCAGGGCGACGTAGGCGCCGGTGATGGAGGCGGTGCGGGTGCCGCCGTCGGCCTGCAGGACATCGCAGTCGATGTTGATGGTGTTCTCGCCGAGCTGGCTGAGATCGACGGCGGCGCGGAGGGCGCGGCCGACGAGGCGGGAGATCTCGTGGGTACGGCCCTTGACCTTGCCGCGCATGGACTCACGCGGCATGCGGTCGTGGGTGGCGGCGGGGAGCATGGAGTACTCGGCGGTGAGCCAGCCCTCGCCGGAGTCCTTCTTGAAGCGGGGGACGCCGTGCTCGACGCTGGCGGTGCACATGACCCGGGTGTTGCCGTACTCGATGAGCACGGAGCCGGCGGGGTTGGATGTGAAGCCGCGGGTGATGCGGACGGTGCGGAGCTGGTCGAGGTCGCGGCCGTCGGCACGCTGGAAGGAGTTCTCGGAAGTCATGGCCCCCAGGCTACCGGGGGAGCTAGAACTCGATGACCTGACCCTGCTGACCGACCTCGACGGGGCCGTCGAACTCGGCGCGGGCCGCGGCGAGGGTCGCCTCCGGGTCACCCCACGGCGGGATGTGCACGATGACGAGCTTCTTCACCCCGGCCAGACGGGCGGCGCGACCGGCCTCGGTGCCGGAGAGGTGCATGTCCGGCGGGAAGTCACCCTCCCCGGAGCACCACGTCGCCTCGCAGAGGAAGACGTCGGCGTCACGGGCGCACTCGACGAGCTGCTCGGTCCAGCCGGTGTCACCGGAGTAGGCGATGGTCTTGCCGGAGGTGTGCTCGGTGATGCGCAGGCAGTAGGCCTCCACCGGGTGTACCGCCTCGAAGGGGGTGACGGTGAGGCGGTCGATGATGTGCGGCTCCCCGGTCCGCCAGGGCGCGAAGGCGAAGGTGTCGGACATGTCGTCGACCTCGCCCGGGCTGTCGGCGGAGAGCACGCCGAGGTGCCCGAGGGTCGTCGACGGGCCGAAGCACAGGTTGCGTCCCTTGGCGGGGGCGTACGGGTGGTAGCGGCGCCACACCATGAGAGAGGGGAAGTCGAGGCAGTGGTCGGCGTGGAGATGGGAGAACACCACGTGGGCGTCACAGGGGTCCTGGACCTCCTGGAGCTGTCCGAGCACTCCGGGGCCGATGTCCACGAGGAGGCCCGGGGAGTTGTCGACGTTCACCAGGTAACCCGAGGCCGGGTTCGTGGGGCCGCCGACGCTGCCGGAACTGCCGAGGATCGTCAACTTCATGTTGCCACTGTGCCACGTAGCGACGGTTTTCTCGAACGCAACGCACGTTTCGTCATCAGATTGTGAGTGACCTATCCGGACACCTGATGCACCTGTCCCAGGCCGGGGCCGAGGAAGCGCTCGGAGAGCTGGGCGAACTTCGCGGGGTCCCCGGTGGACTCGAAGAGACGGGTCGGTGCCGGATGGATCGCCGGGTCGGCGAGCAGATCCTCGCGGGTGAGCACGCGGAGCACGTCCTTCGCGGTCTCCTCCGCCGAGGACACGAGGGTGACGTGGTCACCGATGGCCAGCTGGATGACACCGGAGAGCAGCGGGTAGTGGGTGCACCCCAGGACGAGCGTATCGACGCCCGCCGCCTGCAGCGGCTCCACGTAGGCTTCGGCCACCCCGAGGATCTGGCGTCCCGAAGTGATCCCGCGCTCGACGAAGTCGACGAAACTGGGGCACGCCTGGGCGTGCGCCTCCACCCCCGGGTTGATGGCGAAGAGATCCTGGTAGGCGCCGGAGTTGATGGTGCCCACGGTGCCGATGACGCCGACCTTACCGTTGCGGGTCGTGGCCAGGGCACGGCGGACCGCCGGCTGGATGACCTCGACGACGGGGACGTCGTAACGCTCGCGCGCGTCATGGAGGAACGCGGCCGACGCCGTGTTACAGGCGATGACGAGCATCTTGCAGCCGCGCTCGACGAGGTCGTCGGCGATGCGCGTGGCGTGCTGCCGGACCTCGGCGATGGGCAGCGGCCCGTAGGGGCCGTGCGCGGTGTCGCCGACGTAGATGATGGACTCGTGCGGGAGCTGGTCCATGATCGTGCGGGCGACCGTGAGTCCGCCGACGCCGGAGTCGAAAATGCCGATGGGTGCTGCAGGTGTGGTCACGTCGACCATGCTAGCGCCCGACCTAGCGTCCGTTACGGCGGTCTCCCTTGCCCATGGCGGCGACGATCTTGCCCATCGCGTCGCCGAACTGCTGGCGCTCCTCGGGCTCGAGGTTGTCGAAGATGAGGCGACGGACCTCGGAGACGTGCCCCGGGGCGGCCTGCTCGAACAGGGCCAGGCCGGCGTCGGTGAGCTCCGCGAGGGTGCAACGCCCGTCATCCGGATCAGGCAGGCGGCGGACGAACTCCTGCTTCTCCAGGCGGACGATGACGCGGGACAGGTGCGACAGGGTCATGTCGCACTCCGCGGCCAGTTCGCTCATCCGCAGGACGTGCTCGGGTGCCCGCCACAGCTGGGTGAGGGCGAAGTAGTCGTAGTGACTGATGCCGGCGTCCCGCTTCAGCTGGGCCTCGAGACGGGTGGGCAGCCACACGTGAAAAGACCAGACATTCATCCAGGTCTCCGCTTCCTGTTCGGACAGCCACTCCACATTGCGCTTGTTCATGCGTCCAATACTACGTGTACTACTCGCAGAAACTGATAATTAGTATGTGGATTTCTTAGGTATTCACGGTTTTTGCGTCAACCACACCCCCGCTCACCAGCCGAAACTACCCCCGTCAAGCTTTTTCCGGGCCCGCCGGGCGCGCAGCTGCGGCGGGTCATCGGACGTGATGAACATGCCCGCCGCGGCGCCGCCGACAGCACCGAACAGGTGCGCCTGCCACGACACACCAGGAACCCCGGGCAGAACCCCCCAGATCAGGCCGGAGTACGTCACACCCAAGGCGATGCCGATGAGGATCTGGACGATGCTGCGGTTGAAGATGCCGCGGATGAGCAGGTACCCCAGCCAGCCGTAGACCAGTCCGGACGCACCGATGTGGTTCGTGCCCACCCCACCGAGCAGCCACACGCCGAGACCGCCGAGGATCACCACGATCGCCGTCACCTCCCACCACACGCGGGCCCGCGACATACCTATGAGGAAGCTGAATATCGCACCCGGAATGGTGTTGGACAGCAGATGTTCAATGTTGGCGTGCAGCAGCGGGGACGTGAAGATGTGCCACAGGGAGGACACGTCGAGCGGATGGATGCCGAAGAAGACCAGCCGCCCGCCGAAGAGGAATATGTTCACAATATGCACGGCCCAGATGACCACCACGTAGGCGGCCGCGAACCAGAGACCCGAGCGGAAGGAGGAACCGGCGCCCCGCCGCGCGGGCGGACGGGCGGCACCGGAGGGGGAACCGTAGGGGGAGGTCGGATACACAGGTGGTTGACTCATCCCCCACCACTCTAATCAGTCGGCGAGAATCGCGGACCACACGCCGAGCCCGTGACCGGGGGCGGCGGAGACCACCGCATCGACGATCGCCGCCTGCACCGCGTCGGCCGCCGCGGCCGAGAGGTCGTGGAGCGTCTCAACGCCCACCCCGGTCGTCTGCCCCGCCGTCGCCGCCGTCGACACCGCGAACAGGGTGTCCCCGTCGAGCGGCGAGTGCGCCGGACGCACGGCCCGGGCGATGCCGTCGTGGCCGACCATCGCCAACCGCGTCACCTGGGCCACCGTCACGGGGGCGTCGGTGGCGATGACGCCGATGGTGGTGTTGAGCGACGACGCCGGGTGCTCCAGCGCCCCGAAGGCGGCGAGGTCCACCGGCGGGCGGGCAGGGTCGCCCCACAGCTTCCCCGTCCCCGGGTCGATGACCGATCCCACCGGGTTGGCCACCACCAGCGCGGAGACGGTGTACGACCCGACCACCACCGAGGCCTGGCCCACACCCCCGCGCAGGACCCCGGCCGTGGCGCCGCACCCCGCCCCGACGCTACCGCTGGTCCGCGCCGCCGCGCCCCCGTCCAACGCCGAGCGCACCGCCGCCGCCCCGTCCGCAGCGGTGGGCCGGTGCATCGCGTCGCCGACGAAGAGGTCGAAGATGACGGCCGCCGGGACGATGGGCACCCGGGGGCCGGGCCGCCCCTCCCCCAGCACGGGGAATCCCCGCCGGGCGCGCTCCAGTTCGGCCATCGCCCCGTCCGCGGCGGCCAGCCCGAAGGCGGAACCCCCGGAGAGCACGATCGCGTGGACACGTTCAACGGTGTTGTGGGGAGCGAGCAGATCCGTCTCCCGGGTACCCGGCCCGCCCCCGCGGACGTCGACGCCGGCCACCATGCCGGCGGGGTCGGCGGAGACGACAGCGGTGACTCCCGTGTCCCCGGCGGAGGTGTGGCCGACGAGGAGCCCCGGGACGTCGATAAGCATCGTGTCAGCCCATCATCGCGGCGAGCAGGCTGTCCTGGTTGAAGCCCAGCCACTCGACGAGGGTGTCGGCGTCCTCCCCCGCGTCCTCCGCGGAGGCGAGGTAGAGGCGCAGATCGTTGAGGCCGGCGAGGAAGGCGTGCGCCTCCTCCTCCGTCAGGGTGATCTCCACCCCGCCGTCGGGCCCGACCTTCTCGGCCACCACCTGCAGGTTCTGCAGCTTGGCGCGGCAGATTTCGTTCTCGTGGAGGCTGCGGAGCAGGGAGTTGTCGCCCTCGTACTCCTCGTCGCCCTCCCGCTCGAAATCGGGCAGCAGGCGCGCCATACCCGGGTCCTCGGGGGCGTCCTTGTGGCCGGTGGGGATGCCGGTGAGCTCGGCGAGCTCGTCCTTGGGCGCCGACTGCGCGCGCCGGATGATGGCCTCACTCACCCCGGACACGAGGTTGCCCAGCACCTCCCGCTCCATCGGTTCCAGCACCGTGTGGAATCGGGCCGCCCGCATGAGACCCTTCTTCTTCCGCCAAGCCTGCACGTGCGCTCCTTATCCCGCCTGCTGCATCGTGGCCCACAGGCCCGCGGTGTGCAGCTTCTTGACGTCGCCCTCGACCTTGTCCTTCTCCCCGGAGGAGACGACGGCCTTGCCTTCGGTGTGGACCTGCATCATCAGCTCCGTCGCCCGCTTCCGGCCGTACCCGAGCACGGTCTGGAACACGTAGGTGACATAACTCATCAGGTTGACCGGGTCATCCCACACGATGCACAGCCACGGCAGATTCTCCGCGGTCGCGACATTGACATCGATCTGTTCATCGAGCTCCGGGGTCGCCATGGGGGATCCCATCCCGGGCGCGCTCATCGACGGGATCGTCTGGGGCGATGCTGGACCAGTCATGCCACACAGCCTAGTCAACCCTCCCCCCGGCTCGGGAGTATCCCCGGTATGCGTGGTCCGCCCGGAACGCCCGGTGGTGTCGGCTCACCCGAGCGGGTAGGTTAACTACCCAGCCGACCCACTCGACGCACCCCAGGATGTGATTCCATGTTCCGCCTGTCCCCCGCCCCGTGGTACACCCCGCAGGGTCTGAGGGATCTGCTGCCGAGTGCGAGCGTCCTGCTCACCGTCGCCGGGCTGCTCATGTCCCTGCTCATGGCGGTGCTGCCGGGCAACCCCGAGACCGACGACCCGGGCGATCCGGACACCGGCTACGTCCAACCGGCCCCCGACGTCCAGGCGGGGCTTGAGAATATCCGCACCGACATCAACGCCGCTCTCATCGAGCTGCGCCACGAGGAGGGTGTGCCGCCGCTGGTCCCCGCCCCGCACCTGCAGCTGGCCGCGCAGCGCCTGGCGGAGCGTTCCGCGGTGGCCGGCCAGCAGCTGCCCTCGCCGAACAACGTCACCATGGTGCAGCACCACCTGCCGGTCGAGTCCGCCTCCGGCCACGCCTTCCTCGAGGCGTGGCTGCACTCCCCCGCCCACACCGCCCCGCTTCTCGACGCCCGCTACGCCTTCTCCGCGGTCGGCGTCGCCGTCGGTCACGGTGAGGTGTGGGTGGCGGTCCAGCTCTCGGCGGAGTAGCTCGCGGCGGATATACAGTGGGCGGTGTGAACCAGAACGCACCTAACCCCGGGGCGGCGTCTGTGCCGCCGAATCGCTCGACGTCCCTGCTGACGGACATGTACGAGCTCACCATGCTGCAGGCGGCTCTGCGCGACGGCACCGCCCACCGGCAGTGCACGTTCGAGGTGTTCGCCCGCCGCCTGCCCAACGAGCGCCGCTACGGCGTCGTGGCCGGCACCGCCCGCGTACTGCGCGCGGTGCGGGACTTCGTATTCACCGAGGATCAGCTCTCCCACCTGGAGTTCCTCGACGAGGAGTCGAAGGAGTTCCTGCGCAACTACCGTTTCACCGGGCAGATCGACGGTTACCGTGAGGGCGATCTGTACTTCCCGTACTCGCCGCTGCTCACGGTGCGCGGCACGTTCGCGGAGTGCGTCATCCTGGAGACGGTCATCCTGTCGATCATGAACGCGGACTCGGCGATCGCGTCGGCCGCGGCACGTATGGTCACCGCCGCCGACGGCCGCCCGATCATCGAGATGGGGTCCCGGCGCACCCACGAGTACGCGGCGGTCACCGCGTCCCGCGCCGCCTACCTGGCCGGTTTCACGGCCACCTCCAACCTGGAGGCCTCGCACCGTTACGGCATCCCGGCCTCCGGCACCGCCGCGCACGCCTGGACGCTGCTGCACATCAACGAGGACGGCACCCCGAACGAGGAGGCCGCGTTCCGTTCCCAGATCGACTCCCTCGGGGTGGACACGACCCTGCTGGTCGACACCTACGACATCACCCAGGGTGTGAAGACGGCGATCGAGGTCGCGGGCCCCGAGCTCGGCGGCGTTCGCATCGACTCCGGTGACCTCGGTGCCGTCACCCGGCGCGTCCGTCGGCAGCTCGATGATCTCGGCGCGCACAACACCCGCATCGTCGTCTCCTCCGACCTCGACGAGTTCGCCATCGCCGGTCTGCGCGGCGACCCGGTCGACGTCTACGGCGTGGGCACCTCGGTGGTGACCGGTTCCGGTGCCCCGACCGCCAGCATGGTGTACAAGCTGGTGGAGGTCGACGGGCACACCGTCGCCAAGCGCTCCCGCGGCAAGGGCATGACGGGCGGCACGAAGCAGGCCGTGCGCACCTACCGCTCCTCCGGCGTCGCCGTCGAGGAGCTGGTGTTCCCCTTCGGCGCGGAGGCCCCGGACACCGGTCACCTGTCCTCCACGCAGCTGACGGTGCCGCTCATGCGCGACGGAGTCGCGGTGGACGGTCTGCCCTCGCTCGAGGAGTCCCGCGCCTACCTCGCGGACCAGCTGCTCACCCTCCCGTGGGAGGGCCTGGCGCTGTCGCGGGATGAGCCGGCGATCGGCACCCGTTTCGTCGGTTTCCCGGAATAGGCGGCCACTTCCGCCGCGGATAGAGTGGGTGGGGTGAGTCAGCAGGAGGAACCGTTGTCGCAGTCCACCGAGTCGCTTCTCGACGCCGCCGTCGCCGCCCTCGGCGGCTCCCGCCGGGACGGTCAGGTGGCCATGGCGCAGGCCGTCACCCGCGCCCTGGAGAATGAGCGGCACCTCGCGGTGCAGGCGGGCACCGGTACGGGTAAGTCGCTGGCCTACCTCGTCCCGTCGATACGTCACGCGCAGGCCACCGGCACCGCGGTCATCATCTCCACGGCGACGATCGCGCTGCAACGCCAGCTCGTCGAACGCGATCTGCCGCGCCTGGCCGACGCCCTCGAGCCGGTGATGGAGCGCCGCCCCACGTTCGCCATCCTCAAAGGCCGGTCCAACTACGTGTGCCTCAACCGGATCGGCGCGGCGGAGGACCCGGAGGACGCGCTGCTCGACGAGGCCGACGTCTCCTGGCTCGGCCGCCACGTCGCCCGCGTCCACGAATGGGCCCAGGAGACCGGGTCCGGGGACCGCGACGACCTGGAGCCTGGCGTGCCGGATCTGGCGTGGCGGCAGGTGTCGGTCACCTCACGCGAATGCCTCGGTGCCACCCGCTGCCCCCACGGCGAGGAGTGCTTCGCCGAGGCGGCGCGGCGGCAGGCGCACGAGGTGGACATCGTGGTGACCAACCACGCGCTGCTCGCCATCGACGCCCTCGCGGACATCGACATCCTCCCCGAGCATGACGTCGTGGTCATCGACGAGGCCCACGAGCTCGACGGCCGGATCACGTCCGTCGCCACCAACGAGCTCTCCCGCACCGCCCTCACGCTGGCCGCCAAGCGCGCCGGCAAGCTCGGTGCCGACGGCCGCGACGACAAACTCGTCGAGCTGGCCGACGACTGGATCGCCGCCGCGGCAACGCTTCCCGACGGGCGGTGGAACGACATCGACGACACCGCCCGGGGGCCGCTCGTCGGCCTGCGCGACGGGCTGTGGTCGGTGCGCGACGCCATCGCCCGCGCCCCGGAGGGCGAGTCCGCCAACGACCCGGAGAAGTACGCCGAGCGCCAGAACCTGGCCAATCACCTGCAGGAGCTGCACGACGCGATCGTGCGGGTGCTCACGGTGTTCGACGAGTCCGACCCGGCGTCGCAACGCGATGTCGTGTGGCTCGCCCGCGACGACCGGCGCGGCGATGTCCTCACCGTCGCTCCCCTGTCGGTCGCCGGGCTGCTCCACGACCGCCTCTTCGGGGAGCAGACCGTGGTGCTCACCTCGGCGACGCTCACCATCGGCGGGCGTTTCGACCCCATGGCGGCCTTCCTCGGTATCCCGAAGGGCACGTGGGACAGCCTCGACGCCGGCACCCCCTTCGACCCGCGGAAATCCGGCATCCTCTACACCGCCCGCCACCTGCCCGATCCCGGCCGCGACGGCCTGTCCGTCGAGACGCTCGACGAGATCCACGACCTCATCATGGCCGCCGGCGGTCGCACCCTGGGCCTGTTCTCCTCCCGGCGCGCCGCCGAGCAGGCCGCCGAGGCGATGAAGCTCCGTGTGCCCTTCGACGTCTACTGCCAGGGCGAGGACACCACCGGCGCGCTGGTGGAGAAGTTCGCCCGCGACGAGAACGCCTGCCTGTTCGGCACGCTGACGCTGTGGCAGGGTGTCGACGTCCCCGGTCCGGCCTGCTCCCTCGTCCTCATCGACCGCATCCCCTTCCCCCGCCCCGACGACCCGCTGCTGCAGGCCCGCAAGGAGGCCGCGGAGGCCGAGGGACGCAACGGGTTCATGGAGGTCGCCGCCACCCACGCGGCCCTGCTCATGGCGCAGGGCGCGGGTCGCCTGCTGCGGTCGGTCACCGACCGGGGCGTCGTGGCCGTGCTGGACAACCGCCTGGCGACGAAGCGCTACGGTTCCTTCCTGCGGGCGTCGATGCCCGCGTTCTGGGAGACAACCGACCCGGCCGTCGTCCGCGGGGCGCTCAAGCGCCTGGTCACTCAGGGCCGGTAGAGCATCCGATCACCGCTGCCCTGCAGGCCGGCGTGCGCCATCATCATCGCGACGAGCGGGGTGGTGATGAAGATGCCGATGACCGTGATGCTGCCCACCGCCCCGAGGAGCAGCGAGAACAGGACCAGCAGCAGGCTGGCGCCGAGGTTGTTCCGGGCGATCTCCACCGAGCCGCGGAAGATGCCCGACAGTCCGGTCTCCGGGCGGCTGAACGCCAGGTAGGGCACGAACATGAGCAGGAACGCGACCACCAGGCCCGGGATGATGAGCAGCAGCATGCCGACGAAGGTCGCCAGCGACACGAGCAGGTACGCCACGAAGGGGATGCCGAGATCACGGAACTGGAAGAAGCTGCCCACCGTGACGCTCTCGCCCTGCACCTGGCGTACGGCGTTGCGGTAGACGTTGAGCGACCACACCACCCCGATGGCGAAGGCGATGAGGTAGGCGATGATGAGTGCCGCCACCGTCGCCGGGGCGAGTGCCACCGCCTGGTCCTCCGACACCGTCTCGCTGAGCGCGACAGGGACGACGGCGACGACCATGATCACCACGAACACCGCGAGGAAGATGAGCATGGCCAGCACCCACGGCAGCAGGTTGGAGGCCAGCGCCTTCCATCCCTGGGTGAGGC
>DGYFI06203__coassemble_1209_pt1 | contig 24965 bp, 25 predicted proteins | sample DGYFI06203__metabat2_high_PE_041 | metagenome-assembled genome bin DGYFI06203 | reverse complement strand
CCGAGCCGCAGCCCGCCGTCGAAACCGCCCCCGAGGAGGTCCAGCCGTGATCTCCGGTATCCGTCGCCGTTTCCGCCCCTGGTTCATCGTGTGGATCACCCTCATGTGGTGCCTGCTCATGGGCGAGTTCACCTGGGCGAACATCATCTCCGGTCTGCTCGTCGGCTCCCTCATCGTCTTCGGCCTGCCGCTGCCGGCCATGCCCATCGCGGGTCTGAGCGTGCACTGGGGTCTGCTGGCCCTGCACATGCTCGGCTGGTTCAAGGACCTGGCCGTCGCGTCGGTGAAGGTCGCCTGGCTGGCGCTGCGCCCGGCGGCGCCACCGCAGTCGGCGATCGTCAAGGTGCCGATGCGCGTGTCCAACGAGCTGGTCCTGTCGTTCGCCACGGTGCTGTACAACCTGCAGCCGGGTGGTTCGGTCAGTGACATCGACATCGCCAACCGCATGTGGACGGTGCACCTCCTCGACGCCGGCAGCGAGTCCGCCCTGGCCCGGGAGATCGAGACCATCCAGACCCTGGAACGCCGCATGATCCGCATCTTCGAGAGGAGCTGACCGTGAACCCCGAGCTCTACACCACCTTCCTGCTCATCCCGGCGGCGTTCTTCGCCGTGTCCTTCGTCATCATGACGTGGCGGATCGTCGTCGGGCCGAACTCCATGGACCGGATGCTGGGCCTGGACGGTTTCGTCGCGATGCTCCAGTGCGCCCTGGCCACCTACATCTGCTGGACGCTGGACACCACCGTCGCCAATGCGATGCTCGTCATCGCGCTGCTGGGCTTCATCGCCTCGGTGTCCGTCGCCCGCTTCCGCAAGAGGGACGGCAGCTAATGACCTACACACTGTTCGCGGACGTCACGTCCCTCATCCTCATCATCGTCGGCGCGTTCCTGGTGTTCTCCGCGGCGGTCGGCGTCGTCCGCTTCCCGGACACGATGTCGCGCATTCACGCGATCACGAAGCCGCAGACCACCGGCCTCATCCTCACGATCCTCGGTGCCCTGCTCAAGGTCACCGGCGACCCGGAGTTCGGGGTCGCGGAGCGCGGCGATCTCGGCGTGCTCATTCTCCTGGTGATTTTCGCCGCCATGACCTCCCCGGTCACCGCGCAGCGTCTCGGCCGCGTGTCCCGTCGTGAAGGGCTCTATGGTGTGCGGGAGGATATGTCGCGTAACGACGCCCCCGCCGACCGCTCCATCCGCAGACGTTAGGACACCATGCCGCACCGCCCCGCCCCACTGCTCGGCGCACCTGTACTCATCGCCGTGCTGCTGTGGCTGGGCGCGTGGATGGCCCGCAAGGAGACCTACGTCGTCGGCGGCTGGCACCTGGGCCTCCACGTGCCCACCGACCTGCAGGTCTACCTGCTGGCGGGCCGCCGCCTCAACGAGGGCGGGCTGCTGTACGACGCCCCGCTCCTCGGCGAGCTCCCCTTCACCTACCCGCCGTTCGCCGCGGGTGTGTTCCGCTGGCTGGCCACGCTCACCCCGGATCTGGCGACGATCATCTGGCAGGCCGCGAACCTGCTGGCACTCGTCGCCGTCATCCTCCTGTGCTTCTCCGAACGCCGTCGCCCCGTCGCGTTCCTCGCGGTACTGCTGGCGGTGGCCTTCCTGGCCACGGAGCCCGTCCGCGGCTCCTTCTACTACGGCCAGATCAACCTCATCCTCATGCTGCTCGTGGCCGTCGATGTCCTGCCGCGGCACCACCGCTTCGCGGGCGTCGGCATCGGCATCGCCGCCGGGCTGAAGCTCACCCCGGCGTTCTTCGTCATCATCTTCCTCGTGCAGCGCCGCTTCCGGGCCGCGGCCGTGGCCGCCGGCACGTTCCTGGCCACCGTCGTCGCCGGGTTCTTCATCGTCCCCGACGCCGGGGCCTTCTGGCGCGAGGCGATGCTCAACTCCGAGCGCGTCGGCGTCCACGAGAATCCCGGCGCGCAGTCGATCAAGTCACTGCTGGTGCGCAACGCGGGCACCGACTCCACGCTCCTGTGGCTGCTGCTCGCCCTGCTGGTCACGGCCCTGACGGCCGCCGCCGCGTGGCTGGCGCTGCGCCGCGGCAACCGCACCCTCGCCCTGGCGCTCACGGGCATCGGCGCATGCCTGGTCTCCCCGTTCTCGTGGTTCCACCACTGGGTGTGGATCGTTCCGCTCACCGTCGCCGTCATTGCCGGCATCGCCTCGCGTATCGACGCCCGCGGCGTCCTCGCCGCCCAGCTCGGCGCCCTGCTCACCGTGGCGGTGGTGTTCCTCATGCTGCTGCCCTACGTCTCCGGCGTGCTGTGGCCGCAGATGGCCTACCCCGGCCCGTGGTTCCTCGAGGTCAACCTCGCCTGGCAGCTGGCCTTCACCGGCTACGGACTGCTCTTCCTCCTGGGCTGGACGGCCTGGGCGGGGTGGGACCGGTACCGGTCACTCACTGCGGATGCGCGGTGAGGAACCCGTCGATCGCGGCGACGAAACCGGCGGGATCCCGGTCGTAGGTGACGTCGATAAGCAGGGTCGGCATGGCGACGTCGAGGTTCTCGGCCTGCGCGAGGGAATCGAGCACCTCCTGCTTGCGGCGGAAGAGGAACCCGGGGAGCAGCTTCACGGCGCGGCGCGTGGGCGCGGTGTCAGGCAGGTCGGCGAGCACGAGATGGCTGACGCGCTGCGGCTGCGAGCGGGCCAGGGCCAGCGCGGCCAGGGCGCCGGTGCCGTGGCCGACGAGGACCACCTTCCGCAGTTCGTGCTTGTCGAGGTAGCTCTCGAGGCTGCCCGCCACGGGGTTGGGCAGCCAGGGCTTCCACCCGGCGGGGAAGGCGCGGATGACGTCGGTCCACGTGTCCGGCATGCGGCCGGCCGTGGGGACGAGGACGAGATCAGTCACGGGGCACCATCTCCTCCATCTCCGCGCAGGTGGCGTCGATGACGCCGAGCCAGCTGCCGGTCTTCTCGTGGATGCGGCGCTGCCGCTGGTACCCGGCACCGCGCTCGAGGATCTCGGGGATGAGGCTGAGCTCGTGGAGGCAGCCGAGCTCCTCGGCGAGGGGGGCGAGCTCGTCGACGAGATCGGTGAGCTCCTGGGTGACCCAGCGCTCGTCGGTGGCGCGGCTGGTGATCACCAGGGCGTCCATGCCGTAGCGGGCGGCCCGCCACTTGTTCTCCGCGACGTGCCAGGGCTGCAGGATCGGCAGCTCCTCCCCGCGGTCGATCATGCGGTCGTAGTGGACGACGAGGCAGTGCGTCAGCGCCACGACGGCGGCCAGTTCCCGCAGGTTGGAGGTGGAGTCGGAGACGCGGACCTCCACGGTCCCCCACTTCGGGGCCGGGCGGATGTCGAAGTGCATCGACCCGGTGTGGTTGATGACGCCGGAGATCCCCTGGTCGTGCATGTAGGACTCCCACTCCGCCCAGGTGGTGAACTGGTACGGCAGGCCCGCGGTGGGCAGCTGCTGGTAGAGCATGGTGCGGTTGGAGGCGTAACCGGTGTCGATGCCGTCCCACCCCGGCGAGGACGCCGTCAGCGCCAGCAGGTGCGGGTACTTCGTCATGAGCGCGTTGATGATCGGCCACACGCGGTCCTCGTGCGAGATGCCGACGTGCACGTGGATGCCCCAGATGAGCATCTGCGAACCCCAGTAACGGGTGCGGTTGATGATCTCCGCGTAGGACATCTTCGCGCTCACCGGGTTCTTCCGCCAGTCCGAGAACGGGTGCGACCCCGACGCCCACACCTTGAGACCCAGCTGCTCCGCCGCGTCGCGCACCACGTTGAGGTCGTGCGCCAGCTCCGCGACGGCCTGCGGCACCGTGTCATGCACTCCGGTGACCAGCTCGACGGTGTTCTGCAGGAACTCCTTCTCCAGGTGCACCTCGGGGTTGTCGCGCTGGACGATGTCGATGACCTCCTCCGCCTTCGGCGCCAGGTCACGCGTCACCGGGTCGACGAGCGCGACCTCCCACTCCACGCCGAGCGTCGGCCGCGGCGAACTGCGGAAGGGGATCGGTTCGACGGCCATTACAGGGCCACCTGGTTCACCAGCACCAACGTCAGATCGTTGCGGCCGTCGGTGTTCTCCGGGAGGAAGCCCTCATACTCGCGGGCCACGCCGCCGACGCGCTCCGCCAGCTCGCGGGCCTGCTGCTCCGCCTCGGCATTACCGGGCTGGAAGAAGACGGTGTTCTCCGGGAGGATGTGGTCCGCCAGGTTGCCCACCTCACCGACCTCGTAGCCGTCCGCGCGCATGCGGTCCGCGACATCGGCGGCCAGGTTCGGCACCGTGGAGTTGTTGATGACGTTGAGGCGGGACGGCTCGTCCGCGGGGGCGGGCGCCGGAGCCGGGGCGGGGGCCTCGGTGGTCTCCTCGTCGGTGGCGTCGGCCTCCTCCTCGGTCGTGGTCTCCTCCGGCGCCTCCTCGGTGGTCTCCTCGGCGGGGGCGGTCGGCTGCTCGGCCCGCGTCTCGACGACCTCCGTGGTCGTGGCCGGGGCCGCCTGGTCACCGTCGGAATCGGTGTTCTGCGTGGCGGCGTAGAGGCCCCACATCACCAGCAGCACGGCGACGGCGATGAGCACCATCGCCAGGCCGCGCAGCGGCAGACCGGAACCGGCACCGGCGGCGGTGCTGGTGGATTCTGCGGACTCTGACTGATTCTCCGGATTCACATGCGTCACAGGAGTCAGTCTAAATCATCGCGGGCCGCGCGTTCCGCGCGCTCCCCGGCCCGTCGGTCCCGGATACGCCGCAGACGGCCGAGCAGGACGGGATGGGCGGACATGGCGGCGGGGACGTCGATAAGCAGATTGAGGCGCTGATAGTAGCGGACCGGGCTCATCCCCAGCTCGGCGCGGATGAGTTCCTCCTTCGCTCCCGCCGAGCGGGGCGCGCGTTCCTCGAAGGCGAGGAGGCGGGCATCGGATTCACTCAGGCCGGACATGCCTAAACTGTATGCCATGACGATCCGCCCGATTGTGATCCACGGCGACCCCGTGCTGCACAACCCCACCACGCCCGTCGACCCCGCCGACATCGGGAGCGAGGAGATCCAGACCCTCATCGCCGACATGTACGAGACCATGGATGTCGCCAACGGTGTCGGTCTCGCCGCGAACCAGATCGGCGTCGGCAAGCGACTGTTCGTGTACGACTGCCCCGACGACGAGGGCGTGCAGCACACGGGATGCGTGATCAACCCCGTGCTCGAGACCTCTGAGATCCCCGAGACCATGCCGGCCGATGACGGCTCCGAGGACGAGGGCTGCCTCTCCGTCCCCGGTGAGGGCTGGCCCACCGGCCGCGCCCCCTGGGCCAAGGTCACGGGCCTCGACGCCGACGGCAACGAGATCGAGGTGGAGGGCACCGGCTTCTTCGCCCGCTGCCTCCAGCACGAGGTCGGCCACCTCGACGGCTTTCTCTACACCGACGTCCTCATCGGCCGCTACAAGCGCCAGGCCAAGAAGACCATCAAGGCCAACGGGTGGACCGAACCCGGCCTGACCTGGATGCCGGGCGAGGACGAGGACCCCTTCGGGCACTAGATGGGTATCTTCCGCTCCGACGAGGTGGCGGTCGGCGACCGCGTGGTCGTGCGCCGCCTCCTCCCCGACACCCCCGGGCACCTCTCCGACATCATCGGGCACGTGGCCTCGGTGTCGCCGCTGGTGCTGCGCCCGCAGTCCGTCGGCGGCTTCGTCGCCTCGGCCGAGCCGATCGAGGTGCCGGACGAGCTGGTCAAGGTGGTGAAGAAACTCTCCCCGCGCCGGATCCGCAACTCCGACATCCGCGCCGTGGAGACCGCCACCGCCAAGGCCTTCCCCGGCATCGAACACACGTGGACGCGCGACGGCCAGTGGCTCATGCGCGCCGGCGACGGCATCACGGAGCGCTCCAACTCCGCCGCCCCCCTGGGCCGTTCCGCCGGTTTCGGGCAGGTGCCGCTCGACGAGATCCGGGCGTTCTACGAGCGCCACAATCTGCCGGTGAAGGTGCTCATCCCGGAGCGCATCGGCGCGCCCGCGGAGAAGCTCGTCGAGTCCGGCGGCTGGGAGCTGGGCCCGGAGATCATCGTCATGACGCGCGAGCTGACCGCCCTCGACCTCCCCGCGGCCGAGTACACCTTCCGCATCGACGACCAACCCGACGACGACTGGCTCGCCCTCTACCACTTCCGCGGCCAGCCGCTGCCGGTCCACGCGCTGCGCCTGCTGCAGGACCAGATCGACGGCGAGATGGGCTTCGGCCGCCTCCTCGCACCCGCCGGGGAGACCGTCGCGATCACCCGGGGTACGCTCACGTCCTCGGAGGATGGGCGCGTGTGGCTCGGATACTCGGCCGTCGAGGTGGCGGAAGCTTATCGACGTCGCGGCCTCGGCACCCGACTCGGTGCCGAGATGCTCGCCTGGGGCGCCTCCCGCGGCGCCACCGACGCGTACCTGCAGGTCATCGCCTCCAACACGGCGGGCCGGGCGCTGTACACGAAGTTGGGGTTCATCGAGCACCACCGGCACCGCTACGCGCGGCGGGAGTCCTGAGACCACTCCCCTCGGCGTCGGCGTTTCCCGCTCGACGGATCACCCGCGCAGGGCTACACTGTGACGTGGACCACTTAATACCCGTTACGTCACACACAACGGCCAGGAGTACCCATGTCCATGCAGTTCAGCATCAACATCTCCTTTCCCGGGAACGCCGCGGAGGCGTTCCGCCACTACGAGTCCATCTTCGGCGGGGAGCTCGAGCTCCTCACCTACGGCGACACCCCCATGGAGGGCCTGCCCTTCGACCCGCCGCGGGACGCCGTAGCCCACGCCACCCTCAATTCCGACACCGTGAGCATCGCCGGCGGCGACGCCATGGAGGACGACGCCCCCGGGCTGCGCTCCGACGTCTACTCCCTCCTCCTGCAGTTCGACTCCGTCGCCGAGGCGGAGGGCATCATCAACCGCTTCATCACCGGTGGTGCGGAGGTGGAGATGCCCTTCGAACAGGCCCCGTGGGGTGACCACTACGGCCAGGTCCGCGACCAGTTCGGCGTGCTGTGGATGTTCAACGCCACCGAGGCCTGACCTGCCCCTGACCCGCAGGTAGTGTGTACTTCATGCGGATCGTCTCCTGGAACGTCAATTCCGTGCGCACGCGTGCGGAGCGCGTCGTCGCCTTCCTCCAACGCCACGACGTGGACGTCCTGGCGATCCAGGAGACGAAGTGCACCGACGAGAAGTTCCCCTACGCCGTCTTCGAGGCCGCGGGTTACGAGGTCGCGCACGCCGGCACCAGTCAGTGGAACGGCGTGGCGATCGTGTCCCGGGTGGGTATCGCGGACGTCGAGAAGCATTTTCCGGGACAGCCGGGCTTCGACAAGGATCCGGGCGCGGAGCAGATCGTCGAGTCGCGCGCCATCGGCGCGACGTGCGGCGGGGTCCGCGTGTGGAGCCTGTACGTGCCCAACGGGCGCGAGATCGCCGACCCGCACTATGACTACAAGCTGCGCTGGCTCTACGCCCTCGCCGACCACGTGCGGGATTCCCTGCGCGCGGATCCGGGGCAGAGGGCCGTCTACCTGGGCGACTTCAACATCGCCCCGCTCGACGAGGACGTGTGGGACATCGCCTTCTTCGACGGCAAGACGCACGTGACCGAGCCGGAGCGGATCTGCTTCGACGGGCTTATCGACGCCGGGCTCACCGAGGTCACCCGCCCGCTCACCGAGGCACGCTTCACCTACTGGGACTACAAGGCCCTGCGCTTCCAGAAGGGGGAGGGCATGCGGATCGACTTCCAGCTGGCCACCCCGGCGCTGGCGAAGCAGGCGCAGGCGGCGTTCGTCGACGTCGAGGAGCGGGCCGGCACGGGCGCCTCGGATCACGCGCCGGTGGTCGTCGACTACGTGGAGAAGGCCACCTTCGACGAGGTCCGTTAAGTGACCCTCGCACTCGATCTCAGCACGTGGCAGCTCATCGGCCTCATCGTCGACTACACGATCAAGATCATCGCGATCGGCCTGGTCCCGGAGGGGCGCCGACCGAGTTCCTCGACCGCCTGGCTGCTGGCCATTCTGCTGCTGCCCTTCATCGGGCTGCCGCTGTTCCTCCTCGTGGGTTCGCCGTACATCAACCGGCGCCGCCACCGCATCCAGAGCGAGGCCAACGTCATGATCGAGGACGTCCAGTCGCACGTCCCCGACTGGCCGGAAGGCTGTGACCTGCGGCCGGAGATGCAGTCCGTCGTCAAACTCAACCGTCGGCTGACCAACCTGCCGGCCGTCGTCGCCCACAGCCGGGGCGTGTACGGCGACTACGAGGAGACCATCCTGCGGATGGCGGCCGCGGTCGATGAGGCGGAGGACCACGTCCACGTCGAAATCTACATCACCGCCTGGGACGAGACGACCGACCCCTTCTTCCGCGCCCTGGAACGCGCCGTGCAGCGCGGCGTCAAGGTCCGCTACCTCTTCGACCAGATCGGTTCCCTGAAGTACCCGGGCTATTTCAGCCTCGGCCGCCGGCTCACGAGGATCGGCGTCGACTGGCAGCTCATGCTCCCGCTCAAGCCGTGGCGCTTCAAGTTCCGCCGCCCCGATCTGCGCAACCACCGCAAACTGCTCGTCATCGACGACCGCGTCGGCTTCATGGGCTCCATCAACATGATCGACCGCTCCTACCTCATGAGCGCGAACATCCGGAAGGGCCGCAAGTGGGTCGACTGCATGGTGGAGGTGACCGGCCCGGTAGTGGCGTCGATGGCCTTCCTCTTCGCCGTCGACTGGTACGCGGAGACCAACGAGCTCCTCGACATCGAGCCCCCACCGGAGCACGAGGTGCAGGACCCCTCCGGCCCCGAGCCCGGCGAGTCCGACAATATCGTCCAGCTCGTCCCCTCCGGCCCCGGTTACACGACGGAGCCGAACCTGCGGATGTTCAACTCCATCGTCCACGCCGCCAAGCACCGCCTCGTGCTGTGCTCGCCGTACTTCATCCCCGACGAGTCCCTCCTGGAGGCCGTCACCTCCGCCTGCTACCGCGGGGTCCAGGTGGATCTGCTGGTCTCCGAGCAGTCGGACCAGTTCATGGTGCACCACGCGCAGTCGTCTTACTACCAGGTGCTCCTCGAGGCCGGCGTGCGCATCCACCTCTTCCCCGCGCCGTACATCCTGCACTCGAAGTTCAACATCGCCGACCCCGGTTCGGACACGTCGATGGGCACGGTCGGTTCCTCGAACATGGACATGCGCAGCTTCGGACTCAACTACGAGGCCACGCTCATGATCGCCCGCGGCGACATTCTCGACGATCTCAATGAGCTTGCCGACGCCTACCTCGCCGTCTCCCGCCGCCTCACCCTGGAGGAGTGGAACGACCGCAGCTTCTTCCGGCGTTACGTCGACAACGTCATGAAGCTGACGTCGGCCCTGCAGTAGTGCGGGTGACGTAGACCGCCGCGCCGAGGGCCACGAGGAAGCAGGCGGTCATGCCCAGCGCCATGGTGACGCCGGGATCATCGCCCAGGCCCATGAGCGGGCTGACCAGGCCGGCGATGCCGAACTGCGCGAAACCCATGAGTGCGGAGGCGGACCCGGCGCGCTCACGCACCAGCCCGGTGCCCAGCGCGGTGGTGTTGCCCATGACGATGGAGATCTGCGCGATGATGACGAACAGCAGCGCCATGATGAGCCACTTGTGCGGGTACAGGGCGGTGGCCGCCAGCAGCGCGAGCGTCGCCGTGACCTGCACCGTCAGCGCACCCAGCAGCAGCCTCTCGGTGCGCACCCGTCCGATGAGGCGGGCGTTGACGAGGCTGCCGCCGATGATGCCCACGCCGTTGACGGCGAACATCGTGGCGTAGCCGCGCACGGACATCCCCAGCTGCTCCTGCATGACGAACGGCGAGGCGGAGATGTAGCAGAACATCGCGGAGAAGGCCGCCGCGAAGGTCACCAGGTAGCCGCGGTAGCCCGGGCTGGCCAGCACGAAGGCGTAGTTGCCCAGCACGCCCCGCACGGTCGCCGGGCTGCGCTCCTCCGGCGGCCGGGACTCGGGGATGACAACGAGCACCACGACGACCTGCAGCGCCGCCAGCCCGGCGAGCACCCAGAACAGGCCGCGCCAGCCGATGGGTTCGGCCAGCACGCCGCCGAGCACCGGGGCGAGGACGGGGGCCACGCCCTGGATGGTCATGAGCAGGGCGAAGGCCCGCGCCGCCGCCTCCCCCACCGCCAGGTCGGGGACCACCGCGCGGGAGAGCACGATCGCCGCGCCGGAGCCCAGGCCCTGGATGAGGCGGGCGAGGATGAGCATCTCGACGGTCGGGGCCAGCGCCGCGAACACCGCCGCCGCCAGGGCGATGACGGTGCCGACGAGCATGAGCCGGTGCCGGCCGAGGGCGTCGGACAGCGGCCCGATGATGAGCTGGCCGATCGCCAGTCCGGCGAGGAAGGCGGACAGCGTGAGCTGCACCATGGGCTGGGTGGTGTCCAGATCACGGACGATGTCCGGCAGGGCCGGCAGGTACATGTCGATGGCGAAGGGCGCGGACGCGGAGAGCAGCGCCAGCGCCATGAGCAGCGGGACCGTGAGCTGCTTTCGGGCGTTCATTCCGGACACCTTAGCGCAATGGTGTCCGACCACCCTCGGTGATAGATTCAGGTGGACATCAGTTGTCTGCCACATGACGACCATATAACGGCAAGGTAACGCGACGAGGGAGTGAGGCATGACCGCGGACGCCACGCTCCCCCTCCCGCTCCCCGGCACCCAGCACTTCATCAACCCGAAGCAGATCCCCGCGGAGCGGGACTTCGTCGCGCTCTCCGCCTTCGGCGCGTTCGTCCGCTGGATGGCGGTGGCCGCCGCGATCCTCATGATGTTCCTGGCGGTCTACCTCATCCTCGACGGTGCCTACGCCCTCGGGTCCCCCGCCATCGGCCGCCTCTTCGACCTGGCGACGAACCCGGTCATCGGTCTGCTCATCGGCGTCATCGCCACGTCCGCGATCCAGTCGTCGACGGCGGTGACGGCCCTGACGGTCACGGCCGTCGGCACCGGCGGCGTCTCCGTGGCGGTCGCCGTCCCCATCATCCTCGGCGCGAACGTGGGCACGACGATCACGGCGATGATCGTCTCCTTCAGCTACCTCGGCCACCGCCGCAGCTTCCGCCGCGCGTTCGCCTCCGCGTCGCTGCACACGTGGTTCAACGGTCTGTTCGTCCTGGTCGCGTTCATTCTCGAGCTGCTCTTCCAGCCGCTGTCGCGCACCGCCGGGCTCGTCTCCGACACGGTCGTCGGCGACGCGGCCACGGACACCGGCCGCGAGCTGGCGTCCTTGTTCGCCCCGCTTATCGACGCCGTCGGTGTCCAGGGTCTCCTCGGCACCGTCATGTCCGCGCGCGCCGCGGCGGTCGTGGCGATCCTCGCGGGCACGCTGCTCATCCTCGGCGCGATCCGCATCCTCAACGCCCAGCTCTCGGTGCTCACCGCCGCCACCACCCGCACGCTGCTCGAGCGTTCCTCCGGCGCGTCGGACGCCCTCGGGGTGCTCTCGGGCGCGCTGGTGACGATGGCGGTCAACGCCTCCTCGGTCACCGTCTCCTCCCTGCTGCCCTTCGCCGTCACCCGGACGCTGAAGATGCGGGAGGCCCTGTCGATCACCCTCGGCGCGAACGTCGGCACGACGCTCATGTCGCTGCTCGCCGCACTGGCGGTGCCGGGCCCGATGGGGACCCTGGCCGTGCAGGCGGCGCTGGTGCACGTCTCCTTCAACGTCATGTCCGCGCTGCTGGTCATCATCATCCCGCCGCTGCGGGAGCTCATCATCCGCCTGGCCGAGTTCTCCGGCCGGGTCGCCGCCCGCGGTTACTCCGCAGCGGCGGCGATGATGGCCACGGGCTACTTCGTCGTGCCCGCCCTCATCATCCTCGTGTACTCGGTGGTGAGCTGACTCAGGCGTCGCGACGCTGCAGGACGACCACCCCGGCGACCCAGGCGGCGACCGCCCACACCAGGAAGTAGGCGCCCGAACCGTAGGTGTCCCACCCGATCCCCTCGAGCTGCACCCCGTTGACGAAGGCCCCCAGGTTCTCGAAGGGCAGGTAGCCGACGATGTCCGCCCCGATCTTGGGCACCAGGCGGAACACCTGCTCGAGGCCCATGAACCAGATGAGCATGAGCGCCACCGTGCCCGCCGTCTGCCGCAGCAGCAGGGCGATGCCCTGGCTGATCATCACCGTCATCGCGGCCGCCGCCGGGTAGACCCACATGATGTGCTGGGCGTCCGCGTCGTTGAACGGGTCGAAGAACTCCGCCGCCGACGCTGGGGCCAACGCACGCGCCAGGTAGAAGCCGACGACCACCACCACGAAGGTGAGCGCCGCGGCGAAGGCGGCGTAGAGCAGCAGCTTCGCCAGGGCCACGGTCCACCGGCGGGGGGTGGCCAGGAACGTCGACGACTGCACCCCGTAGCGGTACTCCGTGGTGATGAGCATGATCGCCTGGATCATGAGCACCGGGAAGCCGATGATGTACACCGTCGTGGCGATCGTCGGGGCCCACAGGGTGGGGAACCCGCCGTCCGCCTCCAGGGTGGTGGCCCCCGTCATGGCGGCCCAGCCGAGGCCGACCGCCACGAAGAGGACCGTGGTCCACCAGAACGACGCCGTCGTGCGGAGTTTGGTGAACTCCGCCGCCAGTGTGTTGAGGAACATTCTTCTCCCTAGTTCTCGCGGTCCGCCCGCGCCTGGTACTGCACCGCGCCACCGGTGGAATCCATGAACGCGTCCTCCAGGGACGCCTGCCGCATGGACAGCTCACGCAGCTGGTACCCGCCGGTGAACGCCAGGGCCCCGACCTCCTCGGTACTGCTGTCCGCGACCTCGAGGCCGTGACCGTTGACCTTGGTCACCTCGAGCCCGGCGGCGGTGAGGTGGGTGGCCAGCCCGGTCTGGTCCTCGGCGCGCACGAGCACCGTCTGCGCCGAGTGCTCGCGGATGAACTCCTCGGTCGTGGTGTCCGCCACGAGCCGGCCCCGGCCGATGACGATGAGCCGGTCGGCCGTGAGCGCCATCTCCGAGAGCAGGTGCGAGGAGATGAGGACCGTCCGGCCCTCCGCGGCGAGCGCCTTGAGCAGCCCGCGGACCCAGCGGATGCCCTCCGGGTCGAGGCCGTTGACGGGTTCGTCGAGGACGAGGATGCGAGGGTCACCGAGGAGGGCGCCCGCCAGTCCCAGCCGCTGCCCCATGCCGAGCGAGAACCCCCCGGCCTTCTTCTTCGCCACCCCGCTCAGCCCCACGAGGTCGAGGACCTCGTCGACCCGCGAGAGCGGCAGGCCGTTGGACTGCGCCAACCAGCGCAGATGATTGGCGGCGGAGCGGTTGGGGTGGACGGCCTTGGCGTCGAGTAGCGCGCCCACCTGGGTGAGGGGGCGGGTGAACTCGCGGTAGTGGCGGCCGTCGATGAGCGCGGTGCCGGCGGTGGGGGTGTCCAGGCCGACGATCATCCGCATGGTCGTCGACTTCCCCGCCCCGTTGGGGCCGAGGAATCCCGTGACAATCCCCGGCTGCACCGAGAACGTCAGGTCGTCGACTGCGCGGACCTCTCCATACTCCTTGGTCAGCCCTTCAACGTGGATCATATGGTCCACCCTGCCACACGTGTCAGAGCGGCAACCTGTCAATCACCTGAACAAGTGCCGGGAGTGACGCCGCGAACGCGGGCATGAGCGGAAGCTGAGTCAATTCTGAGAGAGGAACCCATCTGAGCTCGACGGATTCCTCATTGGGGAACGTCTTCAGCGGCTCGCCGGTGGTCGTCCGGGCGATGACCGTGGTGTAGGTCCAGTCCCCCGCCAGCTCCGGTTGCTCCGGGTCCGCCGGGTACGGGCCGGCGGTCACCGACTCGTGGAGCACCTCGATGAGCGAGGGCTCCAGCGAGCACTCCTCCACCGCCTCCCGGAGGGCGGCCTCCTGCGTCGACTCGTGCGAGTCCCGCGCCCCGCCGGGCAGGGCCCAGGTGCCGCCGTTGTTCGTCCACAGTGCGCGGTGCTGCATGAGCACATGCGGGTCCTCGCGGCCCGCCAGGAGCATGAGTCCCGCCGCCCCGAAACGGCCCCACACCTTCGTGCCGGGGCCGGCGGCCCAACCGTTTCCGTCACCGTTCATGTCCTCGAGCGTAGCCGCCCGTCACCCCCCGGCGCGGGGCATGGCGCAGGACACACTCAGCGGGTTATCATGTGGCAATGACTGGCGCGACGGACCCACCCGAGCGTGCCCCGGGGGGTGAGACCTCCGGCCCGACGGGCACGCTCCTGCACTACCGTCGCACCCGCCTGCGCACTCCCGGAAACGGATCGACGCGGGCGTCGAAAAGAACCGTCGTCGACGACGACGGAGCGAACGTCCCCGAGGACACGCGCGACCACTGGCTCGACGAGGTCACCTCGGATGAGGAGCATCGCCGCCGCGGCGCGATGGTCCGCGTCATGGACACCTTCGCGGTGCCCTACCTGTGGTTCCGCCGCATCTTCTCCTTCCTGGCCACCACGCCCGGCAAGCTGGTGGCCATCTCCGTCATCCTGTCGACCGCGATCTTCGCGGCCGGCTGGTCGATGTCCCAGTCGTCGTCGGACCGGCAGCAGGAGCTCGACGTCCTGCTCACCACCACCGAGCCGATGAGTTACGCCGCGCACAACCTCTACACCTCCCTGTCGCTGGCGGACACCATCGCCACCACCGGTTTCGTGCAGGCCGGCGTCGAGTCGGCGGGTACCCGGGCGCGCTACAACGCGGCCATCGACCGCGCCATGATGTCGGCCACCGAGTCCTCCGCCGGCATCGCCTTCAACGACCGTGAGACGCTGCAGCTCATCGCGGACATCGAGCGGCAGATCCCCATCTACACCGGCCTCGTCGAGACCGCGCGCACCAACAACCGCATGGGCAACCCCGTGGGCGTCGCCTACATGGCGGAGGCGTCGTCGCTCATGCGTGAACAGATTCTTCCCGACGCCGCGACCCTCTTCGCCGCCACCTCCTCCAACGTCCGCGACCAGCAGCACCAGCTCACCCGCCCCCAGTGGGTGCCGCTGTCCGGCCTGTTCGCCGCCGTGTTCTTCCTGCTCGTCGCCCAGTGGCTGCTGTGGCGCATGACCCGGCGCCGCCTCAACCGCGGCTTCCTCGCGGCGACCGCCCTCATGGCGATCGCCATCGTGTGGGTCTCCGCGTCGAACTTCAGCACCTGGCAGGCCGGCACCCGCGGCTTCGAGGAGGCGTCGATGCCCTGGGACTCGCTCACCGCCTCCCGTATCCAGGCGCAGCAGGCCCGCACCTCCGAGACCCTCGCCCTGGTCCGCCGCCAGTCCGTCTCCGACACCTCCGTCTCCTTCGGGTCCACCGCCGATGCCATCAACCTCGCCCTCGACGACTTCGAGCAGGCCGAGGGCCACAACCCGCTGGCCTCCGGGGCGAACCGCGCGCAGATCATCGAGGCCCGCACGGCCCTCAACGACTGGGAGGGCGCGCACGACCGCTTCGTCGTGGCCATGAACACCGGCAACTACGCCGAGGCCGTCCGCCTGGCCACCACCACGACGCTCGTGCCCGGTGCCCCGCCGACCGCCGCCGCCTCCTACGACCGTCTCGACGGCGCGCTGTCCCGCCTCATCGCCGACGCCCGCTCCTCCATGCGCGCCTTCATCAACGACGGCCTCGCCGCCACCCAACTCGTGTCCACCGCCGTGCTGCTGCTGAGCATCCTCGCGGTCCTCGCCGTGTGGATCGGCGTGCGCCCCCGCCTGCAGGAGTACCTGTGATGCGCCGCCTGCTCGCCCTCCTGCTCGTCGGCACGCTCGCCGGGTGCTCCCTGCCCACCCTGGAGTTCCAGCGCACCCCCACCGACGAACGCCCCACCGCCCCGCAGCGCCCCGTCGCCCACGCCTACGGCCCGCCGCTGCCCGCCGGCTCCGCCGTGGAGGAACCCGGCGCGGAGGAACCCCGCGAGATCAACACGTGGGACATCGAGGGCTCCCTGCGTCCCTACGCCTCGGAGCCCGACCTCCACCTGACGATCCCGCACATCATGGAACGCGGCCGCATCATCGTCGGCGTCGACCAGTCGCAGAACCTGCTGTCCTTCCGGGACTCCGTCACCGGTGAACTCGAGGGCTTCGAGGTGGACCTCGCCCGGGAGATCGCCCGCGACATCTTCGGTGACCCGGAGCTCGTCGACTTCCGCTTCGTCGAGTCCGCCAACCGCGCCTCCGCCCTGGAGAACCACGAGGTCGACATCATCATCCGCACGATGACCGTCACCCGCACCCGCCAGCAGGAGGTGGCCTTCTCCTCCCCCTACCTCACCACCGACTCCCGCCTGCTGGTCATGAGCAACTCCGCCATCACCGGCGTCGCCCAGCTGCCGGGCCGCACCGTGTGCGTCACCGACGGTTCCACCGCCCTGGAGAAGGCGCGCATCCACGCCCCGCAGTCCCGGATCCTCAAGACCCGCAGCTGGGCCGACTGTCTCGTCGCCCTGCAGCAGAACCAGGCCGACGCGATCCTCTCCGACGACACCATCCTCTCCGGCATCGCCGCCCAGGACCCCTACACCGAGATCGTCGGTGAATCCCTCGCCGCCGAGTCCTACGCCGTCGCCGCCGCGCGTTCCGACGAGCACCTCAACACCGACGGGCTGGTCCGCCAGGTCAACGCCACCATCGAGCGCGTGCGTGCCGACGGCACCTGGTGGCGCCTCTACGACCGCTGGTTCGCCGTGTACCTCGCCACCTCCGGCCCGCCGCCCCTGATGTACCGCCCCGAGGACGCCCCCCAGCCGCCCGCCCCCGAGGAGGAGGCCCCGTGACCCACCCCGACTTCGAGGAACTCCCCGAGGACATCGCCGACGAGGCCCCCGGCACCCAGGCCGTCCACTTCGACCCCTTCGCCGATGACGACGACGGTGTTGACGCCGGCCTCGACGCCCTCATCGCCGACCTCGGCAACCTGCGCGACCAGCACGACGACGGCACCACCGTGGGCAGCCCCGTCGGCACCGCCGCGGTGACGGGGCCGGACACGGCGCCGACGGCGGCGTCGATAAGAGACGACACCTCGGCCCGCGCCCGCGAACTCGCCCTGTCCACCTTCCGCGAACGACGCGGCGCGGAACGCGGCGGCCGCACCGTCGCCGACGGCATGGTCAACCTGCCGTTCATCCTCCCCGCCCGCCCCGAGGACGCCCTGCAGGACCCGGCCGCGGCCGCGCAGAAGGGCATCCCCGCCCCGCACCTCAACCCGGGCGACATGGTGGCCGGACAGTACGAGATCCTCGGCGTCATCGCCCACGGCGGCATGGGTTGGATCTACCTGGCCAACGACCACTTCGTCTCCGGGCGCCTCGTCGTGCTCAAGGGCATGCAGTCGGAGAAGTCCGCCGACGAGATGGGCGCCGCCGTCGCCGAACGCGAGTTCCTCGCCGACATCACGCACCCCGGGATCGTGAAGATCTACAACTTCATCGACGACCCGCGCGTCCCCGGCGGCTTCATCGTCATGGAGTACGTCGGCGGGCCGTCGCTGCGCAGCCGTCGCAACAGCCGCGAGAACCACGTCCTGCCCATCGACCTCGCCATCGGCTACCTCATCGAGGTGCTCCCCGCGCTCGACTACCTGCACTCCCGCGGCGTCGTCTACAACGACCTCAAACCCGACAACATCATCGTCACCGAGGACCAGGTCAAACTCATCGACCTCGGCGCCGTCTCCGGCATCGGCGCCTACGGCTTCATCTACGGCACCAAGGGCTTCCAGGCCCCCGAGGTGGCCAGCCACGGACCGAGCGTCGCCAGCGACATCTACACCATCGGCCGCACCCTCGCCGCCCTCACCGTCCATCTGCCCAAGGACGACACCGGCGCCTACCTGCCCGGACTCCCCTCGCCGTCGACGGAGCCGCTGTTCCGCAAGCACCTCAGCTTCTACCGCCTGCTGCGCCGCGCCACCAACGAGGACCCCACCCAGCGCTTCCGCGACATCGCCGAGATGTCCACCCAGCTCTACGGCGTGCTCCGCGAGGTCATCGCCATCCGCACCGGTGAACAGTTCCCCGCGCAGCACTCGATGTTCTCGCCGCAGCGTACGACCTTCGGCACGAAACACCTGGTCTTCCGCACCGACCAGCTCATCGACGGCATCGACCGCACCGTCCGCATCACCTCCCCCGAGGTCGTCTCCGCCCTGCCCGCGCCGCTCATCGACCGCACCGACGTCGGCGCCGGCATGCTCTCCGGCTCCTCCTACACCGAACCCCAGGAGGCCCTGGAGACGCTGCGCCAGGCGATGAAGACCCCCGAATACGAGCAGTCCGCCGAAATCCCCCTCGGCGTCGTCCGCGCCATGCTCGACCTCGGGTTCACCGGCCAGGCGCGCTCCTGGCTGTCCTCCCTGGAGGGGCGGCTCGGGCACGACTGGCGGTTCCAGTGGTACTCCGGCGTCACCGCCCTGCTTCTCGACGACTACGTCTCCGCCCAGAAGCACTTCGCCGCGGTCCTCAACATCCTGCCCGGCGAGTCCGCCCCGAAACTCGCCCTCGCCGCCGTCGACGAACTCATCCTCCAGCAGCTCGGCCACCACCACTCCGCCCTGCTCCCCGAGAAGGTGGCCCGCGCGGCATCACTGCTGTCCACCAGCCTCGACGCCGTCGACCCCGAGGTCTTCGGCCAGATCAACCCCACCTGGCTGCACGTCACCCAGGAACCCGCCCTCCTCCGCTTCAACGCCATGGGCCTCTACGGCCTCGTGTGGGCCACCAACCCCACCACCGTGTCCTCCGCCTTCGGCCTCGCGCGCCAACTCATGGCCGAGGGGCAGATCGAGATGTCCGTCGCCGCACTCGACCGCGTGCCGCAGGCCTCCCGCCACCACCGGATGGCCCAGTTGACGACCATCCTCCAGCTCATCTCCGGCACCCTCACCGAATCCCGCATCCGCCGCGCCGCCCGCCGCCTGGAGGAGATCCCCACCAACGAGCCCCGCTTCCTCCAGATCAAGATCGCCGTCATGTCCGCCGGCCTCAACTTCCTCCGCGACGCCACCGTGGAGTCCGCCGCCTCACCCAACGACCTCTTCGAGTACCCCTTCACCCAGCGGGGGCTGCGCTACGGACTGGCATACACGTTGCGGCAGCAGGCCCGGCAGGCGCCCTTCGCCCGCCACCGCTACGCGCTCGTGGATCTGGCGAACCAGGTGCGGCCGGTGACGTGGTTCTAGGGCGCTGCCTCCCTCGGGGTTCCCACGTGGATTTTCCGGTGCGCCGGGGTTTTCCCAGGTCGCGGAATAGGTCGGGCCCTTATCCACGTGGGAACCCCGGGGGTCGCCACGCCGGCCCGCCCACGCACTTCCACAGGGCCGGGTCGAGAGGCACTCCCCGCGCCGCCACCCGCCGGTACATCGCCGCGACACCCCGCATCGCCGCGCCGGTCCGCGCGGAACGATGATCCACTCGGAAGTTGCTGACCCCCAGGTTGCTGATCCGGTGCTGCCGTTCCACGTCCTGCCGGGCGGCGACCGCGACGGGGACCCCGAACTCCCCGGCAAGTTTTCCCTGGCCGTCGTACTCCGTGCCGAACCCGATGTCCGGCCAGAAGAAGTCCAGCCGCGCCACGAACTCCCCGGACGCGTCGTAGAGGTTCACCTGCTGCAACGGGGGAGGCAGCCCCGCCGTCCACATCGCGACCTTCATGTCGGACTCGCGCGGACTCTCCGACCAGGGTGAGGCCAGACGCGCGGCGTTCCGCATGGCCTGAATGCCGGAACAACCGTGGGCGAGCTTCAGAGCCGTGTCGATGTCAGCGGCGGTCGTGGCCTTCCGGGCCAGGGCGCGGTCGAGGCACCGGACACCCAGCGACAGCTCGTACCAACGGGCCAGGTCGAGACCCGTCGCCGCCGGAGTGGTGGCCGGGACGTCGCCGTACGGTGTCGTCACCGTCTTTGCCTCTCCCACCTGTGCCGGCGACAGGTTCCGGTACACGTGGTCGTGACGCCGACGGCCGCCCTTCGTGGCCCGGTACCCACCGAGTTCTACCGCGTGATGATCCTGCCGGCCGACCAGCGGGAGGTCATGGAGTATCGCCGCCGATCGTCCGGCCACCACGGTGGCGGGCGTCGCGATCCCCGACGCCACGATCTGCGCCGTGGCGCGTGCTGCGCTGTCCAACCGCGACCAGTCACCCTCGCCGATGTAGATGCCTTTGGCGAGCTTGATGTGTCTCGCCTGCCTGAGCTTCTGCCTCGCCTCCCACTCCGACATCCCCGAGATGTCGACCAGAGGCCCCCCGACCCGTGTCATGCCGCCACCCTAACCCGGGCGGGCCGGCCCCGCTCGCTTCCTTTGGGTTCCCACGTGGATAAGGGCCTGACCTATTCCGCGACCTGGGGAAATGCACGCGCGCCGAAAAATCCACGTGGGAACACCGGGCGGATTCGAGAGGGGCACCACAGAGAAAACCCCCGGCGCCGTGGCACCGGGGGTCTGCTCGCGTTCTACTTACCGGCGAGTGCGGTGGCCTTCTGGGCGATGGCCAGCTCCTCGTTGGTGGGGACGACGAAGACCTTGACGGCGGAGTCGTCGGTGGAGATCTCGCGCGGGCCGTCGTTGGGCAGGTCGTTGCGCTCCGGGTCGATCTTGATGCCGTACATCTCCAGGTTGGCCATGGCGTCCTCACGGACGAACTTGGCGTTCTCACCGACACCGGCGGTGAAGGTGATGGCGTCGACGCGGCCCAGGGCGATCATGTAGGAGCCGATGTAGCGACGCAGCTGGTGGATGTAGATGTTGTAGGCGGACCAGGCGTCGGTGTCGCCGTCCTCGATCATCTGGCGCAGCTCGCGGAAGTCGTTGACGCCGGACATGCCCTTGATACCGGACTTGCGGTTGAGCAGGGTGTCGATGTCGTCGATGCTCAGACCGGCGGTGCGGTAGAGGTGGAAGATGATGCCCGGGTCGATGTCACCGCAGCGGGTGCCCATGACGAGGCCGGCCAGCGGGGTCATGCCCATGGAGGTGTCGATGGCGTGGCCGCCCTGGACGGCGGAGCAGGAGGCGCCGTTGCCCAGGTGGAGGACGATCTGGTTGACGTTCTTCGGGTCCTTGCCCAGGAGTGCCGGGACCTGCTGCGAGATGAACTCGTGGGAGGTGCCGTGGAAGCCGTAGCGGCGGACACCGTTCTCACCGGCGACCTCGGCGTTGATGGCGTAGAGGGCGGCGGCCGGCGGCATGTCGGCGAAGAAGCCGGTGTCGAAGACGGCGACGTGCGGGACGTCGGGGAGGATCTGGCGGGCGACCTCGATGCCGTCGACGTTGGCCGGGTTGTGCAGCGGGGCCAGCGGGATGATGTCGCGGATCATCTCGACGACCTGGTCGTTGATGATCTCGGGCTTGGAGAAGACCTTGCCGCCGTGGACGACGCGGTGGCCGACAGCGGAGATGTCGACGTCGGTCGGGCCGGCGCCGTGCTCGCCGAGGATGGCGAAGGCCATCTCGAGGCCGGCGGAGTGGTCCGGGATCGGGGCCTGGGAGGTGTACTTCTCGCCGTTGATCTTCACGACGATGTTGCCGCTGGGCTCACCGATCTGCTCGACGAGACCGGAGACGAACGGGTCGTCGGCGGCGTCGGCGGTCGGATCGAGGATCTGGAACTTGATGGACGAAGAACCGGAGTTCAGGACGAGTGCGTAGGTCATTAGTTTCCTCCGGCCTGGATGGCGGTGATGGCGACGGTGTTGACGATGTCCGGGACGGTGGCGCCACGGGAGAGGTCGTTGACGGGCTTGTTCAGGCCCTGCAGGATCGGGCCGACGGCGAGGGCGGAGCCGGTGCGCTGGGCGGTCTTGTAGCCGATGTTGCCGGCCTCGAGGTCGGGGAACACGAAGACGTTGGCCTGGCCGGCGACGTCGGAGTCGGGCATCTTCTTCTTCGCGACGCCCGGGTCCACGGCCGCGTCGAACTGCAGCGGACCGTCGACCTTGAGCTCGGGGTTGATGCGCTTGGCGTTGTGGAGGGCGTCGATGGCGCGCTCGACGTCCGGGCCGGAGCCGGAGGAACCGGTGGAGTAGGACAGCATGGCGACGCGCGGGTCGATGCCGAACTGGGCGGCGGTCTTGGCGGAGACGACGGCGATCTCACCGAGCTGCTCGGCGGTCGGGTTGGGGTTGACGGCGCAGTCGCCGAAGGCCCACAGGCGGCCACGCATAACCATGAGGAAGATCGAGGAGACCACGGAGGCGTCGGGGGTGGTCTTGATGATCTGGAAGGAGGGCTTGATGGTGTGGGCGGTGGTGTTGGCGGCGCCGGAGACCATGCCGTCGGCGATGCCCTTGTGGACCATCATGGTGCCGAAGTAGGAGATGTCCTTCATCGTCTCGCGGGCTTCCTCGAGGGTGACGCCCTTGGACTTGCGGAGCTCGGCGAACTCCTCGGCGAACTCGTCGAGGAGCGGGGAGGTGAGGTGGTCGATGATGTGGGCCTTGCCCAGGTCGACGCCCAGCTCGCCGGAGCGGTTCTTGATCTCGTCCGGCTTGCCCAGGATGGTGAGCTCGACGATGTCGCGGTCGAGCAGCTGGCCGGCGGCGAGCAGGATGCGGTCGTCCTCGCCCTCGGGGAGGACGATGTGGGCCTTGGCGTCCTTGGCGCGCTGGAGCAGCCAGGACTCGAAGACCGGCGGGGACATGACCGGGGAGACGTTGATCTTGAGGGCCTCCTTCAGCTTGACGACGTCGCGCAGGCCGTCCTCGGTGACGGCGGCGGCGATGACGGCGTCGAGGGTCTTGGCCTGACGCTCGGCGAGCTGGACGTGGGAGCCTGCGGCGTCGGTCAGCAGGATGATCGGCAGGCCGAGGGCCGCGGCGATCTCCGCGTCGAAGTGCAGGTTGCCGGTGCCGACGACGAGGGCCGGTCCGTCGTCGAGAAGTCCTGCGGTGACGATGGAGCCGACCTTGGACTCGTGGTCGTCGAGGCGGCGGACGCCGAGGCCGAGGGACGCGGCCAGGCCGTCAATGTCGACACCGTCGAAGTTGCGGTTGACGACACTGAGCAGTGCTGAACGAGGGTCAGACATGCGTAACCTTTCTGTCGCTGAGCGGGGTGTCCGGGGCAACACGGGATCGCCGCTCGTGTGGGATCGGTCGCCATTCTATAACGAATGTCGCCTCCGCCACACTGGTAACGCCCGCAATTTTCAGACTTAACACGACATAACCGGACATTCCACAACGTGACACCCCGCACAGAGTCACGGAAGCGGCCCGGACGGAGCGTCGATAAGCACGAAAACCCGCAGCACACGCCCACAATACGACGTATGACCAACCCGTCGCAGCGCGGTGTGGGAATCGTGCCCGATCGCGCACCCCGACGCCGCGGATCTCCCCGCGAACCGACCTGACACACCTGCAAATTTCCGCGAATCACCCCGGGAACGGTGCTCCGGACCACACCCCATCGGTACCCCCGCCCGGAATATGGGACGCGCAGCAGAGGTCAGTACTATGGAACGAAACTGTCCCCACCCCGAAGGATGTTCCATCACCATGTCCCGTCCCCTGCGCGTCGCCGTTGTCGGTGCCGGTCCAGCCGGTATCTATGCCTCGGATCTGCTCGTGAAGTCGGGGGAGGACGTGACGGTCGACCTCTTCGAGCGCATGCCCGCCCCGTTCGGCCTCATCCGCTACGGCGTGGCACCGGATCACCCGCGCATCAAGGGAATCGTGAAGTCGCTGCACGCCGTGCTGGACAAGCCGGAGATCCGCCTGCTGGGCAACATCGAGATCGGCAGGGACCTCACCGTCGACGAGATGCGCGACTACTACGACGCGATCGTCTTCTCCACCGGCGCCACCGGCGACCGTGACCTGCGCATCCCCGGCTCCGACCTCGACGGGTCCTTCGGTGCCGGCGAGTTCGTCGGTTTCTACGACGGCAACCCGGACTTCGCCCGCGACTGGGATCTCACGGCCGAGAAGGTCGGCGTCATCGGCGTGGGCAACGTCGCCCTCGACATCGCGCGCATCCTCGCGAAGACCGCCGACGAGCTCAAGGTCACCGAGATCCCGGACAACGTCTACGAGAACCTGGCGCGCTCCGCCGTCAAGGAGGTCCACGTCTTCGGCCGCCGCGGCCCCGCGCAGGCCAAGTTCACCCCCCTGGAGCTCAAGGAGCTCGACCACTCGGACAACGTCGAGGTCATCGTCGACCCGGAGGACATCGACTACGACGCCGCGTCCGAGGCCGCCCGCCGCGAGTCCAAGTCCGTCGACCTCGTGTGCCAGACCCTCGAGGGGTACGCCATCCGTGAGCCGAAGGGCGCTAAGAACAAGCTCTACCTGCACTTCTTCGAGTCCCCGGTGGAGATCCTCGGCGAGGACGGCCGCGTCGTGGGCCTCAAGACCGAGCGCACCGAGCTCGACGGCACCGGCAACGTCCGCGGCACCGGCCAGTTCACCACCTGGGACGTCCAGTCGGTCTACCGTGCCGTGGGCTACCGCTCCGAGGCCGTCGAGGGCGTGCCCTTCGACGTCGACTCCGCGGTCATCCCCAACGACGGCGGCCGCGTCATCGACCCCGCCACGGAAGCCCCGGTCAAGGGTCTGTACGCCACCGGCTGGATCAAGCGCGGCCCGGTGGGCCTGATCGGCAACACGAAGTCCGACGCCAAGGACACCACCGGCATGCTGCTCGACGACTTCGCCAACGGCGTCCTCGACGCCCCCGCCAAGCCGGAACAGGAGGCCATCCTCGAGCTGCTCGCCGAGCGTGACATCCCCGTCACCACCTGGGACGGCTGGCACAACCTCGACGCCGCCGAGCGTGCGCTCGGTGAGGCCGAGGGCCGTGAGCGCAAGAAGATCGTCGAGTGGGACCAGATGGTCACCTCCTCGCACCCCGAGTACGAGATCTAGATGTGATGTCCAGGGACGTTGTTCTGGCCCCCGCCCGTAATGACACCGTGC
>DGYFI06203__coassemble_1203_pt1 | contig 25341 bp, 24 predicted proteins | sample DGYFI06203__metabat2_high_PE_041 | metagenome-assembled genome bin DGYFI06203 | reverse complement strand
GCGGCGACGGAGGCGTTGAGGGACTCCACCCAGTCGGTCATGGGGACCGACATGATGACGTCGCAGTTCTCCCGCACGAGACGCGAGATGCCCTTGCCCTCGGAGCCGACGACGATGACCACCGGTTCGACGCCGCCGTCGTAGGTGTCGAGGGTGTGCTCACCCCCGGCGTCGAGTCCGACGACCTGGTAGCCGTTGCGCTGAAACTCCTTGATGGTGCGGGTGAGGTTGACTTCCCGCGCCACGGGCAGGCGGGCGGCGGTGCCGGCGGAGGTGCGCCAGGTGACGCCGGTGACGCCCGCGGAACGACGCTCCGGGATGACCACGCCATGGCCCCCGAAGGCGGCGACGGAGCGGATGACGGCGCCGAGGTTACGTGGGTCGGTGATGTTGTCGAGGATGACGAACATCCCCGGATCCCCGGTGGCGGCGACGTCACCGATGAGAGTGTGCACGTCGGTGTACTTGTACGGCGGGATCTGCAGGCCGATGCCCTGGTGGAGGCCGTTGCCGGTCATCTTGTCCAGCTCGAAGCGCGGGACCTCCTGGATGGGGATGCCGCGGGTGGTGGCCATCTGGACGGCCTCGCTGAGGCGGTCGTCGGCACCCGTGCCCTCGGCGACGTACAGCAGCGAGCCGGGCACCTTCGCGTGGAGGCACTCGACGACGGGGTTGCGGCCGACGACGAGCTCGTACGGGTTCTCCTGGACGTGACGTCCGGAGGCGCGGCGCTCGGCGGCCTTCTTACGCTTGTGGGCGGCGTGGTACTCGCGGTCCTCCGCCTTGGGGGTGGGGCCCTTGCCGCGCAGGCCGCGGCGGACCTGCCCGCCGGAGCCCTTGACGGCGCCCTTCTTGTTGGTGCGTCGGGCGCCGGGTCGTCCCTGCTTAGCCATGGAATCAGTCCTTCTTCAGCGACCACTGGGGGCCGTCGGGGGTGTCGGTGACGTCGATGCCGGCGGCGATGAGGCGGTCGCGGACGGCGTCGGCGGTGGCCCAGTCCTGGGAGGCCCGGGCGGTGGTGCGGCGTTGGAGTTCAGCGTCGACGAGCACGTCGAGGGCGGCCATGGCACCGTCGCTTGTCGACGCCCCCTCCGCCCACATCTCATCCTGCGGATCGACGCCGAGCACGGCGGTCATGGCGCGGACGGAGGCGGCGATGCGGGCGGCGTCGTCACGCGAGCCGGAGGCGAGGGCGGTGTTGCCGGCGCGGACGGCGTTGTGGATCTCGGCGAGGGCGCGCGGGACGGCGATGTCGTCGTCCATGGCCGCGGCGAAGTCCGCGGTCCACTCCCCCACCGGGACGGGGCCGACGCGGTCGAGGAAATCCTCGATGCGCCGGTAACCGGCGGCCGCCTCCTGCAGCGCGGCCTCGGAGTACTCCAGCACGCTGCGGTAGTGGGCGGACCCCAGGTAGTAGCGCAGCTCGACGGGGCGCACCATCTCGAGCATGTTGGGCACGGACAGGACGTTGCCCAGCGACTTCGACATCTTCTCGCCGGACATGGTGACCCAGTGGTTGTGCATCCAGTAGTTGGCGAAGCCGTCGCCGGCGGCGTGGGCCTGGGCGATCTCGTTCTCGTGGTGGGGGAACTGGAGGTCGAGACCCCCACCGTGGATGTCGAAGGTGTCCCCCAGGTACCAGGTGGCCATGGCGGAGCACTCGAGGTGCCAGCCGGGACGCCCCTCGCCCCACGGGGTGGGCCAGGACGGCTCGCCGGGCTTGGCGGCCTTCCACAGGGCGAAGTCCTGCGGGGAGCGCTTGCCGGTGTTGTCGGTCTCGCCCTGCTCCATCTCCTCGACGCGGTTGCCGGACAGGGAACCGTAGTCGGAGCCCTCGGCGGCGACCCAGGCGGCGACGTCGAAGTAGACGGATCCGGCGGCCTCGTAGGCGAAGCCGCGCTCGATGAGGCGCTGCATGTAGGTGACCATCTGGGTGACGTGCCCGGTGGCGCGCGGCTCCACCGACGGGGGCAGGACGTTCAGCTGGTCGTACGCCCAGGTGAAGGCGCGTTCGTGCGTGGACACCCACTCCCACCAGGGCCGGTCGTGCTCGGCGGCCTTGGTGAGGATCTTGTCGTCGATGTCCGTCACGTTGCGCACGAAGGCGACATCGAGGCCGGAGGCCAGCAGCCAGCGGCGCAGGATGTCGAAGGCCACGCCGGAACGGACGTGGCCGATGTGCGGCTGGGACTGCGGCGTCGCACCACACAGGTAGATCGAGGCGTGTCCCGGGCGGACCGGGACGAACTCGCGCTGCGACCGGGTGGCGGTGTCAAAGATACGGAGAGTCACAACTCACCATCCTAGACGCCCCTAGTTCTTCCGCGGCAGCTTGTTCTCCTCGACGAAGCGGTGGTAGTCGCGGTGGTGGAGCTTCGAGGCGGCGGCCTCGTCGACGATGACCGTCACCCGCGGGTGCGACTGCAGGACGGAGGCGGGGCACATGGTGGTCAGCGGCCCCTCGGCGAGTGCGGCGATGGCGTCGGCCTTGCCTTCGCCGGTGGCCAGGAGCAGCAGGTGCCCGGCGCGCTGGATGGTGCCCAGGCCCTGGGTGAGCACGTGGATGGGCACGTCCTCCGGACGGTCGAAGAAGCGGGAGTTGTCGGCGATGGTCTGCGGCTGCAGCGTGTCGACGTGGGTGGGGCCGTTGAGGGCGGCGCCGGGCTCGTTGAAGGCGATGTGGCCGTTGGTGCCGATGCCCAGCAGCTGGACGTCGATGCCGCCGTGGTCGATGATGGCCTGCTCGTACTCCTGCGCGGCGACCCACGGGTCGGCGGCGGTGCCGTCGGGGCTGTGGACGCGGGAGTCGTCGAAGTCGACGTGGGAGGTGAACTCATGGCGGATGGTGTGGTGGTAGCTCTGCTCGTGCTCGGGGGCGAGGCCGACGTACTCGTCGAGGAGGAAGGCGGTGGAGTCGGCGAAGCTCACCTCCCCGGCCTCGTACCGGCGGATGAGTTCCTGGTAGGTACCCAGCGGGGTGGACCCGGTGGCCAGGCCCAGGGTGGCGCCGCGGCGGGCGTAGTCGGCGAGGATGTCCGCCGCTGCAGCAGCGACGCCTTCCGCGTCGGGACGGATGAGAATGTCCATGTCGGCTCCTTGCGTGGACGGATCAGCTGCGTTCAATGGTAATTCCTCGGTGGATGATGTCGTGGACGGCGCCCTGGGAATCGAGGGCGACGAGGTCGGCCCGGTAGCCGGGCGCGATGTCCCCGATGTGGTCACCGACGCCGAGCACCGCGGCGGGGGTCGTGGAGGTGGCGGCGACGAGGGTGGTCCAGGGCACGCCGCGCCGCAGGTGGCGGGCGAACTGGTCGGCGATGGTGGAGGTGCCGCCGGCGATAGCCCCCTGGGAGCCGTCGGTGGTGGCCAGGCGGGCGACTCCGTCGGCGACGACGACGTCGAGGGTGCCCAGGTCGTAGTCCCCGTCGGGCATGCCGGCGGCCTGCATGGCGTCGGTGACGAACAGGGCACCGTCGCCGACGGCCTCCATGACCATGTCGACGGTGCCGTCGGCGAGGTGGACGCCGTCGGCGATGAGCTCGACCCACGCGTCACCGCGGGCGGCCGCGCTGATGAGGGCGGCGGCGGCCCCGGGCGCACGGTGGTGCAGCGGCGGCATGGCGTTGAAGAGGTGGGTGGCGGTGACGGTCACCCCGCGCTCGCGGGCGGCGTCGATGAGCGAGAGGGTCTCCTCGTAGGAGGCGTCGGTGTGGCCGAGGGAGGCGATGATGTTGTGGGTGGCGCAGACGTCGAGAAGCTCGAGGGCGTGGGCGGTCTCCGGGGCGAAGGTGATCTGCCGGACGTGACCCCCACCGGCGCGGGCCACCCGGTCGAGCATGCCCGGGTCGCCGGGGATGATGGCGGCGGGGTCCTGGGCGCCGCAGCGGCAGGCGTTGACGAAGGGCCCCTCCAGGTGGATGCCGGCGAGGTCGCCGTCCTCGCAGAGTTCGGCGAGGACCGGCACCTGGTGGAGCATGGACTCCTCGGTGGCGGAGACGAGGCTGGCGATGAGGGTGGTGGTGCCGCGGGAGCGGTGGAAGGCGGCGGCGATGCGGCATTCCTCAGCGGTGGAGGTGGGGAAGGATCCGCGCATGCCCCCGTGGTTGTGGATGTCGACGAATCCGGGGACCCAGGTGAGGTCGTCGGGGGCGGGTCCAGCCAGTTCCTCGACCGCCGTGATCACCCCCTCCGTCACGGTGATCCGGGCGTGGGGGATCTCCCCCCGGGAAGTGACGACTCTTCCGGTGTACTCAGTCACGGCTGTGCGCCTCCAGGTGTGCGGGACCGGTGATTCACTTTCCAACAATAGCGGCCGGTGCTTTCGGAGTCCAGTGGAGGTATGATGTCTTATGTCTAGGAACTTGCCCTGGTAGACAGCCGTTTCCGCCGTCGCCACTTCCCCTGCCCCAGAGGAGAAACCACACCATGACCGCCACGTTCCGCGGTGTCATCCCACCCGTCCTCACCCCCTTCCGCGAGGACCACTCCGTTGACACCGATGCGCTGCGCCGCCTCGTCGACAGGCTCGTCGACGCCGGTGTCGACGGCCTCTTCGCCCTCGGTTCCTCCGCCGAGATGGCCTTCCTCACCCGCGACCAGCGCCGCACCGTCGTGTCCACCATCGTCTCGCAGGCCGCGGGCCGCGTCCCCGTCATCGCGGGCGTCATCGACATGACCACCCCGCTCGTCGCCGAGCACGTCGCCGACGCCGTCGCGGCCGGCGCGCAGGGCCTCGTGGCCACCGCGCCGTTCTACGTGCGCACCCACCGCACCGAGATCATCGAACACTTCCGCCGCATCCACGAGATGGCCCCGGACCTGCCGCTCTACGCCTACAACATCCCCGTCTGCGTGCACTCGGTCCTCGACGCCGGGATGCTCGTCGAGATGGCACAGGCCGGCTACATCCACGGCGTCAAGGATTCCGGTGGCGTCGACGCCGCCACCCGCCAGATGGTCGACGCCAAGCGCGCCGCCGGACTGGAGAACTTCATGGTGCTCACGGGTTCCGAGACCACCGTCGACCTCGCCTACCTGGCGGGCGTCGACGGCGTCGTCCCCGGCCTCGGCAACGTCGACCCGGCCGGTTACGTCGAGCTGGCCCGCCTGTGCGCGGAGGGCCGCTGGGAGGAGGCCGCCGAGCTGCAGACGCGGATCACCCGCCTGTTCGGCATCGCCCTGGCCGGCGACCCGGCCCGCATGGGCGGTTCCTCCGCCGGTCTCGGTGGCTTCAAGGCGGCGCTCACCCACCTCGGTGTCTTCGACTCCGGCCTCATGGCCCCGCCGCACCAGCCGCTCAACGACGCCGAGCTGGCCGCCATCCGCGAGATCGTCGACGCCGCCGACCTGAGGTAGCCGCCATGCGTCCCGCCACGCTCGCCCTGGACATCGGGGGTACGAAGGTCGCCTACGGGCTCGTCCCCGACGACGCCCCGCACGAGATCATCGGCGCCGGCCGCCTGCCCAGCCTCGCCGCCGAGCGGCACACCCTCGCCCAGGTGGAGGAGGCCGTCCGCGTGGCGCTGTCCGCCGCCGGGGGCATGGAGGTCGTGCGCTGCGGCGTCGGCGCGCCCGGCGTGGTCCGCGACGGTGAGATCGTCTCCGCCGGCGACACCATGCCCGGCTGGGCCGGTACGGACGTCGTCGGCACCGTGCGCCGCCTCACCGGTCTGCCCGTCGCCTGCCACAACGACGTCCGCGTGTGGGCGTTCGGCGAGCATCACCTCGGCGCCGGGGAGGGTGCGGACGGCCGCGTCCTCTACCTGTCGCTGGGGACGGGGGTGGGCGGGGCGATCGTCGATGGGCAGGAGCTTCTCGACGGCCCGACCGGCACCGCCGGCGAGTCCGCCCACCTCATCTGCGCCGATCTCGACGGCTTCGCCGTCGACTGCGAGGCCGCCGCCAGCGGCACCGGCCTCACCGCCTACTACAACGCCCGTTCCGGCCGCCCGCCCGTCGACCTGCCGGAGATCGTCGCGCGGGTCCGTGACGGCGAACGCCTGGCCACCACCGTCCTCGAGGGCAACCTCGCCGGCTTCGGCCGGGCCGTCGGCGCGCTGGTCACCCTGCTCGACCTGTCGGGGATCGTCCTCGGCGGCGGGGTGGGGGCCATCGGCGAGCTCGTCCGCGCCCCCGTCGCCCGCGGCGTGCGGGAGGGGGCCCTCGCCGTCCACGCCGACATCCCCGTGCGCACCACCACCCTCGGACCGACGGCGCCGCTGGTCGCCGCGGCCGCCTATGCCCGAGCCCGAGCCCAGGAGTAACCCATGAATGACCTGACCACCCGCCTGCGCGGCCGCCTCATTGTCTCCGTCCAGGCCCCCGACGGGCACGCCATGCGCGACACCCGCACCCTCGCCCACGTGGCGCAGGCCTGCGTCGACGGCGGGGCCGCCGCCATCCGGTGCGGTGGATACGGGGGGCTGGATGACATCCGGGCCATCGTCGATAAGCTCGGGGACGCCGCGCCCGTGTTCGGGCTGACGAAGGAGGGCACGGAGGGCGTGTACATCACGCCGTCGGTGGCCTCCGTGGAGGCCGTCGCGGCGGCCGGGGCGGGTGTGGTGTGCGTCGACGCCACCTTCCGCCCGCGGCAGGACGGCTCGACGCTGGAGGACCAGGTCGCCGCGGCCCACGCGGAGGGCGTGCTCATCATGGCCGACTGCGCCACCCCGGACGAGGCCCGCGCCGCCCTCGAGGCGGGCTGCGACCTCATGTCGACGACCCTGGCCGGGTACACCCCGGACCGTGCGAAGACCGACGGCCCGGACCTCGACTGCGTGCGTGACTCCCGCAACCTGCTGGGGCCGGACACGTTCCTCATCGGCGAGGGGCGCTACCGCACGCCGGCGGAGGCCGCGCACGGGCTGCTGGCCGGGGCGGACGCCGTCATCGTCGGCACCGCCATCACCGATCCGGGCTGGATCACCGCGCAGTTCGCGGCGCACCTGCACTAGTCGGTGCGGCGACTCTCCGCGACGAGGCGCCGCAGCGGCTCGTAGTGCCGCAGGACGACCTCGCGGTAGGTCTCCGCGTCATTGTCGGTCAGGGCGTGGAGCATGTCGGCGTGCGCCTCGATGGTGCGCTCGATGTCGCCCGGCAGGGAGAGCTTGAGCAGCGGCAGCACCTGCATGTGCACCTGCCAGAAGGCCTCGGAGAGCTCCTTGACCAGCGGGTTGCCGATGGGCGCGAGCAGCGTCGCATGGAACTCCCGGTCCTCCGCCGCGAAGGACTCGCCCGCCTGGTAGCGGTCGCGCATCCCCTGCACGAGCGCGTGCAGGTGGTCGACGGGCTGGTCGTGGTAGATCTCCGCCAGCTCCTCCGCGACGGAGAGGTCGAGGGCCTCCCGCGTGTCGACGACGTGGTGCAGGTTCTCCAGCGAGTTCTCCGTGTCCAGGGTGATCCGGAGGATGAGTCCGCGCAGCAGCGGGGCCAGGGACATCTCGGAGACGAACGTGCCGTGGCCGTGGCGCACCTCGACGATGTCGAGGCTGGAGAGGGTGCGGACCGCCTCGCGGAGGGAGGAACGGGAGCACCCGAGCTCCTCGCACAGCACGGCCTCGGAGGGCAGGAGGTCGCCGGCCTGGAGGCGGTGGGTGAGGATGTAGTTCTTGATCCCCTCCTCCGCCTCGCGGGCGGCATTGCGTGGTCTGCGGGCCATGGGCCTTTTCCTTCCTAGCCGTGGGGCGGGTCGCGGTTCACACCAGTCCCAGTTCAGGGCATCATATCCCGAGGGATAGGTATACATATATGGTCGGGTGTGTGATTCAGGTCGCGCCCTCGGGACGGGTGTGACGGGTCGTGCAAACTTCTACACCCAGATGATAGAACACATCAGATGTCTGATGTATGGTTTGTCTCAGAGGATGTGTCACACACTCTCTTTCCTGGACACACCACAACTTCATATTCCCCCGAAGAAACCCATTCACGGGAAAGGAATCCACCCCATGAGCCCCAACGTCTCCCGCCGCCAGTTCCTGCGACTGACCGGTGTCCTCGCCGCCGCAGCCGGCGTCTCCGCAGGCCTGGCCGCCTGCGCACCCAGCAACGACAACGCGTCCACCGACGCCACGACCGGTGGGGCCGCCGGCGGTGGTGGCGGTGACGCCCGGGACGACGGCACCATCCTCGCCGCCATCTCCTACGAGCTGGGCACCAACGGCTACGACCCCATGATCACCACCGCCGCCCTCACCATCGCCGCCAACTGGCACACGATGGAGGGCCTCACCGAGATGCACCCGGCCACCGGCGAGACCTACGCCGCCCTGGCCTCCGAGCTCCCGGACTCCGGCGACGAGACGACCATCGACGTCCAGCTCCGCGACGGCGCCGTCTTCCACGACGGCTCCCCCGTCACCGCCGAGGACGTCGTCTTCTCCTTCGAGCGCGTCATGGACGCGGCCAACAGCTCCCTCTACGCCTCCTTCATCCCGTTCATCGAGTCCGTCGAGGCCAAGGACGACACCACCGTCACCTTCACCCTCGCCCACCCGACCGGCCTGTTCGCCGACCGCCTCTCCGTGGTCAAGATCGTCCCGAAGGCCGTCGTCGAGGCCGACGAGGCCGCCTTCGACGCCCTGCCCACCGGCACCGGCCCGTACCGGATGACCGACAACGGCGGCACCTCCAAGAACATCGTCTTCGAGCGCTTCGACGACTACACCGGCCCCCACCCGGCGCGCGCCGCCGCCATGGAGTGGCAGATCATCCCGGACGCCTCCACCCGCATCAACGCGATCCAGTCCGGCTCCGCCCAGGCCATCGACTCCGTCCCGTACCTCAACATCGACCAGCTCGAGTCCACCGGCTCCGTCGAGTCCATCCAGGGCTTCGGTCTGCTGTTCGCCATGTTCAACCACCACGAGTCCAACCAGTTCTCGGACGTCCGCGCCCGCCAGGCCTTCCTCTACGGCATCGACATGGACCGGATCCTCGAGACCGCCATGCTCGACCAGGCCACCGCCGCCACCTCCTTCCTGCACAAGGAGCACCCGAACTACAACGAGGCCTCCACCGTCTACACCTACGACGAGGCGAAGGCGAAGCAGCTGTTCGAGGAGGCCGGCGTCACCAGCCTGCGCATGCTGTGCACCGACCACGACTGGGTGAAGAACTGCACCCCGCTCATCCAGGAGTCCCTGTCCAACCTGGGCATCTCCGTCGACTTCACCGAGCGCAAGTCCGCCGACGTGTACAACACCATCGACGGCAACCCGGAGTCCTTCGACGTGGTCATCGCCCCCGGCGACCCCTCCGTCTTCGGCAACGACCCGGACCTGCTCATGCGCTGGTGGTATGCCGGTGACACCTGGACCGACACCCGCATGAACTGGAAGGGCACCGAGTCCTACGACCGGGTCCAGCAGCTTCTCGACGACGGCATGCAGGCCACCGACACCGAGGCCGCCCAGGACAACTGGAACCAGCTCTTCGACCTGCTCTCCGAGGAGGTCCCGCTCTACCCGCTGTTCCACCGCAAGGCCCCCACCGCCTGGGACGCCGACACCCTGGTCGACTTCCAGCCGATCTCGCTCACCGGCCTCAGCTTCGTCGGAGTGGGAACCACCCAGTAACACCGTCGCCATCACCAGCAACCGGGGTCCGGTCGCAGACCGACCGTCTGCCCAGGGCCCCGGTTCTTGCGTGCAGTCCGCCGCCGACAACGACGAGCTGCCTTCTCACAGGAGCCACCCGCCCTCATGTCCAATCTCCTCAGACTCATCGGTCGACGCCTGCTGGCCCTGCCCGTCATGGTGCTCGGCGTCACCTTCCTCGTCTTCTTCATCATGTCGTTCAGCCCGGCCGACCCGGCGCGTCTCGCCCTCGGCGAATCCGCCTCCCCGGCGGCCCTGGAGGCCTACCGCGAGACCCACGGCCTCAACGACCCGCTGCTCGTGCGCTACGGCCGCTTCCTCGTCGGCATGTTCCAGGGCGACCTGGGCACCACCACCGGTAACGCCAGCGTCACCGACGTCGTCGCCCGCGCCTTCCCCATCACCCTGCAGCTCACCTTCATCGGCCTGTTCATCGCGGTGATCCTGGCGCTCATCTTCGGCGTCCTCGCCGCCCTCTACCGCGACCGCTGGGTCGACCAGGTCATCCGCGTGTTCTCCATCGCCGCACTGGCCACCCCCTCCTTCTGGCTGGCGATCCTGCTCATCCAGTGGCTGGGCACCATCCCCGGCGGCTGGGGCATCTTCCCCGCGCTGGTGGCCCGCTGGGTGTCCTTCTTCGACGACCCGCAGACCTACCTCAACAACATCTTCCTGCCGGCCTTCGCCCTCGCGGTCCCGGTCGCCGGCTCCCTGGCCCGCGTCGTGCGCACCGCCATGGTGGAGGAACTCGACAAGGACTACGTCCGCACCGCCATCGGCGCGGGCATCCCCAAGGGCGAGGTCATCTCGCGCAACGTGCTGCGCAACGCGCTCATCACCCCGATCACGGTGCTCGGCCTGCGCGTCGGTTACCTCATGGGTGGCGCGGTGATCATCGAGATCATCTTCAACATCCAGGCCATGGGTCAGCTCATCCTCGACGGAGTCACGCGTAACGACGTCTTCCTCGTCCAGGGTGTCACCCTCACCGTGGCCATCGCCTTCATCCTCGTCAACATCGTCGTGGACATGCTCTACGTCCTCGTCAACCCACGAATCAGGAGCATCTGATGCTACGCGGGAAAACCACAGCCACCCTCGAAAACAAGGCGGGTGCGAAGTTCACGGGACTGAAGAACATGTCCCTGTCCTCGAAGATCGCCCTGGGCATCATCGCCCTGGTCGCCCTCGCCGCCCTGTTCGCGCCCCTGCTGGCCACCTACGATCCGCTGGCCTCCGGCCGCCCGGTGCAGCCGCCGAGCGCCGAGCACTGGTTCGGCACCGACGCCATCGGCCGTGACATCTTCTCGCGTGTCGTCCACGGTGCCCGGTCCTCGCTCATCATCGGCCTGGCCGCCACCGGTTCCGCCCTGCTCGTGGCCGCGGTCCTCGGTTCCATCGCCGCGACGTCCGGCAAGGTCGTGTCCGAGGTGCTCATGCGCATCCTCGACATCATCATGTCCTTCCCCGGCATCGCCCTGGCCGCCGTCTTCGTCGCCGTCTTCGGCAACGCCCTGCCGGTCCTCGTCTTCGCCATCGGCTTCCTCTACGTGCCGCAGCTCTCCCGCGTCGTCCGCGCGAACGTGCTCAGCGAGTTCGGCGAGGACTACGTCGCCGCGAACAAGGTCCTCGGCGCGTCGACCGCCCGCATCCTCATCAAGCAGGTGGCCCGCAACTGCATCGCCCCCATCGCGGTGTTCGCCACGGTGCTCGTCGCCGACGCCATCGTCTTCGAGGCGTCCCTGTCCTTCATCAACGCCGGCGTGAAGCCGCCGGAGCCGTCCTGGGGCAACATCCTCGCCGACGGCAAGCAGCTGCTGCTTTCCGGAGCCTGGTGGCCGACCTTCTTCCCGGGCCTGATGATCCTCATCACGGTGCTCTCCCTCAACATCCTCTCCGAGGGACTCACCGACGCCCTGGCCTCCCCGACCACCAAGTACCGACCCAACGTCGAGAAGGACGAGGAGGTCGCCGACACCTCCACCGCCCTCGGCCAGACCAGCGAGGAGGAGGCCGAGAAGGCCCTGTCGCTGTCCCTGGCGGCCCTGCGTGACGCGGAGCTGTCGGAGAACCGTCGCCTGGACTTCACCGGTGATGACACGCCCCTCCTCGAGGTGCGCAACCTCTCCATCGCCTTCCCGTCCGCCCACGGCGACGTCAACATCGTCGACGACGTCAGCTTCACCGTCGCCCCCGGCGAGACCATGGGCCTGGTCGGCGAGTCCGGCTGCGGCAAGTCCATCACCGCCATGGCGATCATGGGCCTGCTCCCGCCGACCGCCCGCATCACCGGCGAGATCCTCTTCGACGGCCGGGACCTGCTCACGCTCACGCCCAAGCAGCACAACGCCCTGCGCGGTCACGACATCGCCATGATCTACCAGGACGCCCTGAGCTCCCTCAACCCGTCGATGCTCATCTCCAGCCAGATGAAGCAGCTCACCCGCCGCGGCGGCCAGCGCAGTGCCGAGGAGCTCCTCGAGCTCGTCGGCCTCGACCCGGAGCGCACCCTGAAGTCCTACCCGCACGAGCTGTCCGGTGGTCAACGCCAGCGCGTCCTCATCGCGATGGCACTCACCCGCAACCCGCGACTGCTCATCGCCGACGAGCCGACCACCGCCCTCGACGTCACCGTCCAGGCCCAGGTCGTCGCCCTGCTCAACGAGCTGCGCGAGAAACTCGGCTTCGCGATGGTCTTCGTCTCCCACGACCTGGCCCTCGTCGGACGGCTCAGCCACAAGATCACCGTCATGTACGCCGGCCAGGTCGTTGAGCAGGGTGCCACCCGCGAGCTGCTCGCCGACCCGCACCACGAGTACACCCGCGGTCTGCTCGGTTCGGTGCTCTCCATCGAGGCCGGTGCCGACCGCCTCTACCAGGTGCCCGGCACCGTGCCCTCCCCCGCGGACTTCGTCGCCGGCGACCGCTTCGCCCCGCGCTCGACCCACCGCATGGTCGGGGCCGACGAGAAGCCCACGATGCGCCACATCGACGGCACCCACTACTACGCCACCACTGACGCCCTGCTGCAGCTGGGAGGAGAGAAATGACCCCCGTCATCGAGCTTCGCGACGTCTCCGTCATCCACAAGGCGCGCACCGGCAAGCTCTTCCGCCCCAATCTGGTCCACGCCAACCGGAACGTGGACTTCCACATCAACCGCGACGAGGTCGTCGGCGTGGTCGGCGAGTCCGGCTGCGGCAAGTCCACCCTGGCGCGCGTCGTCGTCGGCCTGCAGAAGCCCACCAAGGGTGAGGTCTTTTTCAAGGGCCAGCCGCTCACCGGCCGCGGGAAGCAGCGCACGGAGCTCGGCAAATCCGTCTCCGTCGTCTTCCAGGACCCCTCCACCTCCCTCAACCCGCGCATGAGCGTCCACGATCAGCTCATGGAGCCGCTGCACGTCCACCGGATCGGCAGCCGCTCCGAGCAGGAGAAGCGCGTGCGCGAGCTCGTCGGCCTGGTCGGCCTGCCGCAGTCCGCGCTGGGGGTCCTCCCCCGCCAGATCTCGGGCGGCCAGCGCCAGCGCGTGGCCATCGCGCGCGCCCTGGCCCTGGACCCGGACATCATCATCGCCGACGAGCCCACCTCGGCCCTCGACGTCTCCGTCCGCGCCCAGGTGCTCAACCTCCTTCTCGACCTCAAGCAGGAACTCGGCCTCGGCCTCATGTTCATCAGCCACGACATCAACACCGTGCGCTACGTCTCCGACCGCATCTGCGTCATGCTGGCCGGCGAGATCATCGAGGAGAACACCACCCAGGAGATCTTCCACAACGCCCGGCAGGAGTACACCCGCACCCTGCTGGCCGCGACCCCGTCGCTGCTCTGATCCCCCGCTCATCGACGCCCCGGACCTCCCCGGTCCGGGGCGTTCGTGCATCTGCAGCACAGGCGAAACCCCGGGTTCCAGCGGAACCCGGGGTCAGGCGTGGCAGGGTCAGGCCAGGGTCACCGTGGCGGTGACATCCCCCTGCGCCACCTGGCCGGTGGCGAGGCTGATGGAGCCGACCTGCTTCTTGTTGCTCATCACCACGGGGGTGACGGGGTTCCTGCCCTTCTCCCGCAGGAGGGAGAGGTCGACCTCGATGACGGGCTGGCCGGCGGCGACGGTCTGGCCCTGGGCGGCCAGGACGGTGAATCCCTCGCCCTTGAGCTCGACGGTGTCGAGACCGATGTGGACCAGGACGTCGAGCCCTTCGGCGGTGGTGACGGCGAAGGCGTGGCCGGTCTTGAACACCGTCGTCAGGGTGCCGGCGGCGGGGGCGCAGACGGTGAGGGACGGGGCGTCGTCACGCGGGATGACGGCGTAGCCCTCGCCGAGCATCTTGCCGGAGAACACCGGATCGGGAACCTCGGTGACCGGGACGGCCTCCCCGGCGAACGGGGCCTGCAGGTCGACGCTGGTGGATTTCTTACCGAAGCCGAACATCGTCAGATCTCCTGCTCGCCCTGGAGGGCGACGTCGGAACGCTTGATCTGGCGGGCCACCTCGTCGTAGACGAACTGGACGTTCGGGCCGATGACGACCTGGACGTTGTTCTGGGACGGGCGGATGACACCGGCGACGCCGGCGCGCTTGATCTCGCCCTCGTTGACCTGGACGTGGTCCCTGGTGGTCACGCGGAGGCGGGTGGCGCAGTAGTCGATGGAGTCGATGTTGTCCTCGCCACCGAGGCCGGCGACGATCTGGCGGGCGACGTCGGAGACCTCGGCGTCCTCGTCGAGGGTGGCACCCTCATCGGCCTCGTCCTCGCCACGACCCGGGGAGCGCAGGTTCAGCGCGCCGATGAGGAAGTAGAAGATGACGAAGTACAGGGCGAAGAAGATGAGACCCATGACCAGCAGCATCCACCACTGGTTGGCCAGCGGGTTACGGGCGGAGAGGAACATGTCGACGAAACCGGCGGAGAAGCCGAAGCCGGCTGTCCATTCGAAGGCGGCGGCGATGGCCACCGAGATACCCGTCAGGACGGCGTGGACGACGTAGAGCAGCGGGGCGACGAACATGAAGGAGAACTCGAGCGGCTCGGTGACGCCGGTGAAGAAGGAGGCGAGGGCGCCGGCCAGCATGAGGGAACCGACGGCCTTGCGACGCCTGGTGTCGGCACGCAGGAACATCGCCAGGGCGGCACCCGGGAGGCCGAACATCATGATCGGGAAGAAGCCGGCCTGGTAGCGGCCGACGATGCCCTCGACCTGGCACACGCCGTCAGCCCAGATACCGGGGCACTCGGCGGCGGAGGTGGCGGCGGCAGCGGCCTCGATGGTCTCGCCACCGGAGAGGAAGTTGCCGATGTCGTTGATGCCGATGATGTCGAACCAGAAGATCGAGTTGAGGGCGTGGTGCAGACCGGTCGGGATGAGCAGTCGGTTGGCGAAGGCGTAGATACCGGCACCGGCGGCGCCCATGCCCTGGATCCAGGTACCGAAGTCGAAGAGCACACCGTAGATGAACGGCCAGACGAAGTAGAAGATGCCGGCCAGGACGATGGAGAAGATGGCGGTGAGGATCGGCACCAGGCGGCGGCCGGAGAAGAAGGCCAGCGCATCCGGCAGCTTCGTGGCGTGGAAGCGGTTGTACACCCAGGCGGCGAGGATACCGACGGCGATACCGAACAGGACGTTCTTCGGGCCGACGGCGGCCCAACCGTGGGAGGCCCACTCGACGGCGGCGTCGCCCTCCATGGCCTCCAGGTCAACGCCCTGGTAGCCGGCGACGGCCGTCTCGTTGAGCAGGGCGGTCAGGGTGGTGAAACCCAGCCAGCCGGACAGCGCGGCCGCGCCGTTGCGGTCCTTGGCCAGGCCGAAGGCGATCGCGATGGCGAAGATGACGCCCAGGTTGTCCAGGACGGCGGCGCCCGCGGAGATGAGGACGGCGGCGGGGATGTTCTCGGCACCCCAGCCCTCCGGGTCGATCCAGTAGCCGATACCCATGAGGAGGGCGGCGACCGGCATGACGGCGACGGCACCCATGAGGGCGCGGCCCAGCTTCTGCAGGGCCGTCATCGCGACGTTTCCTGCTGACTTCCGCTGCCGGGGAGGCGCGGTGGTGGTGGCGGTGGACATTGTCATTCCTTCTTTCAGTTCGGACGCACCGTCTGCTGCCAGCCGTGGAGGAAGACCGCGAGGAAGGCGGCCTCGCCCTCGGCGTGGGACGGCAGGGAGGGGACGTCGATAATGCGGCAGAGCACCTGCCGGGCAAGATCGGATTCGCGCGGCAGGTCACGGTTGACCGAGCGGCGCAGGAGGTTGGAACGGAACAGGCCGGCGTCGGCGCGCTTGCTCAGGCGGGTGAGCTCGATGGCGAGCGTGCGGTCCGGGGTTCCGTCGAGGGAGGTGGTCGTGGCGTTGAGCCGCACGCACACGTAGCGGATGAGACCGGCGAGGGCGTTGGCGGTGGCCAGCGGCTGCTTGACGGTCACACCCTGGCGGGCGGCGTTGAGGTGGAGGGCAATGAAGGCGGCCTCGTCGACGGGCAGGTCGATGCCCTCGACGTTGGAGTTGAGGTACCCCACGACGAGTTCCGCGGCGCGGAACTCGAGGGGGAACGAGGCCCGGATCTCATTGACCAGGGAGTTGCGGATCGTCTCGCCCAGGCCGGCGCGCTGCACCGCGAACGAGATGTGCTCGGCGAGCACGACGTACACCGAGGGGTGCAGTTCACCGAGGAGATCGACGGCCAGATCGACGGCATCGGAGATGGTCTCCATGACCACGGCGTCAATCGATTGGACGGAACGCAGGAACTGCACCTTGTCGGGGCTGAGCTCCATGTACTGCCGGTCGGCGGTGGCCGGGGAGATCTCGTCCCCCGGCTTGCGCTGGAAGCCGATGCCTCGGCCCACCATGACCACTTCGTCCGTCTGGTCCTCCCCTGGGACCCCACCGGGCATGCGTACGAGCACGGCGTTGTTGCTGAACACCCGGATGATCCGGGGAGCAGCGTCGGCGTCGCTCATGACAGGCTCCTCGCACGTTGTCGGCGGGAGGGCACGCGCGCAGCCCCTTGTCAAGGGGTGGTCGTGCCCGAAAATCCAGTCATGCCTGATCAGGTCAGTAACACCCGGAGGGTTGGGACTCCCTGAGTATACGTCTGATGTCCTACCTACTCCAAGGGTCTTACAAGGTTCCGGACATAAATGATGCGGAAACCCCTCAATTCGGGGTTAGTTGTAGGGTGCCTCACACCTTCCAGACAACGGCGGTCGCAACCGCGGCCCGCCCCTCCCCGCGTCCGGTGAAGCCCATGTGATCGGTGGTGGTGGCCGCGATGGACACCGGGGCCCCGAGAATGTCCGAGAGCACCTGCTCCGCCTCCCCGCGACGCGGCCCCATCTTCGGCGTCTGCCCGATGAGCTGCGCGGCGGCGTTGCCGATGACGAAACCCGCCGCCTCGACCGCCCCCCTCGCCTCGCGCAGCAGCTGCGCGCCGGAGACACCGTCGTACTCCCTGCGCCCCACCCCGACGAGTGTGCCCAGGTCGCCGAGCTGGGCGGCGGAGAGGAGGGCGTCGACAAGCGCATGGGAGACGACGTCGCCGTCAGAGTGCCCCTCGCACCCGTCGACGCCGTCGAAGTGGAGGCCCGCGATCCAGCAGGGCTTGCCCGCCTCGATCTGGTGGGCGTCGGTGGAGATGCCCACGCGGGGCACGATCGGGTCAGTCATGGGGCACCTCGAAGATGGTCGGTTCGGCCTCGTCCGTGATGGTGCGGGCCAGGGTCATGTCGATGGGGGTGGTCACCTTGAACGCCATGGGATCACCCTGCACGGTGACGACGGGTACACCGTGCCACTCCAGGAGGGAGGCGTCGTCGGTGGCCACGAAACCGGGGTCCTCCGCCCCGAAGTAGGCCTCGTTCGCGGCGCGCAGGCCGCTGAGCAGGAAACCCTGCGGGGTCTGCACGGCGCGCAGCGTCGACCGGTCCGGGGTCCCCTCCACCACGTCGCCGGCGACCTGCTTGATCGTGTCGGCGACCGGGATGACGGGGATGACGGCCGGCGCGCCCTCGAGCACGCGGCGCGCCACGCGGGCGATCATGCCGGGCGGGGTGAGCGCACGGGCGGCGTCGTGGATGAGCACGACCGCCTCGTCGTCGGTGATGGTCCGCAGACCGGCCCACACACTGTCGGCGCGTTCGCCGCCGCCGTGGGCGAGGCGGACGGGAACGGCGGCGTCGAGAAGCCCGGCCCGGGAGAGCACCTCCCGGGCGTAGGACTCCATGTCCGGGCTGACGAGCACCACCACCTCGTCGACCACCGCGGACGTGAGCATCGCAGCGACGGAACGCTCCACGAGGGTGCGCCCGCGGAGGCGGACGAACGCCTTCGGGACTGCGGCCCCCAGCCGGGTCCCCTGCCCGGCGGCGGCGATGAGGGCGACGACGCGCACTGTTCCTCCTCGGTGGGGCCCCGGTCTAGAGGTCGTCGTCCTCGTCGTCGAAGGTGAGGTCGTCGAGATCGACGTCGATGTCGCCGTCCTCGAGGTCACGGGTACCCTCCGCGTCGACCTCCACGTGGGCCTCGACCTTGACCATGAACTCGTCGGCCTTGGCCTCGTCGACCGTGTCGGCCAGGGCCAGCTCGCCGACGAGGATCTGGCGGGCCTTGGCCAGCATGCGCTTCTCGCCGGCGGACAGGCCGCGGTCCTGGTCGCGGCGCCACAGGTCACGGACGACCTCGGCGACCTTGTTCACGTCACCGGAGGCGAGACGCTCCTGGTTGGCCTTGTAGCGGCGGGACCAGTTGCCGGCCTCCTCCACATCCGTCTCGCGCAGGACGCCGAAGACCTTCTGCAGGCCCTCCTCGCCCACCACGTCGCGGACGCCGACAAGCTCGGCGTTCTTGGACGGGACGCGGACGACGAGGTCGGACTGGTTGATCTGCAGGACCAGGTACTCCAGCTCCTCCCCTCCCATCACGCGATGCTCGATGTCGGCGATCTTGGCGGCACCGTGGTGCGGGTAGACGACGACGTCCCCGACCTTGAAATCCATTCCCACTCCTTGTTGCGCGCGGTTGGCAGCACACTAGACGCACACTAGACCCAGCATTCTAGCACGCGGCCGGAGCAGGCCGTCGGCCGGTGATCTCCATCTAAGGTCTACCCCCGATCGCCCCCGCTTCCCCCCTGTGGCGAAACCGGATCCCCGGGAACTGTGTGCTCAGGGGTCAAAGAGACTAAGGTAAGCTTCCGAAACATCCTTGTGAACCATGAACTGATGGAGGACACCGAAGTGAAGTCCCTGAAGTCGGCCGCCCGTCGCGGCGGCATCATCTCCGCCGCCGCTCTGTCTGCGCTGGCACTGGCCTCCTGCTCTGCAGGCCAGATCACCCAGACCTCCACGCAGGTGGCAGCAGTCAACGGCGCGGAGGGCAACTCCGAGGACGGCACCGTCGCGGTCCGCGACGTCACCATCATCGTCGACGACGCAGGCGAGGCGGCTCTCAAGTTCACCGCCATCAACCAGGACACCTCGATGACCGAGCACACCCTCGAGTCCATCGACGTCAACGGCAACGACGTGCAGTTCGACTCCACCTCGCTGGCCCGTGACTGCGTCCTCGTCGGCGACTCCGCCGACCGCCTGGAGACCACCCCGCAGGCTGACGGTATCGGTTGCATCGAGTACACCGAGACCACCCTGTCCAACGACGACTTCGCCATCGGCGGCAACGTCCCGGTCACCTTCACCTTCGACTCCGGTGAGATCGAGGTCTACGCCACCATCTCCGGCCCGCAGCTGCCGGCCGGCTCCTTCTCCCGCGAGCCCGGCTCGGAGTCCGACTACACCAACATGTAGTCCCCCCGCTTGTCGACGCCCGGTTCTCACCCGAGAGCCGGGCGTTCGCCGTTCCGGTGGTTAAGGTTGTCGGCATGGCCCGTAAACCCCGTTTCGTCCACACCTGCTCCGAGTGCGGCTACTCCTCCCCGAAGTGGCTGGGGCGCTGCCCGGACTGCGGCTCCTGGGGCACGCTGGTCGAGTCCGCCGTCGCCCCGAAAGCGGGGGGCGCGGCGGTGGCGGCGGTCTCCGGGTCGGTGCCCACAGGCCTGACCCCGAACGCCCCGGCCACCCCCATCACCCAGATCAGCGGTTCGGTGGCCACATCAGTGCCCTCCGGGATCGCGGAGCTCGACCGGGTCCTGGGGTCGGGAGTGGTGCCCGGATCAGTGGTGCTCATGGCGGGTGAGCCGGGCGTCGGCAAGTCCACTCTCCTGCTGGAGGTGGCGAGCAGGTGGGCGTCGCTGAGCGGGCGGAAGGCGCTGTATGTCACGGCGGAGGAGTCCGCCGGGCAGGTGCGCGTGCGCGCCGAGCGCACCGGGGCGCTCAAGGAGACGCTGTACCTGGCGGCGGAGTCGAACCTGGACGTCGTGTTCGGGCACGTGGAGCAGGTCAAGCCCTCACTGCTCATCATCGACTCGGTGCAGACCATGCACGCCCCCGGCGTGGAGGGCGTGGCCGGCGGCGTCGCCCAGTCGCGCGCCGTCACCGCCGCGCTGACCACCCTGGCGAAGACGTCCGGCATCCCCATCCTGCTCGTCGGGCACGTAACCAAAGACGGCAACGTCGCCGGCCCACGGGTGCTCGAGCACCTGGTCGACGTGGTGCTCAACTTCGAGGGCGACCGGCAGTCCTCGCTGCGCATGCTGCGCGGCATCAAGAACCGTTTCGGAGCGACCGACGAAGTGGGCTGCTTCGAGCAGACCGCCGAGGGCATCCGTGAGGTCCCCGACCCCTCCGGACTGTTCCTCTCCCACCGGGGGCGTACGCCCGACGGGTCGGCGGTGACCGTTGCCATGGACGGCGTGCGCCCGCTGCTCGCCGAGGTGCAGTCCCTCACCGTCGATCCCGTGGCCAAGAACCCCCGCCGTGTGGTCACCGGCCTGGACACCAACCGCGTGCCCATGGTGCTGGCGGTGCTGCAGGCCCGCGCGGGGGAACGCAGCAACGAGAAGGACGCGTACGTGGCCACCGTCGGCGGCGTCCGCATCACCGAGACCGCCACCGACCTCGCCGTCGCCCTGGCCACGTGGTCCTCCCTGCACGAGCGCCCCCTGCCGCCGAAGACCGTCGTCATCGGCGAGGTCGGCCTGGCCGGCGAACTGCGGCGCGTACCGAACCTGGGGCGCCGCCTCGCGGAGGCCTCCCGCCTCGGCTACGCGTACGCGGTGGTGCCCGCCGGGGAGAAGCTCACCGTGCCCGGAATGCGGGTGGCGGAGGCCTCCACACTCCGCGAGGCGATCGCACTGGTCTCCCAGGGGTAGAATCGCCCCTCATGAGCCCCGCCACCACCCCGGTCCCCGCCACCCTGCGGGAAACCCTCGTCCACCTCGCCCCGGGCACGGAACTCCGCGACGGCCTCGACCGCATTGTCCGCGGCCGCACCGGCGCCCTCCTCGTCGTCGGGGACGGCCCCGAGGTCACCGACCTGTGCGACGGCGGCATCGAGTTCGACGTCCCCTTCGCCCCCACCCGCCTGCGCGAACTGTGCAAGATGGACGGCGCGGTCATCCTCTCCAACGACGCCACCCGCATGCGCCGCGCGAACGTGCAGGTCGTGCCGTCGCCGAGCTACCCGACGTCGGAGAGCGGCACCCGCCACCGCTCCGCCGAACGCACCGCCCAGCAGACCGGGCGCCCCGTCATCGCGGTGAGCCAGTCGATGAACGTCATCACTCTCTACGTCGAGGGCAGCCGGTATGTCCTGGAGAGCCCCGCCACCATCCTGCAGCGCGCCAACCAGGCGCTGGGCACCCTCGAGCGCTACCGCACCCGCCTCGACCACGCGAACCAGCGCCTGTTCGTCTCCGAGATCAACAACTACGCCACCGTGCAGGACGTCGTGGCCGTCATGCAGCGGGAACTGCTGGTCAAGCGGGTCGGCATCGAACTCGACCAGAACGTCCTCGAGCTGGGCACCGACGGCCGGCAGCTCAACCTCCAGCTCACCGAGCTGCGCGGCGACAACGACCGGGAGATCGACCTGCTCATCCGCGACTACCTCATCGCCGAAGGCCCGCCCTCGGACGACGACGTCCGCGCCGCCACCCAGGCCCTCGACCAGCTCGCCGACGCCGACCTGCTCAAGCCCGCCAACGTCGCCCGCATCCTCGGGCTGCCCGCGACGGAGGAGTCCCTCACGCAGTGGATCGTGCCGCGCGGCTACCGGGTGCTCAGCCGGGTGCCGCGGGTGCAGATGTTCCTCAAGCACAAGATCATCACGGCCTTCGGCGACGTCAAGACGCTGCTCGACGCCACGGAGGAGGATCTCGCCGGTGTGGAGAACGTGGGCAACCTGTGGGCCCGCCACGTCCACGAGGGGCTGCGGCGGCTCACCTGAGGGGCACCTACCCCAGGTTGAAGGTGTGCGCGTCGGAGGCCTTGTCGCCGATCACCGCGTGCAGGAAGAACGCGCCGGTGCCGACATCCTGGCGGTTGTTGCACTGGCCCGGCTGGGAGCCGAGGCGCGACCACACGGCCTGGAAGCGGCGCTCGTCGCCGGCCTCGAAGGTCTCCTCGCCGGTGAGCACCGACGGGTAGCAGTCCGTGTCGGCCCACACGCGCTCGTTGTTCTCCAGGTTGTACACCTCGAAGCGCAGTTCCTCGTCGTCGAGGTTGAGCTCGCAGTCCGCGGCGGTGGGATTCTCGACGGTCATGTAGAAGGTCGGCTGGTCGCCGTCACCGTAGGAGGGACGGTCCGAGCTGGCGACGATCCGCAGGTCAGAGAGCTCGCAGGAATTCTTCGGCTCCTCCGGCTCAGCGGACTCGGTCTCGGTCTCCTCCGGCTCGGAGGTCTCCGCGGCTGAAGTCTCCGTCGTCCTGCTTGCCGACGTCACCGCCGACGTCACCGCCGACGTCTCCGCCGTGGTGGTCTGCGCGGCGGTGGTGGTTTCGGTGTCGTCGCCGCCTCGGCCGGCGAAGGCCACGAGGCCCCACACCAGCAGTCCGACGAGGATGAGGATGACCACGGCCGCGGCGACGCGACGGCGGACGTAGATCTCTTCGGGGAGTCGGCGGGGGCTGCGGTTGGTCACGTCCCTCACTTTAATTGCGCTCGGTTAGTGCAGGTGGGAACCTGCCGCCCCCGCGTGTCTGCTACTCGACGCCTACTCGACGCCGTCGGCGATGACCTGCTCGGTGGAGCCGTCGGACAGCAGGTAGCGCAGGCCGACGATGCCGACGCGGCCGTCGGCGATGCGCTCCTGCAGGGCGGAGAGGCGGTGCTTGATCTGGATGACGATCTCGATGACGTGCTGGCGCTCGTACCCGGGGCGGTCGTTGCGGCCGCGGGCGCGGGCCTCGAGGATCGACGGGGCGACCTTCTCGATGAGGATGCGCTCCAGTCCGTTGGGGATCTTGCCGCCGTCGAGGGCTTCGGCGGTGGCGGCGACGGCGCCGCAGGATTCGTGGCCCATGACGACGACGAGTTCCACACCGAGGCTCTTGATGGCGTACTCGATGGACGCCAGGACCGCGGGGTCGAGGATCTCCCCGGCGGTGCGGACCACGAAGAGGTCACCGAGACCGACGTCGAAGATCAGCTCGACGGGGACGCGGGAGTCGGAGCAGGAGAGGACGACCGCGCGGGGATTTTGTCCGGCGCGCAGTTCCGTGCGGCGGAGGATGTCCTGGTTGGGGCGTTCCTGCTGCTGGTGGACGAAACGTTTGTTACCGGCCTGCAGGGCCTCCCACACGGCCTGCGGGTTCTGGGCGACATCTTTCATGGGCATGACGGCAATTCTATACTTGCTCACCATGTTCGCTTCGCGTCTGCTGTCCTGGTTCGACCTCCACGAACGCCCGCTGGCGTGGCGCGAGCCGGGTACCTCCGCGTGGGGCATTCTCCTCAGCGAGGTGATGAGCCAGCAGACACCCGTCGCCCGCGTCGAGCCGGTGTGGCGGGAGTGGATGGAGCGCTGGCCCGACCCGGCGGCCTTCGCGCAGGCCTCCCCCGCCGAGGTGCTGCGCGCCTGGGGAAAACTGGGCTACCCGCGCCGTGCGCTGCGGCTGCTGGAGTGTGCTCAGCACATCGTCGCGCTTCACGACGGCGTGGTGCCCCACGACGTCGATGAGCTCCTGGCCCTGCCGGGTATCGGCGACTACACCGCCCGCGCCGTGGCGTGTTTCGCGTACGGGCGCAACGTGCCGGTCGTGGACACGAACGTCCGGCGCGTGGTGCGCCGCGCGGTGGAGGGACGCTACCTGGCCGGGACGGCGTCGAAGGCGGAGCTGGTGACAGTGGCCGCGCTGCTGCCCCCGGAGCGGGGCCCACGGTTCTCGGCCGCGCTCATGGAGCTCGGGGCCCTGGTCTGCACCGCGACGTCACCGGCGTGCGGGGTGTGCCCGCTTCTCGACGACTGCGCCTGGGTAGCCGCCGGCTCCCCGCCACCCAGCGCGGAGGAACTGGCGAAGAAGAAGGTGCAGAAGTTCACCGGCACCGACCGCCAGGTGCGTGGGCTCATCATGGACGTGCTGCGGGGATCCGACGTCGCGGTGCCGCAGGCGGCGATCGACGTCGTGTGGCCCGACGATGTCCAACGTTCCCGCGCCCTGTTCTCCCTGCTGGAGGACGGTCTGGCCGAGCAGGACGAACGGGGTTACTTCCACCTGCCGCGGTAGCTGCCGCTCACGGGGTATTCGAGTGGGGGCATTAACCGGGTGCCGGGGTTCGACTACTCGATAAATGCCCTGACTCGAATACCCTCGTGGTCAGAGGGCGGTTATTTCCACCTGCCGCGGTAGTTGAGGCCGCCGGGCAGCTTCACCCAGATGCCGCCACGGGAGTTGATGGTCACCGGGCCGATGCGGGTGGAGGCGGAGGCTCCCGAACCGGAGACGTTGATCCAGGAGTTCTTGCCGATCTTCTTGCGCTTGCGGTACGTGATGCCCATGGCGGCCAGTCTAGTTCGACCCCGTATGCAAAACCTGACGTACATACAAGTGGCGAACAGGGATTCTGCAGAGAATTGAACACCGTGCAGGTGAGCTCGTGCAGAAACGGCAGCGACGCCCGCTCCCCTGGGGTGGGAAGCGGGCGTCGATAAGCGGTTTAGGACTGCGGAGCCGGGGCCGCCCCACCGGCCGGACCCTCGTCGGGGCCGGTGGACAGGTCATCGGTGATCTCCGGGACGTCGGGGACGTCCGGGGTGATGGTTTCCGGGTCAGCCTCCACGTCACGCACCGCCTCGGCGGCCTCCGGAGAGATCTCCGAGAACGTGCCCTCCGGCAGCGGCTTCGGGCGCGGGGTGAAGGTGAAGGAGGCACCGTCGGTGTCCTTCGACTCGCCGTCCCAGCCCTCGACGTCGACGGTGACGATCTCACCGGCACCGAGCTCGCCGAAGAGGATCTTCTCACTCATGGCGTCCTCGACCTCGCGCTGGATGGTGCGGCGCAGCGGACGGGCACCGAGGACCGGGTCGAAACCACGCTGCGCCAGGAGAGCCTTGGCCTTGTCGGTGATCTCGATGCCCATGTCCTTGGCGGCCAGGGCCTTCTCGACGCGACCGACGAGCAGCTCCACCATCTCCACGATCTGCTCGCGGGTGAGCTGGTGGAAGACGACGATCTCGTCGATACGGTTGAGGAACTCGGGCCGGAAGTGCTTCTTCAGCTCGTCGTGGACCTTGTTCTTCATGCGCTCGTACTGGGCGTCGGAGTCCGTCTCCGCGGAGCCGGAGAAGCCCATGCCGACGGCCTTCGAGATGTCCTGCGTGCCCAGGTTCGAGGTGAAGATGAGCACCGTG
>DGYFI06203__coassemble_1193_pt1 | contig 25724 bp, 27 predicted proteins | sample DGYFI06203__metabat2_high_PE_041 | metagenome-assembled genome bin DGYFI06203 | reverse complement strand
CCGGAGAACGACGCCGCCGGGGCCCGCGCCGCCGGTATCACCCACCGGGTGCTGGTGCGCTACCCCGAGGGGCCCGCGCACCTCGCCGCATCCCAGGACGCGGCGTTGGCGGACGGCACCGCCACCGACCTCATCGACACCCCCTTCGACCTCATCGCCCTCATGCGCACACACGATCAAAGGAAGAACTCATGAGCACCAACTACCAGCGCGCCGGCCAGCTCCGCGCGAACGACGGCCACGGACTCGGCCGTTACGACCTCACCACCCCCCAGAAGCTGATGATCTTCGTGCTGTCGATGGCCCTGTTCGGCCTGTCGAACATCATCCTCGAGATCGTCCCGGACGTGAGCATCGGACCCTTCGACTTCTCCGTCGCCTACTTCGTTTTCGTGCCGCTGACCATGGCGGCCCTGTTCGCCCCGTTCTGGGTCGCCCTCGGTGCCCCGCTCGGCGAGATCATCTTCACCGACCTCCTCATGGGGGACTTCTCCGGCCTCGCCGAGGTCGAGGGCTTCCTGCAGATGTTCCTGGCGATCTACGTCGCCGGCTCCTTCATCCGCAACCCGCAGTCCCGCTGGCAGATCACCGTCGGCGCGCTGCTGGTGGTCATCATCGACAAGTTCCTCTCCGCCGCCGTCGACCTGTCCAAGGTGTGGATCGGCGTCGAGGACGCCGAGTACGTCGACGGCCTGCCCGAGTCCATGCTCTTCCTCGAGGGCATCGGCTTCGGCATCGACATCCTCATGTCCGGCATCCTCTTCGGTGTCATTCCCGCCCTGTGGCTCATCCCGGCGCTGCACGGCCGCATCGAACCGCTCATGGGCATGCGCCCACGCGTTCCCGGGGAGCCGATCCCGGGCCAGGCACCGCTGTCCCCGACCTTCCTCATCGCCGCCGTCGTCCTGTCCATCGCCTCCTTCTTCTTCGCCTTCCTCGAGGCCTGGGACCTCAACCTGGGCGAATGGGAACCGGAGTTCCTGGAGCGGTACGGCATGAACTTCCTGTGGGTCTCCGTGCTCGCACTGGTGGGCACCCTCATCCTGGCGATCGTCCTGTTTCGTGTGGCCCAGCAGAAGGACGTCCGCAACACCCGCGAGGCCGTGGACAACCCGGCGGATCCGGAGCTCGTGAACCGCTGATGTCTGATCCCATCATCGAGCTCCGGAACGTCTCCTTCCGCTACCCCGGTGCCGACGAGGACACCCTCCGCAACGTCAACCTGACGATTTCGGAGGGCGACGTCGTCTCCGTCGTCGGTGGCAACGGTTCCGCGAAGACCACCCTGTGCAAGACGTTCAACGGCCTCATCCCGCACTACTGGCAGGGGGAGTTCGCTGGCGTCGCCGAGGTGTGCGGCATCGACACCTTCACCTCCTCGGTCGCCGAGCTGTCCAGCCACGTCGGTTACGTGTACCAGGACTTCCAGAACCAGCTGGTCCGTCCGACGGTGCGCGACGAGATCGCCTTCGGCCCGGTGAACTTCGGTCTCGCGGACCACCGTGAACGCACCGCCGAGGCCCTCGAGATGCTGCGGATCACCGAGCTGGCGGACAAATTCGTGTGGCAACTGTCCGGTGGACAGGCGCACCTGGCGGCCCTGGCCTCGGTGCTGGCCCTGCGCCCCCGGATCATCGTCGTCGACGAACCCGTCGCAGAGCTTGACCCGGCGCGCGCCACGGAGATCTACGAACGCCTCGAGGTGCTCAACCGCGAGTTCGGCCTGACGGTGGTCACCATCGAGCACCACGCCGAGTTCATCGCCCGCTACGCGCAGTCCGTGGTGCTCATGTCCGGCGGCGCGCCCGTGTGGCACCTGCCCGTCCAGGAGGCGGTCAACCGGTCCGCGGAACTGGCCGAGCACGGCATCCCCGCCCCGCAGATCGTGCAGGCCGCCCAGGCGCTCGGCCTTGCCGACGCACCCCGCACCGTGCCCGACGCCGCCCGCGCGCTGGCACACCTGCCGGTGGACCCGACACCGGAACCGGAGACGGGGACGGAGGGGGCGTCGATAAGCGAACCCGTGGCCTCGGCACGGAACGTGACGTTCTCCTACAACACCGTCCTCGGCCGCCGGCAGGTCGTCCTCGACGGCCTCAACGTGGACATCCGGCGCGGCGACCGGGTGGCGCTGGTCGGCGGCAACGGCTCCGGCAAGACGACGCTGCTCAAGCTGCTCGCCGGGATCACCGTTCCGCGCAAGGGCGAGGTCATCGTCGACGGGATCAACACCCGCCAGCGTTCGGCCTCCGAACTCGCCGATCACGTGGCGTACCTGTGGCAGCACCCGCAGCAGATGTTCGTCAAGGAGTCCATTGAGCGTGACATCGCCCTGTTCCCGGAGGAACGCGGGGTCGAGGGCTGGGAGGGGCTGGTCACCGACACCCTCGACCAGGTCCGGCTCAGCGGGTTCGCCGACCGCGACGGACGCACCCTCTCCGGTGGCCAGCAGCGCCGTGCCACCCTGGGCATCGGGCTGGCCATGCGGCCGACGCTGCTGCTCGCCGACGAACCCACCGCCTCCCTCGATGTCACCAGCCGCGAGGCCGTCACCGTCATGCTCAGCGAACTGGCCACCGACGGCACCATGAGCTCCGTGGTGGCCACCCACGACATGAGCCTGGTCGCCGAGTGGGCCACCCGCGTCCTCGTCCTCGAGGGCGGGACAGTCATCGGCGATCTCACCCCCGGCGCCCTGTTCGCCCGGCCCGACCTGCTGGAACGGGCCAACCTGGTGCCGCCGCAGATCACCCAGCTGGGTCACGCCCTGGGGATCACCCCGCCGCCGCTCAACGTGGCGGACTTCGTCTCCCGCATCCGGAAGGAGAGCCACCATGGCGCGTAAACAACGCGACGTCCTCAGCGTCGAGTGGATCAAACTCGAGCTCATCCGCGCGGCCTATGCCACGCGCGGCGGCCTGTTCTCGCGGATGGATCCCCGAGTGGTGCTCCTCTGGTACGTCATCCTCGCCTTCGCCCCCTGGTTCACCCACAACCTCACCGTGCTGGCGGTGTTCTTCGTCATGGCAGCGGTCTCGGTGATCCTCGCCCGGGTGGGTCCGCTGCTGCTCGGACTGTTCATCTTCGGGCTGGTCATGGAGGCCGGGTACATCGTGGTGGCGGCGTGGTTCTTCGGCGGTGACTCGGCGACGGTGGTGGCGCTCGCCGCACTGAGCCTCAAACTCGGTGCGGTGTCCATGGTGTCGATGGCGGCGTTCGTCTCGCTCGACCCCGAGAAGCTCTCCGACGCGCTGCTGGCCCTCAAGGCCCCGGAGTTGCTCGCCTTCGCCGTGAGTTACGGCTACCGCATGCTGCCGATCCTCGTGGAGGAGTTCAACACCGTCTTCGACAACTACCGCCTCCGCTCCGCCCCACCGGCCACCAAGGGCCTGCTGGGCTGGCGGGTAGTGGTGCACTGGGTGAAGATGTCTGTGCTGTCCTTCTATCCGATCTTCCTCAACACCGCGCTCAGCGTGCGCACCACCGTCGAGGCGCTGGAGACCCGCGGTTTCACCTATGCCACCATCAACAGGCGCAGCCGCGAGATCCGGCTCGGTTACCTGCGGGTCTCGCTTCTCGACGTCGCCGTCATGGCCGTCACCGTCGGCCTTGTCATCGCGGCCTTCTGGGCCGGCCACCAGTGGCCGATCCACCGCGCCGACCTGGCGTAACCCCTACGGCCGCAGCTCGGTGCCGTCGGGAAGTCGGGCGAAGCGGCCCTGCTCACGTGGGAAGACCTCCTCGGTGGTCGGCCACGGCCAGCCACCGAAGCGGGTCTCCTGGTAGTCGGTGAACGCCTGCTGCAGCTCGGCGTGCGAGTTGGCGACGAATGGCCCGTGCTGGTGCACCGGTGCGCCGATGGGCACGCCCTGGAGCAGCAGGGCCCGCACGGGCTGCGCGCCGGCAGAGAGGGATGTCTGCTCCCGGCCGACCTGCTGGTAGCCCCAGCCCTCGGCGACGGCCTGGCCGTCCACGACCGCGTCGCCGTCGAAGACGTAGACGGTGCGCCGGGTGTCGTCGGTGTGCGCCGGGGGCAGGGTGAGTGACTGCCCGGCGGCGACGTCGATAAGCCAGACGGCGACGTCGTTGGCCGGGTCCGCAGCCCACGAGTTCACCGGCGGGTCAAGCGGCGTGACGTCACCGAGTGCACCGGCGATGACGCGCACCGAGCTGCCGTCGGTGGCGTGGACGGGGATATCCTCGGCCCACTGCATAGTGAACTCCGGGGCGGCCGTCTTGGACTCCGGCGGCAGGTTGAGCCAGATCTGGAAGAGCTCGAGCGGGTTGGGGGAGTCCTCGTTGAGCAGCGGGAACATCTCGGAGTGGGTGACACCCCGGCCGGTGGTCAGCCACTGGGCGTCGCCCTGGCCGTAGCGGGCGGCGGCGCCGAGGGAATCGGTGTGGTCGACATGGCCGGAGGTGACCAGGGTGATCGTCTCGAAGCCACGGTGCGGGTGCGCGGGGAACCCCGGGATCCGCTGGCCGTGGTACATGCGCCACCCGTCGGGCCGGGTATCGCCGGGGCCCATGTCGGCGTCGCCGGCGGGGAAGGCGTCGTCGTGGAAGGCGGTGAAGAGGAAGGGATCGATGCCCTGCCAGGGGGTGGTGAGACGGAAGGGAACGTTCGGAGAGGTCATGTACATATCAACAACCACTCAACGTTTCTGTTCCCCCTCCTCCGGCGGATAGGTGATCACCCCGCCGTCCACCACCGCGAAACCCGTCAGCTTCTCCGGCGGCGCCTGCGTCGGACTCATGATGTCGAACACCGTATGCCCTTTGACCAGCAGCGCATCCCCGATGAGCGACCGGTGACAGCGCCACGGCACGGCCTCCGCGCACATGAGCGCCGTCGGCGCCTGCGCGGCGTAATCGAGCAGACCGGCCAGGCCCTCCGCGAACTCCGCGGTGAGCATGTGGTCGGCGTACCCGCGGAAGGACTCGTTACGCCACCCCCCGTTCGGTGAATCCGCGCTCGTCTTCCGCAGCCCGCCGAGCTTCTTGAACCAGCGGTAGCCGATCTGGTCGTCGGCCAGGCTGGCCTCCAGCGCATCGGACCAGAACTGCGGATTCCGCCGGGACTTCGGCACCGTCCGCACGTCCGCCACCTGCCGGACCCCGTGCGCCTGCAGCAGCGCCGAGAACTCCTCCGCGGAACGGGTCGAGTGGCCGACGGTGAAGATCGTGAGCTGGCTCATAGTCCCGAGTTTACGCGCGCTACCCTCAAGGTCATGAGGATCCGCGGTGTCGACGTCGATGAGCAGGGCCGATGCGCCCACTACCGCAGTGCCCGGGACGTGGTGGCCAACCGCTGCGCCACCTGCCGGGAGTACTGGGCGTGCCACGCCTGCCACGCCGAACTGGCGGACCACCCCTTCGGGCGGATGCCGGTGGCGGCCGCCGTGTCAGTGCTGTGCGGGGCATGCGGGCAGGTCATGGGCTATGAGGCGTACTCCGCGGCGGCGGCCTGCCCCGGCTGCGGACACCCCTTCAACCCGGGCTGTGAACTCCACGCGCCGCTGTACTTCGAGATCTGATCGACCACCGCGTCCGCCATCGCGCGCTGGCCCACGGGCGTGGGGTGCATGGGGTAGGCGTCGGTCTCGGTGCCGATGATGTCGGCCCACCGCTCACCGGGCTCGGCGCAGGCGGAATGTGCGGCGGCGTCGGCGGGCAGGACGAATTCCGCACCGTGGCGCTCGGCCGCCTCACGGACCACGTCGTTGATCCGGTCGGTGAGCGACACCGCCCAGGCGCGGTGCTCCTCCGGGATCGTCGCCAGCTGTGGGCATTCTCCGGCGGCGACCAGCGGGAGGTAGCCCGTGACGATCACGCGGGCGCCGGGGCTGGTCTCCGCGATGAGGGTGTGGATCTCGTCGAGTTTCCCGGGGACGGTGCTGAGCTGCTCGCTCACGGGGGCGTCGAGAAGCGTGGGGCAGTCGAGGGGTTCGGTGAGGGCGCGGCGGAAGCACGCGGCGATCTCGCCGAAGCGGATGTCGTTGCCGCCGATCGACAGGGTGACCAGGTCCGTGTCCGGGGTGAGTGCAGCGGCCTGGCCGGGGATGTCGGCGGTGACGGCGCTGGAACAGGTGACGTCCTCGCCGGCGGTGACGCGGTCGTCGGCAAGCACGAGCGAGGGGTAGTTGTCCACGGAGCGGAAGCACTCGAAGGGCCCGGTGGTGGTGGCGCTGCGGCTGCCCATCGCGGCGAAAGAGTCACCGAGGGCGACGTAGTGGTCGTACGTGACGGGTTCGGGCCCGGGTTCCGCCTCAGGGGCCGGACCCGGTGCGGTGCAGGCGGCGAGGAGTCCGGCGAGGGGAAGGGCGAGCAGGGCGCGGAATGTCATGCCTCCAACCTACGAACAGATGAATCATCTGTACATGTAGTGTCGGAGGTCACTCCTCAAGAAAGGTAGACACATGCGCCGCATGCTCACCGCCCTGTCCACCCTCGCCCTCGGCGCCGCGCTGCTCACGCCCGTCGCCAACGCGCAGGAACTTCTCGACGGCGGCCGCCTCGGCGGCGCCTCCTCCCAGCTCATCCCCGCCGGCTCCTCCCTGCCCGGCGGTGAACTCCCCGAGACCGACCAGGCTGTCGAACTCGAGCGCTACGCCGGCCAGTGGTACCAGGTTGCCGCCCTGCCGCAGCCCTACACGCTGCAGTGCGCGCACAACACCACCGCCGAATACGGCGTCATCGACGAGGAGGCCATCTCCGTCCGCAACTCCTGCGGCACGCTCTTCGGGCCGCCCTCGGTCATCGAGGGCACCGCGTCGGTCCGCTCCGACGCCTCCCTGCGCGTCAACTTCCCCGGCGTGCCCTTCCAGGATGAGGACGGCCCGGTCAACTACCGCGTCACCCACCTGGAGGAGGACTACTCCCTGGCCGTGGTCGGTGACCCGAACCGCCTCTCCGGCTTCGTGCTCTCCCGCACCCCGGGCCTCTCACCTGAGCAGTGGTCGCACGTGCGTGGCGTCGTCGAGTCCCGCGGCTGGAACTCGTGCCTGTTCCTCACCGTCCCGATGGACGGCGGCCGCGGGGATGTCGCACCTTTGTGCACCCAGTAACTTAAGGTGGCGGCATGCCACCAGCCGCTTCTCGACGCCGCGTCCTCACCGCCCTCATGATCGCCCAGGTCATGGCGGGCCTGGCGCACGGCGTGACCTATTCCATGGGTGCCCTGTTGTCCGCGGACATGGCGGGTGACGCGTGGGGTGGTGCCGCGTCGACGGTGACCACCGTGGGTGCGGCATTGTGGGCGATGCCGCTGGCGGCGATCGTCAACCGGCGGGGGCGGCGGACGTCGCTGAGCATCGGCCTGGCGCTGGGTTCCGTGGGCGCGTTGTCGGCCCTGTTCGCGGCGCAGAGCGGGCTGTACCCCTTCCTGCTCATCGGTTTCTTCTTCCTCGGCGCGGCCGTGGCGATGAACCTGCAGGCCCGGTTCGCGGCCGCGGACGCCGCCGACGAGAGGCACAAGGGGCGCGACATCTCCCTGGTGGTGTGGTCGACGACGATCGGCGCCATCCTGGGGCCCAACCTCTTCGACCCGACGGAACGCCTCGGCGACGCGCTCGGCCTGGCCAGCTTCTCCGGCGCCTACCTGGTGTGCATCGCGGCGCAGTGGGTGGCGATCCTCGTCCTCCAGGTGATGCTGCGCCCGGAGCCCGCGCCCGTGGCGGCGAAGGGCAAGCAGCCGAAGGCGAAGCTGCGGGAACACCCGGTGGTGGCATCGGCGATCATCACCAACGCGTTCAGCCACTTCGCGATGATCGCCATCATGTCCATGACCGCCGTCCACATGCACGGCCACGGCGCGTCGATGACGCTCATCGGCCTGACCGTGTCCTTCCACGTCGGCGGCATGTACGGACTGGCGCCGGTGTTCGGCTGGCTGGCCGACAAGTGGGGCGCGCGCCCGACGATGCTGCTCGGCCTGGGCGGCACGTTCATCGCCGCGGCGCTGCTCATCCCGTGGTCGGGCAACGAGACGATCGTCGTCGTCTCCCTCCTGCTGCTCGGCCTGGGCTGGTCCTCGACGCTCGTCGGTTCCTCCGCGGTCGTCGCCGCGGCCGCCCCGCCCGAGCAGAAGGCCGGCCTACAGGGCCGCTCCGACCTCACGATGAACCTCACCGGCGCCCTCGGCGGCGTCATCGCCGGCCCGGTGGTCTCGATGTTCGGGATGCCGGTCATGGCGGTGCTCGTCATCGTGCTCATGGTCGCGGTCCTCGCGGGGACTTCTGCTTTGCGACGTCGCGCTGGCCACCCTGCCAGGTAGGACTGGCACCGCCCGGCGGGCGGGTGGGGTCACGCCAGGCATATCACCTCAGGTACAGCACCTCATGTGTGGATCGAATGGGACTGCCGGGGAGCAGCCGGGTTACTCGACCTATCACTGTCCGGATATCCCTGACGTGAAATGCCTCAGGGCCCGGGGCCGCCGCCGCGTCAGCTCCGGTACCCCAGCGGCCCGGTGACATGCATCGTCACCGGGTCCCCGACCTCCGGGCGCGTCCCGCGCACCGTCGCGCGGAACACCGTGTCCAGGGCGTCGAGGGTGAGGGACCAGTCGCCGGCGTCGTAGAGCACGGAACGCACCTGCGCGGGGATCCCGTCCTCCCCCGGGGGCAGGACCTCCACCATGTGCGGCAGCACCGCCAGCGTCAGGGTCTCACCGCTGCCGATGATCTCGGAGGGCTCGACGGGGAGGGAGGCGGCGTCGAGAAGCGTGGCGTCCGCGATGAACGCGGCGACCTCGGCGGTGGCCGGGCGCGAGACCAGCTCGGCCGGGGTGGCGATCTGCTGGATGCGTCCCTCGCCGAGGACGACGATCCGGTCGGCGATGGACAGCGCCTCGGCGCGGTCGTGCGTGACATGCACCGTGGTCAGGCCCTCGCGGCGGGTGAGCGAGACGAGTTCGCGGCGGAGGCTGTCGCGCAGCGGCTCGTCGAGGGCGGAGAGGGCTTCGTCGAGAAGCAGGACGGCGGGGTCGGCGACGATGGCGCGGGCGAGCGCCACGCGCTGCCGCTGCCCGCCGGACAGCGATTCCGGCCTGCGACGCGCGAACCCGCCCATGCCGACCAGCTCGAGCGCGCGCTCGACGCGCTGCCCACGCTCCCGCTTGCCGACGCCCCCGCGCTTGAGCGGATACTCCACATTCGCGGCGACCGACATGTGCGGCCACACCGCGTGCTGCTGGAACACCATGCCCATGCGGCGTTTCTCCGGGGGGACGCAGGTGACGTCGCGGCCGTCGATGGCCACGCGACCCGTGCTCGGGGTGAGGAAACCGGCGAGGGTGCGCAGCAGTGTCGTCTTGCCGGATCCTGAGGGCCCTATGAGCGCGATGAACTCCTCCGGCTCGACGTGCAGGTTGACGTCGGCCAGGCCGGTGGTGCCGCCGGGGAAGGTGACGGTGAGGTCATGGATGTCAATGGACGACACGTCAACTCCTGACTTTCGGGGAACGCACGGTTAATGCCAGCGCGACGATACCGACCACCGCGAACATGAGCGACAGTGCGGAGGCCTGGTTGTAGTTGCCGGCCTGCTGCAGGTTGAACACCTGCACGCCGAGGGTCGTGGTGCCCGGGGCAATGAGCAGGATGGACACGGTGAGTTCACGGACGGCCGTGACGGCGACGAGCACCGCGCCGGAGAAGGCTGCCGGGATGGCCATGGCCCCGGTGGTGCTCAGCAGCGCCCAGAGGCGACCGGCTCCGGAGATCCGGGCAGCCTCCTCGACCGCCAGCGGGGTGCCCTGCAGCGGGGCACGCACCGCCTGCAGAACCAACGCCGTGAAGGCGCACACGTAGGCACCGAGGATGACCCACATCGTGTTGTACGTGCCGGTGTAGCGCCCGAGAATGAGCCAGCCGACACCGATGATGAGCCCCGGCAGGGCCGTCGGCAGCAGCACCGTCAACGTCAGCGCGGTGTTGCCGAGAAACCGGGTGCGGGTAACCAGTAGGCCGATGATCCAGCCGAGCACCCCGCAGATGACCGCCGCCGACAGGGCGAGCGTCACCGAGTTGGAAAACCCCTCCACCACGCGCGGATTGGCGATCGACCGCCGGAAGTTGTCCAGCGTGATGGTGTCCATGGTGAACGGGACACCCGGGGCGGGAAGCAGCGCTCGGTAGGCCAGGCCCATGATGGGGCCGAGGGTGACGGCCAGGCCCAGCACCCACGCGACGATGGTCACGGGCCAGCGGGCGGCGCCGAGGTCGAAACGCAGGGCCTGCCCGGTGTCCTGCAGCTTCGAGCCCGCCCACCGGGAGACCAGGTGGTCCGCGGTGACGGAGGCGATGCCGAGGAAGAGCAGGACGACACCGATCGTCGACACCGTCTGCAGCGGGTTGGCCACCGTGCCGGACTCCATGAAGCGGTAGATCATGGTGGCCAGCGTCTCGAAGCGCGCCGGGGAACCGAGCAGCGCCGGGATACCGAAGTCCGCCAGGTTCGCCACCGCCGTCAGCGTGAACGCCGAGAGCAGCGCCGGGCGCAGCAGCGGCAGCGTGACGGTGCGCAGCACGGTGGCGGTGCCCGCCCCGGAGATCCGCGCCGCCTGCTCCAGATCCGAGGGGATGGAGCGCAGACCCGCGGCGACGATGACGTAGACGATCGGGTACGAGTGCAGCACCAGCAGGAACGTCACGCCGTCGGCGCCGTAGATGTTCCAGATCTCGGTGCCGAAGAATCTGTTGAGCCCCTGGTTGGGGCCGAAGAGCTGCAGCCACGCGATTGCCCCGATGAACGGCGGGATGAGCAGCGGGGAGACCAGGAACAGGCGCAGTACCGTCGTGCCGCGCGCGTTCGTGCGGTCGAGCAGCAGCGCGATGGCGGTGCCGACGACCGTCGCACCCGTCGCCGAGAGCAGTGTCGTGTACGTGGAGTTCCACACCGCGGTGCGAAGGCCCTGGTCCAGCAGGACGGGAATCTGGTTGCCGCCGGCGGCCAGGGCGACGACGAGCGCCAGGGGGGTGGCGAACAGTCCGAGGACGATCAGCCACACCCCGACGCGCATCAGGGGGAGAGCGGGCATTCCTGCAAACTACTGCATGGCGTTCTGGAACAGCTCGACGGCTGCGTCCTTATCATCGGTGACGACCTGCAGGTCCGGGGTCATCAGCGCGATCTCGTGCAGCGGCGGGGTGCCCTCCGGGGTGGCCACGTCCTCGCGGACCGGCAGGTAGGCCTGCTCGACGGCGATCTGCTGGCCCTCCTCCGAGAGGAGGAAGTTGATGTAGCGCTCGGCGGCCTCCTTGTTGTCGGACGCCTCGAAGACGCCGGCCGGCTCGGTGATGTACGGTGCGCCCTCGGTCGGGTAGACGGCGGCGATCGGGGAGCCGGCGTCGGCCAGGTCGCGGACGAGGTAGTCGACGACGACGCCGACCGGGTGGCCGCCACCGGCGATCTCCTGGGAGGTCGGGCCGTTGGACTGGGCGATCATCGGGGTGTTCTCGCCGAGGGAGTTGATCCAGTTCTCGCCGAGCTGCTCATCGTTCTTCCACACGGAGGCGTTGAACGCGGCGGCACCGGAGACGGCCGGGTCGGGCATGACCAGCTGGCCGGCGTACTTCGGGTCGACGAGGTCGGCCCAGGACTGCGGGGCGTCGGCCTCGTCGATGATGTCGGTGTTGTAGGCGATGACGGTGGGGATGATGCGGGTGCCCACGTAATGATTGTCGGCGTCGACGGCCTCCTCGATGAGGTCGGCGGTGTCGACGTCTCGCAGCTCGGCGAGGTCGCCGGCGGCCTTGTAGGTCTCGAAGGTGGCGGAGTCGGCGGCCCACAGGACGTCGGCCTCGATGGAGCCGGACTCCTTCTCGGCGGCGATGCGCGCGTTGAGGTCGCCGGTGCCGGCGCGGTAGACCTCGACCTTGATGTCGGGGTTGGCGGCCTCGAAGGCGGCGTTGATCTCGTCTACCTTCTCCTCCGGCTCGGAGGTGTAGACGGTGATGGTGGTGGTCTCACCGGTGGCGGCCGCGGTGGTGGCGGTGCCGTTCTCCGCGGCGGTGGTGTCGTTGTCCTCGGCCGGCTCGGAGCAGGCGACGAGGAGGGCGGCCGAGGCGCCGACGGCGGTCACCGCGAGGGTGGTGCGGCGGGAGAAGAAGTGGCGCATGAGATGGTCCTTTGGATCGTGGGGTGTTTCAGAGCCTTGATTTTCCCACGGGTTCGCGGATCCCGCAGCACTCATACCCAGGTGTGACGGTTCCCAGATGCTTTCCGACGCCCGCCCCCGGCCCCCGGAACCTCCTGTTCAGCGAGGCGCCGCCCGGGCAGCTGGATCGGAGCCGGGCGAATTCACCCCGTCGAATTCACTGTCCCCGGGTGCGAAAGGGCACTCCTTTCGACGGGGTGAATTCGGTACGCCCCGTCGCCTACACCCCGCAGAAGCGGCGCACCAGGGACCGGTACGCCTTGACTGTGAGGTCGAGGTCCTCGAGTTCGATGTACTCGTCGTGGTGGTGGAGCAGTTGGAAGACGTCACCGAGAGTGCGCTCGCGGGCGTGGAGGGCGAAGCCGTAGCCGTTGCCGCCGAGGCGCCGGCCGAAGCGCAGGTCGGAACCGCCGGCGGCGATCGTCGGGACGACGGGCACGCCGGGGAAGAATTCGTTGAAGGTGGCCACGAGGGCGTCGTACAGCGGACCGGAGGTGGGGGAGACCGTGGCCGGTTCGCAGATGAGGCGCTCGATGCGGACGTCGTGGTACATGTCGCCCAGGGCGTCGGCGAGGATGGCGTCGACCTCGTCCTGCGTGGTGCCCGGCAGCGGGCGGATGTCCAGGTCGAGGGTCGCGGACGAGGGCAGGACGTTGATGGCGGTGCCCGCACGGAGGATGGTCTGCGAGATTGTCAGGCGGGACAGGGCGTGGGCGTAACGCTTGAGGTCGCCGAAGTGCTCGAAGGCGGTGTCGTCGGTGCCGTCGAGAAGCGCTCGTTCGATCGCGGGGTCGAAGCGGAAGGCGCGGACGAAGCCCTGCCAGAGGGGGTCCTGGGAGACGGGGACGTCGATGAGCGAGATGCGACGGGCGACCTCGCCGATCTTCGCGATCGCCGACTCGCGGCCGTAAGGGTTGGAGCCGTGGCCGGCGTCGCCGGTGACGTGGAGGCGACGCTGGGCGGCGCCCTTCTCTCCGACGACGATGACGAGGGCGTCGGAACCGTCGGCGATCGGCAGGTGCGAACCACCGGTCTCGGAGAGTGTGTTGCGCCAGGAGAACGCCTCGGGGTGCTCCTCGGAGAGCCACTTTGCGCCGAGGGTGCCGCGCGACTCCTCGTCGGCGACGCCCACGAAGGTGAGCGTGCCGGTGGGGCGGCCGGAGCGGGCGGCGTCGCGCAGTACGGCGGCCTGGGTGGCGGTGATGAACAGCATGTCCATGGCGCCGCGGCCGTAGAGGCGGCCGTCGATGATCTCGGCGCCGAAGGGGTCGACGGTCCAGCGGTCGGCGTCGACGGGGACGACGTCGGTGTGGCCGAGGAAGGTGAGTGGCTCGGCGGACGGGTCCGTGCCCTCCAGGGTGACGACGATGCTCACGCGCCCCGGCGCCGACTCGTAGCGCGCGATGGTGATGCCGGGGGTGTCGGCGAAGAAGCGCTCGAGGGTGTCCGCGTTCCGCACCTCCTGGCCGGAGCCGGGGGTGTAGTCGTTGACGCAGGCGTTGCGGATCAGCTCGCGGAGGAGGGCGAGGGTGTCGTCGTAAAGCGGCATGCGTCCAACCCTAATCCCGGGCGCGGCGGGCCAACCAGTTGCCCAGGGACTGGATTCCCTGCACCACGATGATGAGGATGATGACGGTCGCGAGCATCGCGAACGTGTCGAACTGCTGGTATCCGTAGGAGATCGCCAGATCGCCCACGCCGCCACCTCCGATTGTGCCGGCCATGGCCGTGGCGCCGATGAGTCCCACCGTGGAGGTGGTCAGCGCGAGGATGATCGAGGCGCGTGCCTCCGGGAGCATGAACCAGCGGATCGTCTGCCACATCGTCGCGCCCATCGACTCGGCGGCCTCGAGGATGCCGGGTCCGACCTCCAGCAGGGATGCCTCGATGAGTCGGGCGATGAACGGCGCGATGTAGATGGTCAGCGGGACCAGCGCCGCGGTTGTGCCGATGGAGGTCCCCGTGATGGCTCTGGTCAGCGGCACGATGGCCACCATGAGGATGATGAAGGGCACCGAACGGATGATGTTCACCAGGATATTGGTCACCTGGTAGGTGACCGGTTGGGGCCGTAACCCGCCCGGACGGGTGATCACCAGCAGCAGCGCCAGCGGAATGCCCGCGAGCGAGCCGATGAACAGGGAGACACCCACCATGTAGAGGGTCTCCCATCCGGCGTCGATGTACTGCTGGACGGTGACGCGGGTGTCGAGGAGTTCGGTCACGGGAGCACCTCCACGGTGAGTCCTTCCTGATCGGAGAGCCATTGCAGAGCCTGGGACACGCGGGCGCCCGGTGCGTGCAGACCCAGCACGAGGGTGCCCACCGTCGTGTGGCGGAGGGGCGCGTCGGTGGCGTGGAGCAGGTCGGCCTCGACGTCGAAGAGCTTCTCGACGTCACGCAGCACCGACCTGCCCGCACCGGCCTCGTGGACCACCCGGACAACGGTGCCGGCCCGGCCGGACCGGACCTCATCCGCCAGCGTCTCCGGTAGCTTCTGAGGCACGACGGTCTCCACGAATCGCCTGGTGAGGCGTGCCTGTGGGCGGGCGAAGATCTCCTCGACCGGGGCGTTTTCGACCAGTTGGCCGCCCTCGAGGACCGCCACATGATCGGCGATGCGGGCGATGACGTCCATCTGGTGGGTGATGATGAGGATGGTGATCCCCAGGTCCTCGTTGATCCGCACCAGCAGGTCGAGGATCTGCGCGGTGGTGATGGGGTCCAGCGCGCTCGTCGGTTCGTCGCACAACAGGACCCGGGGGTTGGTCACCAGGGCGCGGGCGATGCCGACGCGTTGGCGTTGCCCGCCGGAGAGCTGACGCGGGCGGTGGTGGGCGCGGTCAGCCAGGCCGACGCGGTCCAGGGCCTCCGACACCCGCTTGTCGACGTCCTCCTTCGCGGTCCCCGCCAGCCGGAGGGGCATGGCGACATTCTCCGCGACGGTCCGGGAGCCGAGCAGGTTGTAGTGCTGGAAGATCATCGCGACCTCCCGACGCAGGGATCGCAGACCGGACTGCTGGAGCCTGGCCGGGTCACGGTCGAGCACGGTGACGGTGCCCTCGCTCGGGGTCTCCAGACCGTTGACCGTACGCAGCAGGGTGGACTTACCCGCGCCGGAGGTGCCCACGACCCCGTAGATGGAGCCTGAGGGAACGGTGAAGGTCACGTCGTCGAGGGCGGTGATGTCCCCGTAGCGGCGGGTGACGTGCTCGAAGGTGACGGCGGACATTACTTGATGGAGTCCGGGACGAACCAGTAGTCGTTGACGTTCTCGGCGTCGAGGAACTCGTGGAAGGACTCGTCGCGGTAGGCCGCGGCGACGGCGTCGGTCCATTCCTCACCGATCTCATCGGCGCGGGTGACGGCGACGAGGATGAGCTCCGGGCGCAGCTTCTCCTGGAAGAGCTGCAGGTTGGGGTCGACCTTCGAGGCGTAGCTCATCGAGCCGGGGATGACGCCCCAGTCGAGGTCTGGCAGCGCGCGCGGGATGGTGGCGGAGTCCATGACCTGGATGTCGAGGTTGTAGCGGTTGTCCTCGATGTCGTTCTCGGTGAGCAGCGCCGGGTCGGCTCCGTCCTTCAGGGTGATCCAGCCTGCGTCGGCGAGGATGTTGTAGGCGCGGGCGGCGTTGGAGGCGTCCTGCGGAATGCCGACGCTCTGGCCCTCGGCCACTGCGTCGAGAGAGTCGTGGCGCTCGGAGTAGAGGCCGGCGGGGACGGTCGGGATCTCGGTGAAGTGGTCGAGGTCCGCGCCCTTCTCGCGGTTGAACACCTCCATGTAGGCGGAGTGCTGGTCGACATTGAGGTCGACGGCGCCTTCCTGCACGGCGGTGGTGGCCTGCTGCAGGTCGGAGAAGTTCGTGTACTCGATGGTCCAGCCGTCCTGACTGAGGATCGGGTCGATGCCGTCCTGAAAGAGGACGGAGTAGGGGCCGGGGGAGACGCCGACGCGGATCGTCTTGTCGTCACCTGCGGTGTCGGAGCCGCAGGCGGCGAGAGTCAGGGCGAGTGTGACGGTGCCGAGCAGGGCGGCTGGGCGGGTGAGCTGCATGATGTTGTCCTGGGGTTGTCTGATATGACTATTTCCGCCATCACCGTAGACGGCCCGGTTCAAAAAGAAAAGACCGACCGGTACGAAACACGTGTTCTCCCAGCAGGCCTGATGAATGAAACTCATCCAAGTGCCCGGGCGTGGACATTGTTAACTTCCTGTGACCTGGATTTCAGTAGCGTGGGACTATGAACAACGCACTGATTGATCCCAACATTGACGCCCTCCGCCACGATGACCTGCGTGCCCTCGCCGAGCTCGAGGGCCCGGTCGTCTCCCTCCTCGTCCCGACCCACCGCGGTGGCCCGGAGACCGTCAACGATTCCCGTCAGCTCAAGCCGCTGCTCGGTGATGCCCGCGCCCGGCTCGCCGAGTCCTTCCCTGACGTCGACGCCGATGCCCTGCTTGCAGAGGTCGCTGCGCTGGCCGATGATGAGCCTTTCTGGCAGCGTCAGGCCGACGCGCTCGCGATCTTCGCCTCCCCGTCCGGCACCCGCACCTTCCGCACCACGCTCGACGGCCAGGCCCAGGTCAGCGTCGGTGAGCACGCGAACCTGCGCCCGCTGCTGCCGCTCGTCGCCGAGGACATGCCGTTCCTCGTGCTGGCTGTGAGTCAGCACAAGGTCCGCCTCTTCGAGGGGGACCGCAACTTCCTGTCTGAACTGGACATCGGTGACGCGCCGGCCTCCACCGACGACTCCGACTACTACACCCGTGAGCCGCAGTTCCAGCATCAGGCCGGTGATTCCGCACCCGCCCACGGCCACGACACCGGCGAGGACGCGGTCCGCGACAGTTTCCTGCGCGACGTGGCCAAGGCCCTCAACACGCGCTTCACCAACGACGACCGCCCGCTCATCCTCGCGGCCGTCGACGAGCACCGCGGCGGTGTCAAGGACTACCTGTCCAACGTGCAGCTTCTCGACGACACGGTCTCCGGCAACCCCGACCGCCTCAGCGCAGCGGAGCTCCACGAGAAGGCGTGGCCGCTGGCCTTTGCCGAGGTGGAGAAGCGTCACCACGACCTGCTCGAGCGCTTCGGCGAGAATCTCGGTACCGGCAAGGCCACGCACGACGCCACGAAGATCGGGCAGGAGGCGGAGCACGGCCGCGTCGACACCCTCGTGCTCACCACGCTGGCGCTGCGCGAGAACACCCTGGGTGACGCCTCGAAGGCCGCGGATCTCGACGCCGCCGTCGCCCACACCCTGCGCAACAGCGGCACCGTCGACGTCGTCCCGACCTTCAACGAGGAGCGTGCGGCGGGAGCGATCTTCCGCTTCTAGCGTCCAGCCGTGTGCAGAACCTGACCTGAACACCGGTCAGGTTTCTGCATTTTCGCTGGTGGGGCTGAGATATGATCTTTCGCCCCGCCAGCTTTTGCATTCCGCGCCGGGCACCCACTGAACACCGTTCAACCCTTCGGCTACACTGCATTGAACACCGTTCAACGCAAGGAGCCGCATGACCCCCGACATCCTCACCCGCGCCCGCGAGACCGCCCTCGACAAGGGCGAGGGCCTCACCGAGCCCGAGCTGCTCGAGATCCTCGAACTCGACGACACCCACCTGCCCGAGCTGCTCGACCTCGCCCACCAGGTGCGCCTGCGCTGGTGCGGCGAGGAGGTGGAGATCGAGGGCATCATCTCCCTCAAGACCGGCGGCTGTCCCGAGGACTGCCACTTCTGCTCCCAGTCCGGCCTCTTCGAATCCCCGGTGCGTGCGGTGCAGCTCGACATCGCCGAGCTCGTCGAGGCCGCGAAGCAGACGCAGAAGTCCGGTGCCACCGAGTTCTGCATCGTCGCCGCGGTCAAGGGCCCGGACGAGCGCCTCATGGTCCAGCTCGAGGAGGCCGTCGCCGCCGTGTACGCCGAGGTGGACATCCACGTCTCGGTCTCCGTGGGCATCCTCACCCGGGAGCAGGTCGAGCGCCTCAAGGCCGCCGGCGTCAAGCGCTACAATCACAACCTCGAGTCCGCGCGCTCCTTCTTCCCGCGCGTCGCCACCACGCACACGTGGGACGAGCGCCACCGCACCCTCGAGATGATCCGCGACGCCGGCATCGAGGTCTGCACCGGCGGCATCCTCGGCATGGGCGAAACACTCGCCCAGCGCGCCGAATTCGCTGTCCAGCTCGCCGCCTTCGCCCCGGAGGAGGTGCCCATCAACTTCCTCGATCCCCGCCCCGGCACCCCCTTCGCCAACCGCCCGCTCATCGACGCCGCCGAGGCCCTCAAGGCCACCGCCATGCTGCGGCTGGCCATGCCGAAGGCCACCCTCCGCTTCGGCGGTGGCCGCGAGCTCACCCTCGGCGACCTCGGCGTCGAGAAGGGTCTGCAGGGCGGGGCGAACGCCCTCATCGTGGGCAACTACCTCACCACCCTGGGCCGCCCCATGGAGAAGGACGTCGACATGCTCGAGGGCCTGCGCATCCCGATCAAGGCCGTCGGCCAGGTCATCTGATGGGCGACCTCGCCGCCGCCTGCGCCGCCGGGGAGGCCCCTCTCTTCCACCCGAACACCGGTGCCGAGATGGGTGTGGAGGACCGCCCCCTGTCCGTCGGGGCGGCCGCCGGCCTGGAACCGCCGCGCTACTGCCAGCTTTGTGGCCGACGCATGAAGGTGCAGGTCAGGCCCATGGGATGGTTGGCGGAATGCTCCCGCCACGGGGAGCTGGACTCGGTGCTGTTCGACATCTAGCGAATCTCGGTAGCCTCGGGTCATGGACAAGTTCGAGAAAGCACAGGACCAGGCAGCCGACTATCTCGTGACCGAGGACGGGAAGCAGCGTGCCGCCGACACCGCCGACCATCTCACCCAGCCCGACCCCGAGCAGCCGGAGGACGTCAACCGCGCGTTCAAGGGCGAGGACAAGCGCCTCGCCGACGACTCCGACTCGGGGACCGACCTCGATCTCCCCACCTCCGACGCGGTGGAGGAGGGCAACCCCATCCCGCCGATGCGCTGAGCGGGAGCTATAAACATCGCGTAACAACCCCGCCGGAAGGTGGCAGGCGCCACATCCCCGTGGCTACGGTCGGGGCCATGAGCATCTTCGAGAACGCCAAGAACAAGGCCAACGACTACCTGAAGTCCGAGGAGGGTGAGCGCCGCACCGACGAGTTCCTCGACGACGCGCAGCGCCGCGCCACCGACCGTTTCGGTGAGGACAAGGCGGATCACATCCAGAAGGCGCGCGACGCCGTCGATGACCGCATCGGTTCCAACCGTCCGAACGCCGAGCAGCAGGCTGACCCGGGTGACCTGGCGGACCCGAACCAGCCGAGCCCCGACACCCCGCCGGCCCGATGATCATGACCACTCCAGACCACGACGGGGAGAACGTCAACGCCTTCCGGATGACCACGGGTGACCCGGAGGAGAAGGCCTCGGAGAGCATGCAGGACGTCGCCGAGCAGGCGGTCGAGCGTGCCGACGAGGAGCAGGAGCCGGAGGGCGAGACGCCCGCCGCTCCCGTCCAGGACGAACCCTAGCGAAGCAGGCGCCGGCCCAGCCGCAGCGCCGTCGTCAACGCTGCCGCGTACTTCTCGCGCGGCACACCCGAGGGCCCGCTGAGGGGCACCAGCCGCTGCACCGCCACGGTGCGTGACTCGGTGAACTTCAGCAGGCCCTCGTCCGCGTGTCGACGCCCCACGCCCGACTGCTTCCAGCCGCCCATCGGGGCGTCGACGGAGGCCCACGCCGCGGCGAATCCCTCGTTGATGTTGACGGTGCCGGCCTCCAGGCGGGAGGCCACCTCGCGGGCCTCGCGCACGGCCCCCCACACGGAGGCGTTGAGCCCGTAGTCGCTGTCGTTGGCCCTGGTCACGGCCTCGTCGACGGAGCTGACGGTCTCGATGTAGACGACCGGGCCGAACACCTCCCGGTCATGGAGATCGGCGTGGTGGGGGACGTCGACAAGCACGGTCGGGGAGTAGTACAGGCCCTCGTGCGTGCCGCCGGTGAGCACGCGGGCGCCGTGTGCGACGGCGGCGCTGACCAGCGCGGCGACGCGGTCGAGGTGCTCCTCGCTGATGAGGCGGCCGATGTCGTCGGTCCAGCCCGGACCGAGGCGCAGCGCCTCGGTGGCGGCGACGAACTCGGTGATGAACGCGTCCGCCACCGACTCGTGGACGTAGATCCGCTCCACCGAGATGCACAGCTGGCCGGTGTTGGAGAAGCACGCGCCCACCGCGCCGCGGGCCGCCGTCGCGGGGTCCGCCGACGGCAACACGATGAGCGGGTTCTTGCCGCCGAGTTCCGCCGAGAAGCCGATGAGCCGCTCGCCGGCCTGCGCCGCCAGGGTCCGACCGACCGCCGTCGACCCGGTGAACATGAGGTAGTCGCATGCGGCGGCGACGCGTTGCCCGGCCTCGGCGCCGCCCTCGACGATCTGCATGAGACCGGTCGGCAGGCCCGCCTCCTCGAGGAGTGCGAGTGCCCGGCGGGCGGTGCCGGTGGTCTTCTCGTCCGGCTTGAGCACCACGGCGTTGCCGGCCAGCAGCGCCGGGATCGCGTCGGAGATCGCCAGGGACAGCGGGTAGTTCCACGGGGCGATGAGACCCACGACACCCTTCGGCGCGCGCTCCACGTGGGTGCTCGTGAGCAGCGGCAACGCCCCCTTGGCGCGCTGCGGGCTGAGGAGCCGCGGGGCGCGGTAGGCGTAGTGCCGGGCGGTGATCGCGACGTCGATGACCTCGTTGAAGGCGTCGGCGCGGGACTTGCCCGTCTCCTCCTGGACGATGTCGAGCAGCTCCACCTGCCTCTCGAGCACCAGGTCGTGGAAGGCGAGCATGATGGCCTTGCGGTCGGCGACGGGGGTGGCGGACCACTGCGATTGTGCGTGCCGGGCTGCGGGGAACGTCATACGCTTCAACCTATGCCATCGATCTTCATCACGGGGGCGGCCACCGGCATCGGCCGCGCCGTCGCCGAATGCTTCCGCTCCGCGGACTGAATCGTCGGCGTCATCTTTGGTGCAAGGGGGTACGAAGCCCCAAGGAATCAGCCAGAAGGACTCCGGATTCCGCGCGGCGGCCGTTAGGGTGGGGGCGTGACCGCCGACCACGCCTTCTTCGACCCCGCGATCAATGATTCGCACCGCTCGGCGCTGCGGTCGATCCGACGGGTCGTGGCGGAAACTGCCGAGCCGACTCCGCCGGAGCTGGCGTTGCCGCAGGTGGCGAGGCAGTTGGCGGAGGGTTCGGCGCTGGTGCTCACCGGGGCGGGCGTGTCCACCGACTCCGGCATCCCCGACTACCGCGGGCCACGCGGATCACTCAGCCGCCACCGGCCGATGACGTTCCAGGAGTTCAGCCACGACCCGGCGGCCTCGCACCGCTACTGGGCGCGCTCTTTCGTCGGGTGGCGACAGATGGACGACGCCTCCCCCAACCGCACCCACTTCGCCCTCGTGGAGCTCGAGCGCGCCGGGTGCCTCAGCGGCGTGGTCACCCAGAACGTCGACGGCCTGCACCGCGCCGCCGGCTCCGGCAACCTGCTCCACCTCCACGGCGACCTCGACACCGTCATGTGCCTCGACTGCGGCCACCGTGAGGACCGGCGCATCTTCGGCGAACGTCTCGAGGCGGCCAACCCCGGGTACCTGGCGTCCATCGCCTTCGACCCGTCGATGGTCAACCCGGACGGCGACGTCACGCTGCCGCAGTCGGCGGTGGACCGTTTCGTCATGGTGGGCTGCGTGCGCTGCGGGTCGGTGCGACTCAAGCCGGACGTCGTGTACTTCGGCGAGCCGGTGCCCGCCGCGCGCAAGGAGCGGGCCGCCGCGATGCTCGATCACGCGGCATCGCTGCTGGTCGTGGGCTCCTCGTTGGCCGTGATGAGCGGGTACCGCTTCGTCCTCGAGGCCCGCCGGCAGGGCAAGCGGGTGGCGGTGGTCAACGGTGGGCCCGGGCGGGCCGACACCCGCGTCGATGTCCTGTGGCGCACCCCGGTGGCCCCGGCCTTCGATGCGCTCCTGGACGAGCTGGGCCTGTAACCCGCGTTGTCGCGTACTCCTCTGTGACGGAGGGCGAGAATCGACCTGGGGAAACGTCGAACCTCCGAGACATCGGAGTACGGCACAACGCGCCCCGGTCAGACCTCGATCCCGTCGAGGGCGTCACGCACGATCCTGCACACCCGCGCGTCCCCCGGCAGGTCCACGTGGAGCACCACCGACTTCGGTTCGAGGTCCTGGACGACGATGTTCGTGATGTCCGCGTCCGGGTCATCCGATTCCAGGAAGCAGGTCTCCAACGGCTGGATGATGGTGTCGAACTTCGTCGCGATGTTGGTGTAGCCGACGCCCTCCTCGGTGTCGCCGTCGCAGTTGATCTCGTCGAGCAGCGGGTGCCCGGTGATGAGCTGGAAACCCGAGGGGCCGAACCACGAGGAGATCGCGGACGCCATCATGGATTCACCGAACTTCGTGTTGGCGATGGCCGACAGCATCCCGCCCATCGTCGTCCCGTGGTTGGGGGCGCCGAGGGTGACCAGGTGCTTGACCTTCGTGGCGCCGTCGAGGATGCGCATCCAGTAGCGGGCCAGGATCCCGCCCTGGGAGTGTCCGACGAGGATCACCTGCCGCGCGCCCGTGACCTGCATGACCACGTCGATGTAGGCGCCGACCTGTGCGGCGGATTCCTCGACGCGGTCGGTGCAGCGGTGTCCGAACTCCGGCGCGAACACGGCCCACCCGTCCTCGCGCAGGTCGACCGCGAGGTTCTGCCAGATGCCGTTGGTGTCGCCGGTGCCGTGGATGAGGATGACCGGCCATGGTCGTTCGGGTGTGGGGCGGGCGCGCCAGTCGTCCTCGTAGTGGCCGCGGGCGGGCAGGCGGGCGGCGAGGGGGAGGTCGGGTTTGGTGGGGACGCGGGCCGGGGCGTCGTTCTCGCTTCTCGTGGGGCGGAACCGGTGGAGCTTGTCGTTGAGGTCGCGGGTGAGATCAGCAAGATAGTCGGCGGCCATGTGCCCAGCCTAACGAAGAGTTTTCGGTGACACCCGCCACAAATCTCCCTAGCATGGAGACATGAACATCAACGAGAAACTCCTGGACACCCTGAACAAGCAGGTCACCGCCGAGCATGAGGCGGCGCTCATCTACCAGCAGCTCTCATATGAGCTCTCGGCCCTGTCCTTCGACGGCATGAGTACGTGGATGGCGGCGCAGGCCGACGAGGAGCGTGTGCACGCCGAGAAGATCGCGGACCACATCCTGGCGCGCGGTGAGCACGTGAAGCTGGCGAGCATCGAGATCCCGGACCTGCAGGTCGGTTCCGCCCTCGACGCGTTCACCATCGCCCTGGAGCACGAGCAGAAGGTGTCGGACATGATCCGGAATCTGGCGCGGGTGGCGGATGAGGTGCAGGATTTCGACTCCCGCACCCTGATCAACTGGTTCCTCAACGAGCAGATCGAGGAGGAGGACACGGTCGGCGGCATCATCGACCAGCTGAAGATGGTGGGAGAGGACGGCGCCGGTCTGCTGCGTATCGACGCCCGCCTCGGCGCGGAGCGCGAGCCTGCCGCGGGTCCCGCGCAGTAATTTCGCCCGAACCCTAGACAGAGAAGGGTAGCCTAACCTAAAGTCACTGTTGGTCACTTCAACAGCTCACGAACCCCCGGGAGGCACATCGACAGTTAGGCAGCTCCATACTCTTCTGCGCTCGAGGCGGGAACCGGTGGACGTGGTGGTTCACCCCGGTTCCCGCCTCAGTGGATTCCGGGGAATCCCGCTAGGCTGGCCCCCATGGAACAGGTTCACGATGTCGACGAGGCCGTCGATGGTCTCGTCGAGCTCTATGACCACGCGACCGCCCTGGCCCACACCATCCTCGAGGAGGGCACCTACGACGACTACCGCGATGTCACCTACCCCAAGATCATCGTGGACGTGAAGTCCTGGCGCCCCATCGACCGCAACGAACCCTTCGGCTACGTCGACGAGGCCGGCCGCTACTCGGCCACCCTCTCCAAGCCGCGCATCATCCGCGAATACCTGCGCGAACAGCTCACCCGCCTGACAGACAACTACCCGTGCGAGATCTTCATCGGCCCCTCGTCGGAGAGAATCCCGCCGGAGTACATCCGCGGCATCGAGGGCATCTCCGAGGCGCGCCGCGCCGGGGACAGTGCCGCGGAGATCCCGCGCCCCACGCTCGACGACGTCCACGACGGCATCGTCGACGGGGAATGGGAGGCGTTCCACGGCGTCGAGAAGCCGCTGTTCCACTTCGGCCCGCAACGCTTCGACATCGCGTGCGCCCGCATCGAGCACTACACGGGCATCGAGGTGGAGACGCTGCAGCGTTTCATCCTGTTCACCAACTATGACATGCACACCACCGAGTTCGTCGACTTCGGTCTCGGCGAACTCAACCGCGACGGCTCCCGCTACACCGACCTGCTGCTGCCTTCCGGGCGGCAGATTTCCCGGGACAATGCCGCACGTATCGACGCCCCCTCCCTCGACCTCGGTTCCCGCTATCAGATGCCCCGCTATGACCTGTGCACCCGCCACGGTGACGGCATCACCATGATCAACATCGGCGTCGGCCCCTCCAACGCCAAGACCATCACCGACTGCCTCGCGGTACTCCGCCCGGAGGCGTGGATCATGATCGGCCACTGCGCCGGCATGGACGGCCGCATGCGCATCGGTGACCTCATCCTCGGCAACGCCTACCAGCGGCAGGACAACATCCTCGACGGCCACATCGCCCGCGAGATCCCCATCCCCGCCATCCCCGAGATCCAGATCGCACTGGAGGCCGCCGTCGAGGAGATCTACGGCGACGACAACTCCCTCATGCGCACCGGCACCGTCCTGTCCACCGCCGACCGCAACTGGGAGTGGCACACCCCGCGTGACCTGTGGGAGAACCTCCGCGGCTCCACCGCCGCGGCCGTCGACATGGAGTCCTGCGTGCTGGCCGCCAACGGCTACCGCTACCGCGTCCCCTACGGCACACTGCTGTCCGTCTCCGACCTTCCGCTGCACGCAGTGCCGAAACTGCCAGCCCAGGCGCAGGCCTTCTACTCCAACTCCAAGCAGGCGCACGTCATGTGCGCGGTCCGCGCCGTCGAATCCCTGGCCGAGGCCCCGGAACGTCTGCGCACCCGCAAGTTGCGGCGCGCGATCGGTGAGGTGCCGTTCCGGTAGCTCGCGCACCCGTTCTATTCGCACAGGTCACATGTCGGGGGCGCAGGCGACACTGTCGGCATGAACATCACCACGCAGACCCCCGTCGCCGTCATCAATCACCGTCGTTTCCGGTCGGGTACCTCCCGGGAGGAGGTGCTGGTGGCCAGCTGTGTCCACGGGATGGACCCCACGACGCGCTGGCATTCGGGGGGCAATGCCCGCGAGCTGGTCATCGACGAGTTCCTCCGCCTGTGGGCGGCGCACGGTGCGGCCGGCCTCATCGTCTACGTCTCCGACCTAGTGGTCCGCGACCTGCTGCGCGAGCAGAACGCCGCATTCCCGGGGCTCATCGTCCGGGATGTCGTCA
>DGYFI06203__coassemble_1190_pt1 | contig 25784 bp, 23 predicted proteins | sample DGYFI06203__metabat2_high_PE_041 | metagenome-assembled genome bin DGYFI06203 | reverse complement strand
GCGGCTTCGCGACGGCGGGCAGCCAGTCCGGCATGACGTTGAACACCGCCAGGTCGCTGCGGGAGGCGAGATTGACGCCGAAGGTGAGGTGTTCGTTGTGCTCGATGACCAGCACGACGGAACGGTTGAACTCGTCGGACAGCATTCCTGGGGCGGCGACGAGCAGCATGCCCGGCTCCGGCTCATTGCGCTCAAGAGCGTTGAAGAGACGGTCGGCGTAAAAGTCTGACATGGCGACTACCTCCTGTTAACCCTTGTCCTGTGACTGTTCAGCTTCCCACCACGCACGCAGTTCTGCAATTGCAGATTCACGGTCCAGCGGGCCGCGCTCCAGACGCAGCTCCTTGAGGAATGCCCACGCCCGGCCCACGACCGGCCCGGCGGGCACCCCGAGGATCTCCATGATCTCATTACCGTCGAGGTCGGGTCGCACACGCGCCAGATCCTCGCGGGCGGCGATGTCGGCGATACGCTCCTCGAGATGATCGTAGGTGCGCTGCAGGCGGGCGGCCTTGCGTTGGTTCCGGGTCGTCGAATCCGCGCGCACCAGTTTGTGCAGGCGGGGGAGAAGTTCGCCGGCGTCGGTGACGTATCGGCGCACCGCGGAGTCGGTCCACTGGCCCTCGCCGAAGCCGTAGAAGCGCATGTGCAGGTAGATGAGCTGCGAGACGTCACCCACCATCTGCTTCGAGTACTTCAGCGCCCGCATGCGACGCCGGACCTTCTTGGCACCCACCACCTCGTGATGGTGGAAGGTCACGCGTCCGTCCTCGTTCCAGGCACGCGTGTCGGGCTTGCCGGAGTCGTGCAACAGAGCGGCCCAGCGGAGCACGAGGTCGGGGCCGTCCTCCTCCTGGTCGATGGCCTGGCGCAGCACCTGCATGGAGTGCGCGTAGACGTCCTTGTGCTGGTTGTGCTCGTCCGCCATGTCGCGCATGGCGGGGATCTCGGGGAACACGTGGCCGGCGATACCGGTGGTGACCAGCAGGTTGATGCCGGTCCACGGGGCGTCGCCGAGCATGAGCTTGTCCAGCTCCACCTGGATGCGCTCGGCGGTGATGCGCTCGATCTCACCGGCCATGTCGGTCATGGCGGCCTTGACGCGCTCGGCCACGCCGAAGCCCAGCTGGGAGACGAAGCGGGCGGCGCGCAGCATGCGGAGGGGATCGTCGTGGAAGGAGATCTCCGGGGCGTCCGGGGTGTCCAGGCGGCGGGCGGCCAGATCCTCCAGCCCGCCGACGGGGTCGTGGAAGCGGGCGACGAGGTCGCCGGCGTCGTCGACAAGCAATTCGACGGCCATGGCGTTGACCCGGAAATCCCGCCGGATGAGATCGCCCTCGAGGGTGTCCCCGAACATGACCTCGGGGTTACGGGAGACACCGTCGTAGGTGTCGGAGCGGAAGGTGGTGATCTCCACCTGCTGGCCGCGGTGCGCGGCGGAGACGGTGCCGAAGTCGATGCCCGTGTCCCACACGGTGCCGGCCCAGCCCCGGAGGATGTCGGAGATGACGTCGGGGCGGGCGGGAGTGGTGAAGTCGAGGTCGTTGCCCAGGCGGCCGAGGATGGCGTCGCGGACCGAACCGCCGACGAGGAAGAGGGGGAGTCCGCGGGCCTGGAACTCGGCGACGAGGTCACCGATGGGCAGACCGGCGATGGTGCGCTCGGCCTGCGCGAGCAGGGCCAGGGGGGTCAGGGGGTCGTCCGCGTTCACAACCAGCGAGTCTACCGACCACGGCATGGGAATTTCGAAAGGCTGTCGCAGCGGATACGATCAGGGGGATGACTGAGAATGATTCCCAGGGCCCCAAGCGTCGGCGTCGTCGCCGGTCGCGTCGTCGTGGTTCCGGAAATCAGGGCCAGCAGGCCCAGCAGCAGCAGTCGCAGGGCGAGAAGCAGGAACCCCGCAAGCGCCGCCGCCGTAATCCGCAGCGGTCGCAGAACTCCCGGAAGCAGCAGCGCCCGCAGCCCAACCGCATGGCCACCCGCGACGAGACGTCCGCGGGTGGACTCGTCGTGTCCGGTCTCGCGGAGGCGGTGAACGACGCGGGCGAGGTCGATCTCTCCCGTATCTATGTCGCGCTCATCGGTCGCCTGGACCGCCGGGGCCGCCTGCTGTGGTCGATGCCGAAGGGGCACGTCGAGCCGGGGGAGGACCGCCGCGCCACCGCCGAGCGTGAGGTGTGGGAGGAGACCGGTGTCTACGGGGAGGCCTTCGCGGACCTCGGCGTCATCGACTACTGGTTCGTGTCCGAGGGGGTGCGCATCCACAAAACGGTCCACCACCACCTGCTGCGCTTCGTCGACGGCGACCTCAACGACGACGACCCGGAGGTCACCGAGGTCTCGTGGATCCCGGTGTCCGAGCTCATCGAGCACCTCGCCTACGCGGACGAGCGCAAGCTGGCACGCACGGCGCATGATCTGCTGCCGGGCCTGGCGCGGGAGGAGAAGGCCGCGGGAAGGGCGACCCCGCGGTGAGGCGCGCCGTTGCGGCAGGGCTGGCCGTCGCCTGCTTGTCGACGCCCGCCCTCGCCGCCCCCACCCCCTACGATCCGGAGACCGCGGATCAGTGGGTCAACCCCATGGCCCGCGGTGACGAGGCCGGAGACATCACGGTCGACATCACCCAGGCCCCGGACTCCGTGTCGGAGGGCGATTCACTGCGCCTGCAGCTCACGGTGGCGAACTCGTCGGAGGAGGCGGCCTCCCTCACCCTGAGTACCCGGCGCGGCGACCCGACGTGGGACGTGGCCGGGGCCCGGCGCGCCCTGGCGCTCGACGCCTCCGCGTACCCCTGGTTCGGCCCGACCGTAGACGTCGAGGTGGGCCCGGGGGAGCGACGGGAGGTCCCGCTCGAGCTGCCGGCGGAGTTCCTGCCCGTGGGCACGTGGCCGCTCATGGTGACGGCGGGGGAGAACACGGAACGGATGCTCGTCACGGTCACGGCGGACGCGGAGGAGGAGCAGCAGACCCCCGGCCTGACGGTGCTGCTGCCGCTCACCTCCCGCCTGGACATCGTCCCGGGGGAGACCGGTGAGGCTCCGGAGGAGGCCCCGCTCATCCTCGGGTCGGAGCACCTGGCGGGCCAGATCGCCCCGGGCGGCCGGCTGAGCGAACTGCTCGACATCTACGCCGCGGAGGAACGCGGCACGTGCCTGGCCGTCGACCCTGCCCTGGTGGACACGGTGTCGCGGATGTCGCGCGGGTACACGGTGGCGCAGTCCCGCCCCTCGCTCATCACCACGAAGCAGCGCCTGCGCGACAGCTGGTTCACCGACGACGACCCCGAGCCCGGCGCGCCCGGTCGGGGAGCCGCGGACGCCGCCGCCTGGCTCGAGCGCCTGCAGGGGGCCGGGTGCGTCGTCGCCCTGCCGTGGGCTGACGCCGACATCGACGCCGTCGCCCGCACCGAGGACGAGTGGCTCTTCCGCGAGGCCACCCAGCGGGGCACCGAGGTGCTGCGGGAGGAGCTGGGCGTCGAGCCCGTCCCCAACGTGGTCATCCCGTCGTCGGGGTACATCACCGAGCAGGCCGCGTCCTCCCTCGGCTGGGCGGATCAGTCGGTGCCGGTGGATCAGGCGTGGGAGGCGTCCGTCGCCACCCGTGAGCCGCAGATCACCGACAATGCGCTGGAGTCCCCGGTCATCCCGGACCACGCCGGCGCCCCGACCCCGGCGCAGCCGGTCCGCGCGATCGTCGCCGACAACTCCGTGTGGGGTGTCCCGCAGTCGGGGGCGCACGCCCACCTGGCGCCCGGGGTCACCGCCACGACCTTCCCCGCGGCCCTCGGTTCGCTGCTCGCCGCCACCGGCCCCGCCCCGCAGACGACGGGGTACTCCAACCCGGACTGGCGTTTCGACTACCGGCTCGACTCCGTCACCGCCCGCGCCGTCACCGCCGGTTCCGCCCTCCGTCTGGCGGTCGCGGAGGAGACGCTGCCCGCCGAGTGGGCCCAGAGCCCCGAACCGGTCCTCGCCGTACCGGCCCCGCGTCTCGACGCCGCCACCGCCCGCACCCTCGTCTCCACCGTCACCGAGCTCTACGACGCCCGCGCCGCCCGCCCCGTCCCCCTCGCCGAGGCGGTCACCGCCCCACTGCTCGACCCGGTGGGGCCCCCGGCCGTGGGGGTCACGCGCTTCGGCAGCCCGTGGTCCGACCCGTCGGCCGTGAGTGACACGGAGGTGCTCCGCGCGGCGCAGCAGACCCGCTACACCGACGACCTGACGCGCATGATGGTCAACGACCCCGTCATCAACCTCACGCGCTACGACTTCACGCTGCCGCTGCGCCGCGATGTCCTCATGGCGTTGAGCGGGACGTCGAGAAGCTCTCTGGCGACGAACCGCGACGCGGTGGAGGCCACCAACGGGCGACTCGACGCCAACCGGCGGACCCTGCAGGAACTGCGCGGGTCCGTGGCGCTGTTCCCGCCGGGGAACGTGTACACGCGGGCGTCGGAGAGCTCGCCGCTGCTCATCGTGGCCGGCAACGGACTGCCGCTGCCCGTCGACGCCGAGCTGGCGTACACCGGCCCCGAGGGGACGGTGCTCACCGCGCACGGCCCGGTGCACATCCCCGCGCACGGGTCGATCACGGTGCAGCTCACCGCCGACCTGCCCGAGGATGAGGACCAGTCGCAGCTGTCGCTGTGGCTGGCCACCCGCGACGGTTCGCCGATTTCCACGCCGGTGGAGATTACAGTGCAGACCAGAGCCGGTATCGTCGGCACCTACGGAATTGCCCTGCTCGTCGTGGTGGGGCTGTCTCTCGCGCTGCTGTTCCGCGTCGGTCGACACCGGCGACGGCGCCAGCGCCCCTAGCCTGGAAATGGTCCATGTCCGATAATCTGCGTTCCCGTTTCGTCGCCGCCGCCCCGCCGGCCCCCGTGCCCGAACAGCGGGCGGCCCCACCGGCACCGGCCGAGGACCGTTCGCGCCTGCGGGCGCCGGAGCCGATCGTGGCCGCCGAGGGGTCCGAGGTCGCCTCCGACGCCGACGTCGTGCGGGCGGGTGGCTCGATGGCCATCGCCACGCTCATCTCGCGCATCACCGGCTTCCTGCGCAACCTGCTCATCGCCGTCACCCTCGGTGGCGCGGTGGGCTCGGCGTTCAACACGGCGAACACGCTGCCGAACCTCATCACCGAGATCGTCCTCGGCGCGGTGCTCACTTCGCTGGTGGTGCCGGTGCTGGTGCGCGCGGAGAAGGAGGACGCGGACCGGGGCACGGCGTTCTTCCGCAGACTCTTCACGCTCTCGGCGTCGCTGCTGCTCGTGGTGACGGCGCTGTCGCTGGTGGCCGCGCCCCTGCTCACCCGGCTCATGCTCGACGTGGACGGCGAGGTCAACGTCATCCAGTCGACCTCCTTCGCCTACCTGCTGCTGCCGCAGATCTTCTTCTACGGCATCTTCGCGCTGTTCATGGCGGTGCTCAACACGCGGGGCATCTTCAAACCCGGTGCGTGGGCGCCGGTGGCGAACAACATCGTCTCCATCACGGTGCTGCTGCTGTACATGCTGCTGCCCGGCGAGCTGGAGGAGACCGCGCCCTCCGGGGTGGTCGATCCGCACGTCCTGCTGCTGGGCCTGGGCACCACGCTGGGTGTCATCGTGCAGGCGGCGATCATGGTGCCTTACCTGCGGAAGGCGGGCGTCGATCTGCGGCCCCTGTGGGGCATCGACGACCGCCTCAAGCAGTTCGGCGGGATGGCCGTGGCGATCGTCGCGTACGTGGCGGTCTCGCAGCTGGGTTACGTCGTCACCACCCGCCTCGCCTCGCTCGCCGACGCCGCCGCCCCCCTCATCTACCAGCAGCACTGGCTGCTGCTGCAGGTGCCCTACGGCATCATCGGCGTCACCCTCCTCACCGCGATCATGCCGCGCCTGTCGCGCAACGCCGCCGACGGCGATGACCGCGCCGTCGTCGCCGACCTCAACCTGGCGACGAAGCTGACGTTCATCGCGCTCATCCCGATCGTGGTGTTCTTCACCGCCTTCGGCCCGGACATCGGCGTGGCCCTGTTCGCGTACCGCAACTTCGACACCGAGTCCGGCATCCTGCTCGGCCTCACGCTGTCCTTCTCCGCGTTCACGCTGCTGCCCTACGCACTCGTGCTGCTGCACCTGCGCGTGTTCTACGCCCGTGAGGAGGCGTGGACCCCGACGTACATCATCATCGGCATCACCGCGACGAAGATCGTCCTGTCGCTGCTGGCCCCGATGGTGGCCACCTCACCGTCGCGCGTGGTCATCCTCCTCGGTGCGGCGAACGGTTTCGGTTTCGTCGCCGGCGCCGTCATCGGTGCGCTGCTGCTGCGTCGCAAGCTCGGCCACCTGGGCACCCGCTCGCAGATCCACACGACGGTGTGGGCGTTCGCGGCGTCGCTCATCGGTGTCGCGGCCGCCCTGTTCGTCGACTGGATCCTGCCCTCGCTCGGCGGGCTGGGCTCGTTCGGTGTGCTCATCAAGGTCGGTGTCTCGGGTGTGGTCTTCCTCATCGCCACGGGCATCGCGCTGAGCTTCTCCGGCCTGCCCGAGGTGCAGAACCTGGGCCGCGCCTTCGCCCGCATCCCGGGCCTGTCGCGCTTCGTGCGCCCCGACTCCTCCAAGGCGATCGAGGTGGGGGAGAGCAACCCGCAGGAGGTCTCCGCGCAGATCACCGCCCTCGACCCCTTCTCCGCCTCCCTGCCGCCGGCCCCCATGTCCGCCGGCGTGGTCCGCGGCCCCCGTCTCGTGCCGGGTGCCCCGGTCTCCGACGGCCGCTTCCGTCTCCTCGCCGACCACGGTTCCGTGCCCGGCGCCCGTTTCTGGCACGCCAAGGAGGTGGCCACGGGCCGGGAGGTGGCGCTCACCTTCGTCGACACCTCCGGTAACGCGCCGCTGGCCCCGGCCTCGCCCGCCGCGGCCGCCGGTGCCGCCGCGGAGGTCGCCCGCCGCACCCGCCGCCTGGCGGACGTGCCCGGCGTGGCCGAGAACATCGAGGTGCTCGGTTACCGTAACGGTTGCCTCGTCGTCGCCGACTGGGTGCCGGGTTCGCCGCTGCGCACCGTCGCGGAGGAGGGTGCCGGGGACCTCGATCCGCAGGCCGTCGCCGCCGCGCTCGTCCCGCTCGTCGACGCATCGACGCGCGACCTGCCGCTGGGCCTGGACAACCACGCGCGCATCCGCATCTCCACCGCGGGTGTGGCCACCCTCGCCTTCCCGGCCGTGCTTCCCGACGCCACCGCCGACCGCGACCACACCTCCGTGAACTCCATGCTCTCCCTCCTCGGGGTGGAGCGCGAGGATCTGCCCACCACCGCCGTCGAGGTGGAGGAGCCGCTCGTCGTCGCCGACGTGGAGGTCGGCCCGCTTCCCGACGCCCGCCCCGGCTTCGGCGACAAGTCCTACTCCGGCGGTTCCGTCGCCCTCATCGGCGCGTTCTCCATCGGTGCGGTCGTGCTCGTCGCGGCACTGACCACCTACCTGGTGAGCGTCGTCGGCGGCGACCGCAGCGAGGCCCCGGTCAACCAGGAGTCCATCCAGGGCTCCGCCTCGGAGACCACCCCGCGCCCGCTGCCGCGCGTGCAGAACGTCACCCCCTCCGTCCCGGAGATCGCCGACGGCGACGACTCCACCGTGTGGTTCGGCGAGGGCGGGGTCACCCTGCTTCTCGACGACACCGTGGAACTCCAGAACGTCCTCATCCGCTCCGGCGGCGGTGAGGTCGAGGTCTACGGCCTCACCTCCGGCGAGACCGCCGAGTCCCCGGAGGGTCTGCCGCTGCTGGGCTCCGCGCAGATGCGGGACGGCCGCACGACGATGACCCTCGACCGGCAGATGACCGCGGGCGGTGTACTCCTGTGGTTCCCGGGGGCCGTCGAGGTGGCGGAGGTGCAGCTCGTCGGCGTGAGCTGACGCCCACTGTGATGGGCGGGCTCGGCGGGCGTCGGCACGCTCCCTGGGGTGCAATGGTTGTGTCAGCAACTTCCGGGGGGAACAGTGGCACACACCGACGGCGGCCTGGTGGCCGCCTACATCGAGGGCGACCTCAAGGCGTTCAGCACGATCGTGGAACGCCACCGCGCGCGGCTGCTGTGGGTCGCGCGCCGCTACGGCCACAACGAGGATGACGCGCAGGACATCCTCCAGGAGGCCCTCTTCCGCGCCAGTTACAGCCTGCACACCTGGCGTCACGAGTCCTCGCTGAGCACCTGGCTGCACCGGCTGGTGATGAACTCGGGCTGGGACTTCCGCAACCACCGCGTGCAGGTCGAGGCCCCCACTCTCGACGACGGGGCCCTCCCACACGACATCAACCCTCTCCTCGCCGCCGACCCCATCGGCCGGTCCGAGGACATGCTGCACCTCCACGAGTCGCTCGGGCGCCTGCACCCCGACCAGCGACGGGCGTTGTGGCTCATCGACATCGAGGGGTACACGATAGGGCACGTCGCGAAGCAGGAGGGCGTGCAGCCGGGCACGATCAAGTCGCGCCGCAACCGGGCGCGGGAGGCGCTCCGGGCCGACCTCGGGGAATGTTCCGTGGCTCCCGGCCGTTGAGATTCGGTGACAGCGCCTAGACTTGGCGGAAGTACCGCCCCCGATCAGGAGAATTCATGATTCACGACGTCGCCATCATCGGCTCCGGCCCCGCCGGCTACACTGCCGCCATCTACGCCGCCCGCGCCGAGCTCAAGCCCATCATGTTTGAGGGTTACGAGTACGGCGGATCCCTGATGAACACCACCGACGTGGAGAACTTCCCGGGCTTCAAGGACGGCATCATGGGCCCGGACCTGATGATGGAGATGCGTGGCCAGGCCGAGCGCTTCGGCACCGACATGCGCATGGAGCTCGTCGACTCGGTCGAGCTGGAGGGCCCGGTGAAGCGGATCCACGTGGGCGATGAGGTCCATGAGGCCCGCACCGTCATCCTGGCCACCGGTGCCGCCCCGCGTCTGCTGGGTGTGCCGGGTGAGGATGAGCTCATGGGCCGCGGAGTGTCCTCCTGCGCCACCTGCGACGGCTTCTTCTTCAAGGGCCAGGAGATCGCGGTCATCGGTGGCGGTGACTCCGCGATGGAGGAGGCGACCTTCCTCACCAAGTTCGCCGACAAGGTCACCGTCGTGCACCGCCGCGAGGAGTTCCGCGCGTCGGCCATCATGCTGGAGCGCGCGAAGGCCAACGAGAAGATCGAGTGGGCCACCAACAAGGTCGTCGACCACGTCGTCGAGAAGGACGGCAAGGTCGGCGGCATCATGCTGCGCGACACCATCACCGGTGAGCTGTCGGAGCTGCCGGTCGCCGCGATGTTCGTCGCCATCGGCCACGACCCGCGTTCCGGCTTCCTCGACGGCCAGGTGGAGCTCAAGGAGGGCGGTTACGTGAAGGTCTCCGAGCCGTCGACCGCGACCTCCGTCCCGGGTGTCTTCGCGTGCGGCGACCTGGTGGACGACCACTACCAGCAGGCCGTCACCGCCGCCGGTTCCGGCTGCCGCGCCGCCATCGACGCTGAGCACCACCTCGCCGCCCTTTAAGCCCCCTGTAAGGAGAATCACATGAGCAACGTCATCGAGGTCACCCAGTCCAACTTCCGCGAGGTCGTCGTCGAGGCCGACAAGCCCGTCATCGTAGACTTCTGGGCCGAATGGTGCGGCCCCTGCAAGAAGCTCAGCCCCGTCCTCGACGAGCTCTCCGAGGAGCTCGGTGACGCTGTGACCATTGCCAAGGTCAACGTCGACGAGGAGCGCACCCTCGGCGCAATGTTCCAGATCATGTCCATCCCGGCGGTGCTGTTCTTCAAGGACGGCGAGAAGGTCGACGAGTTCATCGGCGTCCGCCCGCGCTCCCACATCATGGCGAAACTGGAACCGCTGCTGTAGCTGGTAACCTTAACAACCTACGAGCAGCACCGGCCGACTCCTGACGGCTGGGATAAGATCTGTGGCATCTGACCCTGGAAGGAGTGCCGTGACCAACACATTCCGCGTGGGGGATCGCAGCCCGCGCGTGGCGGAGGCCCGCTCCACCCTCGCCCGGCTGGGGCTCCTCTCCGGCTTCGAGGCGGACCTGTCCGACAAGTACGCCGAGGAAGACAAGCTTTTCGACGCCGACCTCGCCCACGTACTCAAGGCCTTCCAGCAGTCCCGCGGAATCGTCCCGTCCGGCAACATCGACGACATGACGCTGCGCGAGCTGCGCCACGCGTCCTACAAGCTGGGTTCCCGCGTCCTGTCGTACCAGCCGAACAACGAGATGGTCGGCGACGACGTCGCCAGCCTGCAGGAGCAGCTCCAGGAGCTCGGCTTCTACTCACACCGCGTCGACGGTCACTTCGGCCCCGGCACCTACGAGGCACTGTCCAACTACCAGCTCAACTCCGGGCTGCAGGACGACGGAGTGTGCGGCCCCGACACCCTCGCCGCCCTCAAGCTGCTGGGACGCCGCATCACCGGCGGCAGCCCCCACGCCATCCGCGAGCGCGAGCAGGTCCGCAACGCCGGCCCCATGCTCGCCGGCAAGCGCGTCGTCATCAACCCCGCCCTCGGCGGAGCGAACAAGGGCCAGTCGGTCGCGGGGATGCACGGTCAGATCTCCGAGGAGGAGATCCTCTGGGACCTCGCCTCCCGCATCAAGGGCCGCATGATCTCCGCGGGCATGGAGACGATACTGTCCCGCCCCCGCATGGACGACCCCGATCACACCTCCCGCGCCGAGATCGCCAACGCCTTCGGCGCCGACCTCGTTATCTCCCTCCAGTGCGACAACTACCCGAACGAGAAGGCCCACGGCGTGGCCACCTTCTACTTCGGCTCCGACACCGGCAACAGCTCCCTCACCGGCGAGACCCTCTCCGGGTTCATCCAGCGTGAGATCTGCGCGCGCACCGAGTTCCAGAACTGCGGCACCCACGCCCGCACCTGGGAGATGCTCCGGTTCACCCAGGCGCCGACCGTCGAGCTCGTCGCCGGCTACCTCACCAACCCGGGGGACGTCGCCCGCCTCACCGACCCCGCCGTGCGGGACTCCATCGCCGAGGCCGTGGTCGTCGCCGTGAAGCGCCTCTACCTCCTCGACCGCGACGACACACCGACGGGCACCTTCAAGTTCGCGGAGCTGCTGCGCGCCGAGCAGGGCTAGGACCCCGGTTTCCCCACCCCGGTATCACTGCGATACCGGGGTTACGCTTCTCCCCATCCCCGGGCCCCGTGCTCCCTCTACCGGGGTGGCGCCGGTCGCGCAACCCGGGCACCCCGGAGGCTGTGGACAACCGGATGTTATCCACAGAAAAGAGGCCCTACGGCGCACCGCCCCCGCGTCTCCGACGGGTTTCCGTCAGGCTACGGGGTATGGATAACCAGTGGATCAACGATCACAGACTCATCGACCTCCGGCGCACCTCGGTTCTCGACGCCGACGTCCGCGCGCAGATCCGGGACGGCACAATGCGCAGGCTCACGGCGGAGATGGCGGTGCCGGCCGAGTGGTACGACAACCAGACTCCCTGGAGACGAGCCCACATCAGAGCCGTGGCCGTGGGTCTCACCGTCGACGCCGGGGTGGTCTCCGGCCCGGCGGCAGCCCGCCTGTGGGGGATTGAACTCCTCAGCATCGAGGAGCAGGTCGACGTCCAGATGCCCGGGGGAACCCACCCGGGGGCGAAGTCGACGTGGACGGCCGGGGCACGCTACCGATCCACGTTGTTGCCGTCCGGTCAGTACGCGGACCACGACGGCATCCGGATCACCTCGAAAATCCGGACCCTGGCCGACGTCACCCGATTCAATGGCCTCGTCGAGGGCGTGGTCGCCTTCGACTCGGCCCGCCGTCAGTGGCCCGGCAAATCAACCGAGGCCCTCCTCGCGGACGTGGGGGAACTGGGGAGGATGCGGGGAATCGCGCGCGTCCGGGAGGCCGTCCGGTTGTCCGTCCCCAACTCCGGGAGCGTGTGGGAGTCGAAGGCCCGGATGATCCTGCACCAGTACGGGGGAGAAGCGGTCACCTCCCTCGAGGTGCAGGTCGAGTTCATAGACGAGGAGTCCGGACAGAGCTACTTCGTCGACATCCTCGTCAACGGCTGGGTCATCCTGGAGATCGACGGGAGGGGCAAGTACCGGGGAGAGCACGGGATTCCGACGGAGACGGTGGTCATCGACGAGCGCGAGCGGGAGAAGGCCCTGCAGAATCTCGGGCCTGTGGTGATCCGGGCGGCACCGGGGGATCTCGAGGTCACAGAGGGCAGTTGCGTGATGCTCCGACGCGTTCTGGATGTGATCGACAACCACACGCCCCCTCGGCATGTCCCCCGGGTGCACGTGCCGGAGGCGGCGTAACCCCGGGTTCCCTACCCCGGGGCCCGGGGACCCGTAGCCCCGCAACCCCGGTATCTCCGGGATCCCGACGTACAGATACCGGGGTCACCGGCGGGAGGGGACGACCCTACACCCGCGCCCGGTCCAGCAGCTCCTCCACGGCCGCCACCGACAGCAGCCCGTGCTGCGGCGGCAGCTCGAGGCGCAGGCGGGGGAGCACCGGGTGGTCGGCCACCACCTGGAAGCCGGCGGACTCGAGCACGGCCACGGACATGAGCCCGATCTCCGAGGCGGAGCGCAGGACGGAACCGACAGGCCCCTCGAGGAGTTCGTCGACGTCGGCCCGCGAGAAGAAGTCCTGGCGCCAGCCGAAGGCCTCGACGGCGGGGACGTCGGCGTCGACGAGCTGCATGATGGCGGCGTCGAGAAGCACGGCCTCGAGGCCCACCCCGGCGAAACCGGGGTCGATGAACAGGGACGTGAGCACCTCCGCGTCCTCGGAGACGGGCGCGGTGGGCAGCTGGGCGCAGCCGGGGGCGGCGTCGCGGGAGCACCACAGGACGGTGGCGACGGCGCGGACCGCCGTGCTGCGCTCCAGGGAGAGGCCGCAGCAGCCGTAGTCGAGGAGGGTGGTGGTCAGCCAGGCCTCCTTCTCGAAGGAGGGGTCACCGGAGTCGTGGACGAGGGACGCCGCCTCCGCGTCGAGTTCCCAGAAGATGGAGCGGCCGGCCTGCGGGTGGATGCGGCCCATCGTCTCCGGGCTCAGTGGGATGAGTGTCGCGAACACGGCCCGGCTCCGGCTAGCGGCCCTCGATGAGCCCGAGGATGCGTTCGAAATCCTCCTGGTCGCCGAACTCGACGACCATGCGGCCCTTGCCGCGGCCCATGGTGACGGTGACCTTCGTGTCCCAGGTGTCGCCGAGGCGGGTGGCGGCGTGGGAGAACAGCTCGGGCTGCGCAACGGGCTCAGCCTTGCGGCGCTCGGGCTCGTCACCCCGGTTGAGCAGGGTGACGGCCTCCTCGGTGGCGCGGACGGACAGGCCCTCGGCGACGACGCGGTCGGCGAGCTCCTCCATGCCGTCGACCTTGAGGCCCAGCAGGGCGCGGGCGTGCCCGGCGGAGAGTACCCCGGCGGCGACGCGGCGCTGCACGGGGACCGGCAGGGCGAGGAGGCGGATGGTGTTGGTGATCACCGGGCGGGAGCGGCCGAGGCGGTCGGCGAGCTCGGCCTGGGTGACGTCGAACTCCTCGAGGAGCTGCTGGTAGGCGGCGGCCTCCTCCAGCGGGTTGAGCTGGACGCGGTGGATGTTCTCCAGGAGGGCGTCGCGGAGCATGTCGCCGTCATCGGTGCTGCGGATGATGGCGGGGATGTGGGTGAGGCCAGCGCGTCCGGCGGCCCGCCAGCGGCGCTCGCCCATGACGAGCTCGTAGCCGTCGTCGACGGTGCGGACGACGATGGGCTGCATGAGCCCGAACTCGCGGATGGAATGGACGAGTTCGCCGAGGGCCTCCTCGTCGAAGACGGTGCGCGGCTGGTGCGGGTTGGGGGAGATCTCGCCGATGGGGATCTCCCGGTAGGTGGCACCCACCTCGGCGGGCACGTCCGCGGGGGTCGGCCCGCTGCCCGGCAGCCCCGGCTTGGGGGCGCCCTTGACCTGGCGTTCCTGGGCGCGTGCGCCCTTGGTGCCGCCGAGGATGACGTCGGCCGCGCCGTCGCCCAGGCGCGGGGAGGACGGGGTGGGGCCGGAGGGGATCAGGGCGGCGAGGCCGCGACCGAGTCCGCCCTTACGAGTTTCCTGGTTCAAAGTCGCCTACCTTTCTGATTCGAGCTGCTGAGCGGTTTCGGGGCTGACCCCGATGGGGCCGGTGGATTCGGCGGGCTGGTAGTCACCGCGGGTGGCGAACTCGCGGGCCGCGTCGAGGTAGGCCACCGCACCGCGGGAGGTGGGGTCGTAGTTGAGCACCGTCTGGCCGTAGCCGGGTGCCTCGGAGACCTTCACCGACCGCGGGATGACGTGCCCGAGGACGACGTCGCCGAAGTGCGCACGGACCTCGGTGGCGACCTGCTCGGCGAGCTTCGTGCGGGCGTCGTACATGGTCAGCAGGATGGCGGAGATGTGGAGACTGGTGTTGAGGTGCTGCCGGATCATGGAGATGTTGTTGAGCAGCTGGCCCACGCCCTCGAGCGCGTAGTACTCGCACTGGATGGGGATGAGGACCTCGTCGACGGCGGTCATCGCGTTGATGGTGAGCAGGCCCAGCGAGGGCGGGCAGTCGATGATGACGTAGTCGAAGCCCTGCTCGGCGAGGAATCCGGAGCCGCGCAGCGCGTCGTGGAGGCGGTACTCGCGGCGCACGAGGGAGACGAGTTCGATCTCCGCGCCGGCCAGGTCGATGGTGGCGGGGATACAGAACAGGTTCTCGTGGGCGGTGGAGGGCTGGAGTGCCTGCTCCGCGGTGGTATCGCCGATGAGGAGTTCGTAGCTGGAGAGCGTGCCGGAGGTGTGCTCGGCGCCGAGGGCGGTGGAGGCGTTGCCCTGCGGGTCGAGGTCGACGACGAGGACCTTCGCTCCGAGCATCGCGAGCCCGGCGGCAAGGTTGACGGAGCTGGTGGTCTTGCCGACGCCGCCCTTCTGGTTGGCGACCGTGATCAGACGCGGCGCTTCCGGCTTCGGCAACTGGTCAACCATGGATTCCGACCTGACCTCTTCCTCAACTCAACAATGTAACTGTCTAGCCTTCCCCACCTTAGTGCACGCGGGGGACACGGATGATCGTCGTGGGCTCCGCGAGGTGGGCGTCGCCGACCGTGCTTATCGACGCCCGCCCGCCCCCGGCCTTCCTGATGAGCGCGGCGTCGCGCTCCAGCTCCTCCGCCACGGAGGAGCCCTTCATGGCGATCATCTCGCCGCCCCGACGCACGAGGGGGAGCGACCAGCCGGCGAGCTTGCCCAGCGGGGCGACGGCGCGGGAGGTGACGATGTCCACGCCACCGTCGAGAGCCTCCCGGACCTGCTTCTCCTCGGCGCGGCCGCGGATGACCGTGACGTTCGGCAGGCCGAGGGCGTCGACGACCTCCTGCAGGTACACCGAGCGCTTGAGCAGCGGCTCGATGAGGGTGATGTCGAGGTCGGGGCGGGCGATGGCCAGCGGGATGCCCGGCAGACCGGCGCCGGAGCCGACGTCGGCGACGCGGGCCCCGTGCTCCATGACCTCGCCGATGACGGCGCAGTTGAGGATGTGGCGGTCCCACAGGCGGTCGACCTCACGGGGTCCGATGAAGCCGCGGGTGGAGCCGTCGGTGGCCAGGGACTCGTGGTACGCCTCGGCGAGGGGCAGTCGCGCGCCGAAGACGGCCTCGGCCTGTGCGGGGGTCTCACTCATGTCTCATAACGATACAGCCACCGTGAACCGGGGGTTCACGGTGGCTGCGGGGGCTGCGGGGGGACGTCGGGAAGCGGGGGTTACTTCTTCTTCCGCTTCTTCTTGGCGCCGGCCCGGGCGCCGGGGGCCGGGGCGGTGGTGCGCTTGAGGGCCTTGCGGGCCTCCTCCTCGGCCTCCTCCTCGCGGTCCATCTGGGCGAAGAGGACACGCTGCTGGAAGAAGGTCCACACGTTGTTGGACACCATGTAGAACAGCAGGCCGATGTGCCACAGGAAGCCGGTGAACAGGATGGTGGCGGGCATGACCCACAGCATCATCTTGTTCATCATGCCCATCTGCATGGCCATCATGTCGGCGTTGTCACCGGACGGGGCGGCCTGCTTGCCGGAGGCGATGCGGGCCTTCTGACGGTCGATGGACATACGCGCGTTGAAGTGGGTCGCCACGGCGATGATGATCGCCAGCGGCGCCGCCACCATGATGATGTCGGTGCGCGTGAAGTCGACCGGCTGGAACGCCTGGTACATGTCCTGCGGCATGGAGATGTAGGAGGACAGCGGGACGCCGAAGAAACGGGCGTCGATGAAGGACTGGACATCGTCCACACCGAAGATGTAGTTCGGGGTGTTGTAGTTCTCCTCGATGGACAGGCCCAGCTGGCCGACACCCTCACCGGTGCGGTTGAAGGAGCGCAGCACGTGGAACAGGCCGATGAACACCGGGATCTGCACCAGCATCGGCAGACAGCCGAGCAGCGGGTTGACGCCCATCTCCTTCTGGAGCTTGCGCGTCTCCTCCATCATCTTCTGCTGGTCGTTCTTGTACTTGTTGCGGATCTCAGCCATCTTCGGCTGCATTTCCTGCATCTTGCGGCCCGAGCGCAGCTGGTTCTGGGTCGGCTTGAACATGATCGCCTTGATGGTGAACGTGAGGAACACGATCGCCAGCACCCAGGTGATGCCGAGGTCCGGGTCGAGCACGAAGCTGAAGACCTTGTGCCAGAACCACAGGATGGCCGAGATCGGCCAGTAGATGAAGTTGAGCACTGTGTGTCAGGACTCCTTGATATCGGTTTTTTCGGGGACGGGGTCATACCCGCCCGGATGCCATGGACCGCACTTGCTCAGTCGGGCCAGTGCCATCACCGACCCCTTCCACGCCCCGTGTCCACGGACGGCGCCGAGCGCATAGGAGCTGCAGGTCGGTTCAAAACGGCAGGACGACCCCATCTTAAGGGGCGAGATGTTTTTTTGGTAGAACAGCACCGCCGCCTCCAGGGCCCGCGCGGCGGGGGAGAGCCTACTCATGCAGGGCCCCCAGGCGACGCAAGGCCTTGCGCAGGTCACGCTCCAGATCCGCGGACGACGCCCCACCGGAGGCGGGCAGCGCCCGGACGACGATGTCGACGGTGGGCGGGAGGGCGTCGAAAAGCGAGGCCAGGACGTGGCGAAGCCGCCGGGAGGTACGGTGCCGGAGCACCGCGTTCCCGACGGCCTTGGAGACGATGAGCCCGACGCGGGGGCCGCCCTGGTGGGCTGGTGTGGCTCCGGCGTCGGGCTCATTGAGATGAACCACTACGGTGCGGCTACCGGCGCGGCGTCCACGCTTGATCGTCCGGCTGAAGTCAGTCGGCGACGTGAACTTGTGCTGCTTCGGAAGCACCGGTGGTGCGAATTAAGCGGTCAGCTTGGCGCGGCCCTTACGGCGACGCGCCGAGACGATGGCGCGACCTGCACGGGTGCGCATACGGGTACGGAAGCCGTGCACGCGTGCGCGACGACGGTTGTTCGGCTGGAACGTCCGCTTGCCCTTTGCCACGGTTGTTCTCCTTGCGTTGTGACGCGGTCGCCCCGTACGGGACCGGCGAGACCGCTGAAGTTTCTATTACAAACTGAGATGTGCTGCGTCCGCACTGACGCGCGGCGGGTGCCGCGGCCCGGTGATCCGGTGCCGACGCTGCTCTCACACACATCCGCCGGCGCAGTCCCGTGTCGGGCGCATCCGGCGGTGTGACAGACCATCACAGACTACGCGAGGGGACACCTCTCGAACAAATTGACTCACCCGGCGTGTCGCGGCCCCCGCCGCGGGTGCCCCTGAAATGACAACCCTGTGATTTTTGGCTGCTCACCGGGGTGTTTGCCCGTTTCCCCAGCAGTCTGCGACGCCCTCGCGAGGCGCCGCAGGCCGGGCGGCGGCGTTCGATGATCCGATTATGGACACCACGTCGCGGAGTTGGGTAACAATGGAGGAACTCACACAACATCACAGAGCGTTCATCACCACCCCTGTGGATAACTGTCAATCTCAGGTTGAGGGTTGGGCAGGGAGGTGACATTTCCGCAGGTGAGGGAGGTGCTGTACGCGAATCGTTTTATCCACAGGTTATGGACTAGGCTGTGGAAAGATTCTCTCGGCAGATTCTCCACACCTGTGGATAACTCTGTGGATGGCGAGGTCGCGGCCATAATCCCCCTGGGGGAGGCCCTGTGAACAGCTGCGGTGCACGACCTCACGCCAGGCCCCACCCACCCCACCGCAGAAGCATTCGGCGTGCCCGGATGTGCCCGTTATTGTCCGGAATGAAAAAGGAGCAGCCTCACGTGGCGGATCAGCAACAGTCACTTGCCGAAACCTGGCAGGAGATCAAGGCGGAGCTCCTCAACCAGTCCGAGCGCCCCGACTCGAGCATCCCCACCTTCACGCACCAGCAGCGGGCCTTCCTCGGACTCGTCCAGCCCATCGTGCTCGTCGACGGGTACGCCGTCCTGGCCACCCCGCACGCCATGGCCAAACAGGTCATCGAGGACGATTTCGGCCCCCACATCGTGAAGGTGCTCACCGAACGCACCGGCCGCCCCTGCAGCCTCGCCGTCTCCGTCGAACCGGCCGCCATGCCCGCACCGCAGGCACCACAGCCGCCGATCCAGACCAGCGTGCCCGGGGTCCAGGAGCAGCTCGGCTGGGACACCACGCACACCCCGCCGCCGGCGCCCGCTCCGGCTGCCCCCACCCAGACCTACGTGCAGCCGGTGCAGCAGGTGCAGGCGCCGCAGCCGCAGCCCTCGGCCCCCGTCTATCACCAGTCCCAGCGCCTGCCGCGCGAGACCCCGGCGCACGACCCGAACCGCGAGAAGTCCCTCAACCCGAAGTACACCTTCGAGAACTTCGTCATCGGTTCCTCCAACCGTTTCGCCAACGGCGCCGCGGTGGCCGTCGCGGAGAACCCGGCCCGCGCCTACAACCCCCTGTTCATCTGGGGTGGTTCCGGACTCGGTAAGACGCACCTGCTCCACGCGGCCGGCAACTACGCCCAGGTGCTGCAGCCGGGGCTGCGCGTGAAGTACGTCTCCAGTGAGGAATTCACCAACGACTACATCAACTCCGTGCGCGATGACCGGCAGGAGTCCTTCAAGCGCCGCTACCGCAACCTCGACATCCTGATGGTCGACGACATCCAGTTCCTCGAGGGCAAGGAGGGTACGCAGGAGGAGTTCTTCCACACGTTCAACGCCCTCCACCAGGCGGACAAGCAGATCATCCTGTCCTCCGACCGCCCGCCGAAGCAGCTGACCACGCTGGAGGACCGCCTGCGCACCCGTTTCGAGGGCGGCCTCATCACCGACATCCAGCCGCCGGACCTCGAGACCCGCATCGCCATCCTGGAGAAGAAGGCCCAGGCCGACGGCACCCACGTCGACCGTGGTGTGCTCGAGCTCATCGCCTCGCGTTTCGAATCCTCCATCCGCGAATTGGAGGGCGCGCTCATCCGCGTGTCGGCCTACTCCTCGCTCATCGACGAGCCCATCAACCAGGAGATGGCCGAGATCGCCCTGCGCGACATCCTCCCGGACTCCGCCGACATCGAGATCACCGCGTCGACGATCATGGAGGTCACCGCCGACTACTTCGGCATCACCCTGGACACCCTCACCGGTGCCGGCAAGACCCGCGCCGTGGCGCACGCCCGCCAGCTGGCCATGTACCTGTGCCGCGAGCTCACCGACCTCTCCCTGCCGAAGATCGGCAACGAGTTCGGCGGCAAGGACCACACCACCGTGATGTACGCCGACCGGAAGATCCGCAAGGAGATGACCGAGAAGCGCGACACCTACGACGAGATCCAGGCGCTCACGCAGCTGGTGAAGAACCGCGGCCGCGGCTGACACCCCCGCTTATCGACGACCCGTCACCCACCGTTTCCGGTGGGTGACGGGTTGTTCTTCTTTCCGGCTCCGCAACCCCGGGGGCGCTACCCCGAGATCACGTCGATACCGGGGTGGCTGGGCTCGCCGACCACGGGACCCGGGGTGGTGATCCCGGGGTTCCCTCAGCTCAGGAGTTGTCCACAGCGTTATCCACACCTGTGTAATTACAGCAATGTAACTCGGAGAGATTAGTCACAGAGTGATCGGGGTCACACCTCTCGAACACCCTGTGGATAACCGCGTTTTCCCTGTTGAGAAGCGGTGGATGAATGCCCACACCGCTGTGGATGGATTCGCACCCCGCGGAGTTGTCCACAATTGCCCAGAGTTATCCACACGTTGTCCACACCCCGAATCACATGAACGATTCGCTCGGCTACCTTGAGATTCAGCCCCTCATCCACAGGTTGCACAGGACCTACTGTTACTCCTGTCTTTAATACTTGTAATTCCTAGAGAAGAAAGAGGATGTGGGGAGAACGGTCGTCGCCTCCGGGCCGGGGAGCCCGGGACGGGCGGCGGAGCGAATGACAAGAGTTCGATCACCCGGGGCAGTCAGGTACGTTGGAGTTTGTTATTCAGGGGTCCGCGACGGCGGATCACAAGTTTTTCAAGGAGCCCGCAAGCATGGAGTCACAAGCAGTGTCGTTCCGGGTGGTCAGGGATGATCTGGCACACGCCGTCGCATGGGTCGCCAGGAGCCTGCCCACCAAGGTGACGCAGCCGGTCCTGCGCGCCATGCTCATCACTGCGGATGACAACGGTCTCGAGTTCGCCGGCTTCGACTACGAGGTCTCCACCAAGGTCCGCGTCGCCGCGGAGATCGGGGACCAGGGCCGCATCGCGGTGGCGGGCAAGCTCATCGCGGAGATCGTCAGCAACCTGCCGAACAAGCCGGTGGAGCTGCGGGTCGACGGGTCCAAGGCTCTGCTGTCGTGTGGTTCCTCCCGCTTCGAGCTCCCGCTCATCCCGCTGGACGACTACCCGCAGATCCCGACGCTGCCGGAGGTCACCGGCACCATCAACCCGGAGCTGTTCAACGAGGCCGTCACCCAGGTGGCCACCGCCGCCGGCAAGGACGACACCCTGCCGATGCTCACCGGTGTGCACATGGAGGTCGCCGGTAACCAGGTGAAGCTGGCCGCCACGGACCGTTTCCGTCTGGCGCTGCGCACCTTCGAGTGGGATCCGGCGTCCCCGGATGTGCAGGCGAAGCTGCTGGTTCCGGCCAAGACCCTGCTGGACAACGCCCGCAGCCTCGACACCACCAACCCGGTGGAGATCGCCGTGGGCACCGGCGAGCAGATCGGCGCGGCCGGCCTGTTCGGCATCCACACCGACTCCCGGGAGACCACCGCCCGCATGCTCGACGCGGACTTCCCGAACATCCAGCCGCTGCTGCCGAAGACGCACACCTCCATCGCCAGCGTCGAGATCGCCCCGCTGCAGGAGGCCATCCGTCGCGTCAGCCTGGTCACCGAGCGCAACGCGCAGATCCGCATGCAGTTCACCGACGGGGAGCTCATCCTCTCCGCCGGCGGCATGGACTCCGGCCACGCCGAGGAGCGCCTGCCCTGCGCGTTCACCGGCAAGGATGAGCTGGTCATCGCCTTCAACCCCGGCTACCTGCGGGACGGTCTGGGCGTCATCAACACCTCCCGCGTGGTGTTCGGCTTCACTGAGCCGTCCCGCCCGGCGATCCTCGTCCCGGAGCCGGCGGAGCTGCCGGAGGCCGACGCGGACGGCACGTTCCCGACCCCGGAGACCGAGTTCACCTACCTGCTCATGCCGGTGCGCCTGCCCGGATAGGGGTGCGCCATCTACATCAGAACGCTGGACCTGCGGGATTTCCGCAGTTGGCCGGAGCTGACGCTCGAGCTCGAGCCGGGGATCACCCTGTTCGTGGGGCGCAACGGCTTCGGTAAGACGAACATCATCGAGGCGGTGGGGTACACCGCCCACCTGTCCAGTCACCGCGTGTCGCAGGATGCGCCGCTGGTGCGGCAGGGGGCGGCGAACGCCCGCATCTCGACGACCGCCGTCAACCAGGGTCGCGAGCTCACGACACATCTGCTCATCAAGCCGCACGCCGCGAACCAGGCGCAGATCAACCGCACCCGCCTCAACTCCCCGCGGGAGCTGCTCGGCGTCGTGCGCACCGTGTTGTTCGCACCGGAGGATCTGGCGCTCATCAAGGGGGAACCGGCGGAGCGCCGCCGTTACCTGGACGACATCATCGCCACCCGCAGCCCGCGGCTGGCCGGGGTGAAGGCGGACTACGACAAGGTGCTCCGCCAGCGCAACGCCCTGCTCAAGTCGGCGAACTCGGCGCTGCGCCGCGGCTACCGTGACGATGACGGCGCCAGCGCCCTGGCCACGCTCGACGTGTGGGACGGGCAGCTCGCGGCGCACGGTTCCCAGGTCATCGCCGCCCGCCTGGCGCTCATCGCCGAGCTCAAGGACCTCATCGCGGACGCCTACGCGGGGATCGCCCCGGAGTCGCGCCCGGTCGGGGTGGAGTACAAGGGGACGGTGGCGTCGATAAGCGCGGAACCGGAGGTTCTCGAGGCCGAGATGCTGGCCGAGCTCGGCCGGGGACGCACCCGCGAGATCGAACGCGGGATGTCGCTGGTCGGGCCGCACCGCGACGATCTGCTGCTCAACCTGGGGCAGGCGCCGGCGAAGGGGTTCGCCTCCCACGGGGAGACGTGGAGTTACGCGATCGCGCTGCGGCTCGCGGAGTTCACGCTGCTGCGGCGCGACGGGACGGATCCGGTGCTCATTCTCGACGATGTCTTCGCCGAACTCGACGCCAAGCGGCGGGAGAAGCTGGTCACCCTGGCCGCGGACGCGGAGCAGGTGCTCATCACGGCGGCCGTCGACGGGGATCTGCCCGTCAACATCACCGAGCACGCCACGAAGTACGTCGTCACGGTGCGGGACACCGACGAGGGCAGGATCAGTGAGATCCGGTGACTGAGCAGGATCCGGTCCAGGCCGCCTTCGAGGCGATGCAGAAGGCCGCAAAGCAGCGCGGTTCCACGCCGCTGCCGCCGCGGAAACCGCAGAAGAAGACCACTCCGCCGCGGATCGGCCGGCCCACCGGCAAGGACGGGCGGCGGAGGCGGCGACCCCTGGACGTCGACACGTTCGGTGCGCTGCTGGGCACGGAGATCTCGCGGCGCGGCTGGGAGAAGGACATCGCCGGCGGCTGGGTGTTCGGCAACTGGGATGAACTGGTGGGGCCGAAGATCGCCCAGCACACCACGGTGGAGATGGTGAAGGACAGGAAACTGTTCATCACGTGCGACTCCACCGCCTGGGCGACGAACCTGCGGATGATGCAGCGGCAGATTCTGCAGGTGATCGCGGAGAAGGTGGGGCCCAACATCATCACGGAGCTGAAGATCTTCGGACCGAAGGCACCGAGCTGGCGGAAGGGGCCGCTCCATGTCAAGGGTCGCGGCCCGCGCGACACGTACGGATAAAAGGTACAGCGTCAAAAACGCACGAGAATGCCTCTGAGACGCGCGTGACCCCTTCCCTGGTAGTGACCCCCGCAGTGTAGACTGGTGAGGTCTGATAACAATCTAGCGAGGAGAACTCGTTTCACGTGGCTAACGCTGAACACAATTACGACGCGTCATCGATCACGATTCTCGAGGGTCTCGAAGCTGTCCGCAAGCGCCCCGGCATGTACATCGGTTCGACGGGCCCGCGCGGTCTGCATCACCTGGTGTGGGAGGTCGTCGACAACTCCGTCGATGAGGCCATGGCCGGCTACGCCTCCAAGGTCGAGGTGACCCTGCTGGCCGACGGTGGCGTGCAGGTCGTCGACGACGGCCGCGGCATCCCCGTCGAGATGCACCCCTCCGGTGCGCCGACCGTCCAGGTCGTCATGACCCAGCTGCACGCCGGCGGCAAGTTCGACTCGGACTCCTACGCGGTGTCCGGTGGTCTGCACGGCGTCGGCATCTCCGTGGTCAACGCCCTGTCGACGCACGTCGAGGCGGACATCAAGCGCGACGGCAAGCACTGGATCCAGAACTTCAACAACTCCGTCCCGGAGGAGCTCGTCGAGGGCGGCAATGCCCGCGGCACCGGCACCACCATCCGGTTCTGGCCGGACGCCGAGATCTTCGAGACCACCGAGTTCGACTACGACACCATCTCGCGTCGTCTGCAGGAGATGGCCTTCCTCAACAAGGGCCTGACCATCACCCTCAAGGACGAGCGCGTCACCGAGGAGCAGCTCGAGCTCGAGGCCATCGCGGAGGAGGGTGACACCGCCCAGCTCGTCGACGGCCCGTCCTTCGACGACACCGAGGTCGAGGAGGCCGCCGCCGGCGAGGCCCCGAAGACGCCGAAGAAGCGCGAGAAGAAGATCACGTACCACTACCCGGAGGGCCTGGTCGACTACGTCAACCACCTCAACAAGGGCAAGAACGTCATCCACCCCTCCATCGTCGGCTTCGACGCCAAGGGCGAGGGCCACGAGGTGGAGATCGCCATGCAGTGGAACTCCGGTTACAAGGAGTCCGTCCACACCTTCGCCAACACCATCAACACGCACGAGGGCGGTACCCACGAGGAGGGCTTCCGCTCCGCGCTGACCTCCCTGATGAACAAGTACGCCCGCGAGCACAAGCTCATCAAGGACAAGGACCCGAACCTCACCGGCGAGGACTGCCGTGAGGGGCTGGCCGCCGTCGTCTCCGTCCGCGTCGCCGACCCGCAGTTCGAGGGCCAGACGAAGACGAAGCTGGGTAACACGGAGATCCGTTCCTTCGTGCAGCGCATGTCCAACGAGCACGTGGCCATGTGGCTCGACGCCAACCCGGCGGAGGCCAAGGCCATCGTCAACAAGGCGGTCGCGTCCTCCCAGGCCCGTATCGCCGCGCGCAAGGCCCGTGAGCTGGTGCGCCGCAAGTCCGCCACCGACCTCGGCGGCCTGCCCGGCAAGCTGGCCGACTGCCGCTCCAAGGACCCGTCCGTCTCCGAGCTCTACATCGTGGAGGGTGACTCGGCCGGTGGTTCCGCCAAGGCCGGCCGTGACTCGCTGTACCAGGCGATCCTGCCCCTGCGCGGCAAGATCCTCAACGTGGAGAAGGCCCGCCTCGACCGCGTGCTGAAGAACGCCGAGGTCCAGGCCATCATCACCGCCCTGGGTACCGGTATCAACGAGGAGTTCGACATCTCGAAGCTCCGCTACCACAAGATCGTGCTCATGGCCGACGCCGACGTCGACGGCCAGCACATCGCCACCCTGCTGCTCACCCTGCTGTTCCGCTTCATGCCGGACCTCATCGCCGAGGGTCACGTCTACCTGGCGAACCCGCCGCTGTACAAGCTCAAGTGGCAGGGCAAGGGCGATCCCGGCTTCGCCTACTCCGACGAGGAGCGTGATCAGCTGCTCGAGGAGGGCCTGGCCGCCGGCCGCAAGATCAACAAGGACGACGGTATCCAGCGCTACAAGGGTCTCGGCGAGATGAACCCGAACGAGCTGTGGGAGACCACCCTCGACCCGACCGTGCGCATCCTGCGCCGCGTCGACCTCGAGGACGCCCAGCGCGCCGACGAGCTCTTCTCCATCCTCATGGGCGATGACGTCGCGGCCCGCCGCTCCTTCATCACCCGCAAGGCGAAGGACGTCCGCTTCCTGGACGTCTAGACTCCCGCTTATCGACGCCCCCACGGCCCGCCCCGGCGGGCCGTTCGGCGTTTCAGGGGTGTCAGGGCAGTGCGGGGACGTCGATCTCGAGCACCTGGCCCATGCCGATCCATCCGACCCACGGATCCTCGTGGAGGACGACGGGGGAGTGGACGTGCCCCATGAGGCATGCGCTGTAGCCCCGGGAGAGCAGGTGTTCGGTGGTGGTGGGCAGGCAGGGGTTGTTGGTG
>DGYFI06203__coassemble_1169_pt1 | contig 26706 bp, 26 predicted proteins | sample DGYFI06203__metabat2_high_PE_041 | metagenome-assembled genome bin DGYFI06203 | reverse complement strand
CCCTGAGGTTGAAGTTGTCGAGTGCGCGGAAGTCGCCGAAGGTCTTCGTCAGGTCCCGCACGTCGATGACGGTTGTCATGATGCCACTCCCCTGGTTTCACGTGAAACATTGCTCTCGAAAAGCTCGACCGCCTGCTCGAGGAAGAGGCGGATGAACTCCTTCTGGTTGGGATGCTGGTATGCACTCGTCAGCAGCGTTACGACGCCGGGCGCCATGAGCACCGGGCGAACAATTCCCCGCCAGTCCCGCTGGTGGATCCCCCAGTCCGGGCCGAAGACCGAATGGAGCCGGGTCATGTGGTCGTCGAACTCGACACGTGCCTCTTCCGGATCCATGTGCGGGAGACGAGCGAAGAGGTGGTAGACGTCCACGGTCGCATCGATACGTTCGGGCGTGATGTCCCTGAGCCAGTCATCCACCAGTCGGCTGGCGAACGGGATCCGGAGGGCCACCTCCATCGCCTGCCTCTCCTTCTCGAAGTACGGCAATGCCTCCGCGTTGAGGCGGGGACTGACCTGCCCGTAAAACGACGCGAGCCTCTCGGGAACGGTGTACGGCAGGGGATCATCGTCAGTGACCCGTTGCTCCCGGAGTTCGAGCAGGCGGGCCTTCTGCCGGTGGAGTTCGGCAATCTGCTCGTCGATGGCATCCTCGGCCAGGCGTATCTCGTCCTCGAGGCTCAGATCCGGATCATGGACCAGTTCCCGTATGGTGGCGAGGCTCAACCCTGATTCCGTCAAGTGACGAATACGTACCAGGCGCACTGCATGGTCGAGGGTGTAGTTTCTGACCCCGGAATTGTCGGGCACGTCAAGTAGCCCCTCGTGGTGATAGTGGCGTATTGCCCGTGGGGTGGTGCCGACTAGGTCGGCGAGCTCTTTGATTCTCATGCCCCCAGCATGCACCGTGACGTAGCGTCACTGTCAAGGATCAGAATGGGGGTGGGTCATCCTCGGGTGGCGGTGGTGGATTCGACCGCAGTTCCTCTTCCCGCTTCATCTGGGACTCCGCACGTTTTCGTGCCCTACGTTTACTCACCCGCTGCCCCACCGACTGCACCCAGTGGCGTTCCTTCGGCGTGAGAGGACCTTTCGCTTCCACGAGCACCCAGGTTCCGTCCTCGTAGAGGAAGTACTTGTCCCTAGTGTGGGGATCGATGAGGTAGAACACGCGCCCATCCGTCTTCACGTTGTGGTGGGTGGGGCACTTGGAGCTGAGGTTGGAGGCGGTGGTGGGGCCGCCGTCCTCATAGTCGATGCGGTGGTCCATCTGCGTGCGGTCCTCGTGCGAGTCGCAGTAGGGATCCGAACAGGTACCGTCCCAGCCGACGACCACCGACCGGATGTCATCCGGGGTCTCGTACGTGCCCGCCTCTTTGTCGTAGAGCTCGTCCATGTCGCGGACGGTCGAGGCCCGGGAGGCGAGGTCCTCAGCCTGAGCAGCGGGGATGTAGCCGATACCCGGGATCCACCCCGGCGCTCCGTCGACGTCGTGGGCCCGGTAGATGTTGAGGAGGATGTCCGTCGTCCCCTCCCCCGCGATGAGCTGCTGGAAAGCCTCGACCTCGGTGATCTTGTGCTGTTTGGCGTACTTGCGCACCCGGTTCTCGATCTTCTTGGCTTCGACAGGATTTAGCCGGACGTTGATGTAGGCATCCCCCTCCCGGTACGCGACCTCGAAGCTGCCCTCCTCGTCCCTGGGGGCCGTGTCATCCGTCGAGATAGTGTCGTCCAACGACTGGATGATGGAGTTGAGCTTCTTGCGGATGTCATTGGCACTGGGAAGCAGCTGATTGGCGCGGGTCGGTGTGAGGTACTCGCTCAGTTCCGTGTCGATCACACCGAGGTCCTCCTTGTCGGAGACATCGGCCTTCGACATCACTGCGTCGATGGCCTTGAGGCGCTCCAGGTCGAGGTGGAACATGCTTTCTTGGAGCGCCTTGAGCTTCGGCATTTCATTGATCCGCACATGCGCGTAGAGGGCTGTGCTCAGATACCCCTCTCCCCTGCCCATGAGGCGCTTGAGGTTCGTGATGACGAGCTGATAGTCCTCCTCGAGGTCAGGGAGCATCGACTGCCACAGCTCATAATCGGCTTCACGGATCCGGCGGCCGGCGATGGACTCGCGTTCGAAGGGGGAACTGACGGCATAGTATTTCTTCGGCCCGAGCAGCCTCGCCAGCTCGCGCTCGACCATGGAGCCCAGATTGAACTCGATCGTGTCCATGCCTCCCCCTTTCCCCTGCTCCCCAGCCCGAAACTCTGTTCGCATCCCAACATAGAACAACCATTCGACAAAAACAACCCCCTCCGAACAGTTCAGTCCGGAGGGGGCGTCGAGAAGCGGGGTCTAGCGGGTCGCCGCCTTCATGGCGGAGACGAACTCACCGAGCTCGGCCTTGAGGCCGGGCATGTCGGTGACGGAGTTACCCTCGATGTACTTGTCCATGATCTTGGTGATCGCGGAACCGGAGATCGCACCGGAGGCACCGGCGGCGATGGCGTCGGCAACGTGCTGCGGGGAGGAGATGCCGAAGCCGAGCAGGATCGGGGCCCCGCCGAAACGCTTGACGTTCTCCACGACCTCAGCCAGGCCGGTGACGGAGGACTCGCGCTCGGTGCCCGTGACGCCGTCGCGGGAGATGGCGTAGATGTACCCGCGGGAATGCGCCGCAACGCCCTCCAGCGTGGATTCAGCGGCCTGAGCAGGGGCGATGAAGATGGGGTCGACACCCGCGCGCTCGGCGGCGGCGATGAAGGGGGCACCCTCGCGGACGGGGACGTCGGGAAGCAGGATCGAGTCGGCGCCGGCCTCGCCGAACTCCCGGTAGAAGTGGTCCAGGCCGCGGGTGAAGGGGACGTTGCCGTAGATGAGCATGCCGATCGGCAGGTCGGGGAACTCGGCGCGGATGGTGCGGACCTGCTCGAGGGCGTCGTTGACGGTCACTCCCCCCTCGAGCGCGCGGATGTGGGACTTCTGGATGGTGGGGCCGTCGGCGACCGGATCAGAGAAGGGGACGCCGATCTCGAGGGCGTCGGCACCCGCGGCGACAACGGTGCGGACGATCTCCAGGGCGTCGGCCGGCGAGGGGTCCCCGAGCATGAGGAAGGGCACGAACGCGCCCTCACCGCGGGACTCCAGCGCCTCGAACAGTGCTTCGTAGCGGCTCATCAGTTCAGCTCCTGGTTCTTGTCGAGGACGAGCTCGGGGTTCTCCTCGAGGGTGCGGCGGACGTGCGCGACGTCCTTGTCACCGCGACCGGACAGGGAGACGAGGATGGTCATCGGCTCGGTGGCCGTCTTCGCGCGCTTGAGGGCGTAGGCCATGGCGTGCGAGGACTCGAGGGCCGGGATGATGCCCTCGTACAGCGAGAGCAGCTGGAAGGCCTCGAGGGCCTCCGCGTCGGTGATGCCGACGTAGGTCGCGCGGCCGGTCTGGTGCAGGTGCGCGTGCTGCGGGCCGACGCCCGGGTAGTCGAGGCCGGCGGAGATGGAGTAGGACTCCTCCACCTGGCCGTCGGCGTTGCGCATGAGGTAGCTGCGCGCGCCGTGGAGGATGCCGATGGACCCGTTGTTGATCGTGGCGCCGTGCTTGCCGGAGTCGATGCCCAGGCCGCCCGGCTCAGCGCCGACGAGCTCCACACCCTCCTCGTCGATGAAGTCGGCGAACATGCCGATCGCGTTGGAGCCGCCGCCGACGCAGGCGACGACGAGGTCCGGCAGGCCGCCGGTGCGCTCGATCATCTGGGCCTTCGCCTCGGTGGAGATGACGCGGTGGAACTCGCGGACGATCGTCGGGAACGGGTGCGGTCCGGCGGCGGTGCCCAGCAGGTAGTGGGACTCGTGGAAGGTGGCGGTCCAGTCGCGCAGCGCCTCGTTGACGGCGTCCTTGAGGGTGCCGGAGCCGGTGTCGACGGGGATGACCTCCGCGCCCATGAGCTTCATGCGGAACACGTTGGGCTGCTGGCGCTCGACGTCCTTGGCACCCATGTACACGACGCACTCGAGGCCCAGGAGGGAGCAGGCGAGGGCCGTGGCGGTGCCGTGCTGGCCCGCGCCGGTCTCGGCGATGATGCGGGTCTTGCCCATCCGCTTCGCCAGCAGAGCCTGGCCGATGACCTGGTTGGTCTTGTGCGCGCCGCCGTGGACGAGGTCCTCGCGCTTGAGGAAGATCCGCGCCGGGCCCTCGAGCGGCAGGTTGGAGCATTCGGTCAGCGGGGTCGGGCGGCCGAGGTAGTCGCGCAGGTAGGTGGCCAGTTCCTCACGGAAGGAGGGGTCGTTCTGCGCGTCGACGAAGGCCTTCTCCAGCTGGTCGAGCGCGGGGATGAGGGACTCGGGGACGAACTGTCCGCCGAATTCGCCGAAATAGGCCGGCAGGAGTGTGTTGGTCATGAGCGGTCCTGATGGTGGTAGGTGCGGATGGTGGCGAAGGCGCGTCGGAGCGCGCCGGAGTCCTTGCGGCCGGGCTGGCCGGGGTACTCCACGCCGGAGTTGAGGTCGAGTCCGAGGCAGTCGACGGCGAGGGCGTCGGCGATGTTCGCCGGGTTGAGCCCGCCGGCCAGCAGGGACTTCTGCTTGACGACGTCGGGAATCCCCGACCAGTCGAAGCTGGTTCCGGTGCCGCCGTCCCCGGCGTCGAGAACGAGCTTGTCGACGTCCTCGAGGAGGTCCGTGGCCAGCTCTCCCCCGTCCTGGAGTCCGGTCATGGAGACGGCGCGCCACACCTCGACGGTGTCGGGCAGCTCGCCGCGGACGGCGGCGATGAGGGCGCGCTCGGCTTCCACGGAGCCCTGGTAGGGGGCGTGGATCTGGACGGCGGCGAGGTCGTCGACAAGCAGCTCGCGGAAACCGGAGGTGCGACGGGAGACGGCGACGTACTGCAGGCCCGGCTCGGCGGCGATGATCTCCGCGGCGGTTTCACGTGAAACATTGCGCGGGGACGCCTCCTCGAAGATGAGGCCTCCGTAGACGGCACCGGCGGCGGCTGCGGCCTGCGCGGCATTCGCCGAGCCCAGACCGCACACCTTGTTCGGGCCGTAGACCAGCTCGCGCGCGGCACGGTCGATGTCCGGCTGCGAGGTGAGCTGGGATCCGACGAGGAAACCGTTGGAGTGGCCGCCGAGGCGACGCACGGTGGCGGCGTCACGGATGCCGGACTCGGAGACCACGACGGCGTCGTCAGGCGCCAGCGCCGCGAGGCGGGCGGAACGGTCCAGGTCAATGGACAGATCGTGCAGGTTGCGGTGGTTGACGCCGATGATCTTCGCCCCCAGTCGCAGGGCGCGCTCGGTCTCCTCCTCGTCGATGACCTCGGTGAGGATGTCCAGGCCGTAGCCCTCGGCGACGGCGGCCAGCGCGGCGTACTCCTCGTCGGAGAGGACGGAGAGCATGAGCAGGATGGCGTCGGCACCGAAGTAGCGGGCGGCGTGGATCTGGACCTCGTCGATGATGAAGTCCTTGCACAGCACCGGCAGGTGCGTCGTCGAGGCGACGGTGGCCAGGTGGTCGTAGTCACCGCCGAAGCGGTCGGGCTCGCACAGCACGGAGATGCCGGAGGCGTACTTCGAGTACACGCGGGCGATGGCGGCGGGCTCGTAGTGCTCGCGGATCATGCCGAGCGACGGCGACGCCGACTTGCACTCCATGATGAAGCGGTTGCCGCCACGCTGCCGCAGGCCCTCGTAGAGCGAGCGGGTGGAGCGTGTGAGCGTGGAGAGGTCAACGTGGGCGATGCGCTCGCGGATCTCCGGCAGGTGACCGCGGCGACCCTCGACGATGCTCTCCAGGACGGTGGGCAGCTTAGACACTGTAATCAGTCCCCTCGTGAGTGGTGATCCAGTCCTGGACTGTACCGTCCTCCAGGAGGCGCAGGGCCAGCTCGGTGCCCTCGCGCAGGCTGTCCGCGCGGGAGTTGAGGTAGAACATGGCGCCGGCGTTGACGGCCACGGCGTTGCGGTGTGCGGCCGAGCCGGTGCCGTCGAAGATGGCGCGCATATGCTGCGCGTTCTCGACGCCGTCGCCGCCGACGAGGTCCTCCAGGGAGCACTTCTCGACGCCGAGGTCCTCCGGCGTCACCTCGTACTGCTCGATGGTGCCGTCCTCCTTGAGCTCCCACACGGTGGTGGTGCCGTGGACGGCGATCTCGTCGGTGCCGGCGCCGTGGACCACGAGGGCGCGGGATCGGCCCAGCTCACGGAACACTTCGGCCAACATCTGACCCTGCCCAGGATTGGCTACACCCATGATCTGGAACTCCGGACGAACCGGGGAGAGCAGGGGGCCGAGCACATTGAACAGCGTGGGGATCCGGAGGGCCTTGCGCACCGGCTGCGCGTGGGCGATCGCCGGGTTGTACGCCGGGGCGAAGAGGAAGGTGAAGTTGGAGGCCTCGAACTGGCGCACCGCGCGGTCCGGGTCGAGGTCGAGCGGGATGTTGAGGGCCTCGAGCACGTCCGCGGAGCCGGACTTGGAGGACACGGAACGGTTGCCGTGCTTGACCACCTTGAGGCCACCGGCGGCCGCCAGCAGGGAGGCGCCGGTGGTGATGTTGATGGTGTTGGCACCGTCGCCACCCGTGCCGGCGGTGTCGAGCACACCCTCGCCGGTGACCGGGAAGGGGCGGCCGGCGTTGAGGAAGGCCTTGGCGGCACCGGCGATGTCCTCGAAGGTCTCGCCGCGGGTGCGGATGGTGGCCAGCAGCGCGGCGATGTGGACGTCGTCGTACTCACCGATGGTCATCGGGGTGAAGACCTCCACGGCCTCCTCCACGGTGGGGGCCGGGTTGTCCAGGAAGCGCAGCAGAGTCTGGAGGGTGTCGGGATTGGTCATCGGCTAATTCCTTTCGGTGAGCAGCTGCTCCACGCAGCGGTTGAGGATGATGGGACCGGAGGGGCTGAGCACGCTCTCGGGGTGGAACTGCAGGCCCAGCGCCCGGTCCATGGCGGCGGCCATGATGACGTCGCCGATCTGCGTCTCCGTCGTCGCCAGCGTCGTCACTCCCGGCGGCGCGGTGACGCAGCCGAGCGAGTGGTAGCGGGCGACGGGGACGAGGCGGCCGACCTCGCCGGGGATCTCGGCGTCGACGGCCAGGCCCGCGAAGACGGGGTGCACGTCCCCCACCAGGGTCATCGGCACGGACACGCCGTGCACCGGGCCGCAGGGTTCGACGGTGCCGCCGTGGTGCTCGATGAGCGCCTGGAAGCCGAGGCAGATGCCCAGCAGAGGCACGTCGCCGAGCACGCGCTCGATGAGCTCCATCATGTGGCCGGCGTCGGCCGGGTAGCCGGGGCCGGGCGAGAGGCAGATGAGGTCGGGGTCGGCCGCCAGGATCTCGTCGACGGGGACGGTGTTGCGGAAGACGGTGCACTCGTGGCCGGCCTCGGCGAAGGCGTCGACGAGGTTGTAGACGAAGCTGTCGTGGTTGTCGACAAGCACGATGTGTGTCATCGGATGACCTCCAGGGTGGAATCCGCGGCGAGCGCGATGGCGTTGAGCACGGCGTAGGCCTTGTGCAGGGTCTCGTCGGCCTCGGACTGCGGGTTGGAGTCGCGCACGACACCGGCGCCGGCCTGCACCAGCGCCACCCCGTCCTGCACGAAGGCGGAGCGGATGACGATGCAGTTGTCCATGGTGCCGTCGCCCTTGAGGTAGCCCACGGCCCCGCCGTAGGACCCGCGGCGCTGCTTCTCGACGCCCCGCAGCAGCTCCATCGCCCGGATCTTCGGCGCCCCGGACAGGGTGCCCATGTTCATGCACGCCCGGTAGGCGTCGAGGGCGTCGAGCGAGGGGTCGAGGGTGGCGGTCACCCGGGAGACGAGGTGCATGACGCGGGAGTAGCGGTCGACCTGCAGCAGGTCGGCGACGCGCCGGGTGGCGGGCACGGCGACGCGGGCGAGGTCGTTGCGGGCCAGGTCGACGAGCATGGTGTGCTCGGCGATCTCCTTGGCGTCGGTACGCAGCTCCAGCTCCATGCGGATGTCGAGCTCGTCGTTGACGGAACCGTCCGGGTTCATGCCGCGCGGGCGGGTGCCGGCGATGGGGTACAGCTGCACCTCGCGGGTGGCGGGGTCAAACTTGAGGTTCGACTCCGGGGACGCGCCGAAGAGCTCGAAGGGACGCCCGTTGGTGCCGATGCCCCGCTGGTAGAACATGTACGGGCTGGGGTTCGTCTCGCGCAGCTGGCGGTAGGCGGCGAATGCGTCCGGGCAGGGCGCGGTGAAGGTGCGCGCCGGGACGACCTGGTAGATGTCGCCGTTGTGGATGTTGCCCTTGAGCTTCTCGACGTGGGCGCGGAACGTCGCGTCGTCGATGTCCGCCTCCACCTGCAGGACGTCCTCGGGGTGGTGCTCGGGCTCGAAGGCGGGGACGGCGGCGTCGATGAGGGCGGCGAGCTCGTCGATACGTGGGGTGAGGTCGCCGGCGAAGGAGACGCCCGTGAGCTGGGCCGTCTGCTCCTCGTGGTTGATGTTGAGCACGATCTCGGCGAGCTCGAACTGGTAGTCCGGGTAGGTGTTCGGCCCCTCCCCCACCGCGGGCAGATCCTCGAAGGTCTCCAGGAAGTCGAAGGCGATGCCGCCGACCAGCATCGGCAGGGTGTCGGTGCTGTACCCGGCGTCACGGGTGAGTGCGCGCAGCGGCTCCACCGGGCTGACCGCGGTGAGGCGCTCGCGCTCGTCGACGGCCCCGGTCCGCGGGAACGTGAACGTGTCGCGGCCGTACCCGGCCAACTGCCCGTTGAGCTTCTCGACGATCACCTCACCGGATTCCGACAACGCCTGCGCGGTGACGGTGTGGCCGGTGCAGGTCAGGCGCACGGAGGAGGCCAGCACGGCGAGGGAGGAGATACCGGACTTGGTGGTGATGTCCGCGGACTCCAGCAGCAGGGAGCCACCCAGGTGGGCGAACAGTCCGGAGGCGTCCGCGTGATAGCGGACATCCCGGGTGTGGATGGTCGGAGAGCTCATACGGGCCTTTCGGTTGTGCGCCGCTGGCTCGAGAATGAGAAAAGGCCCGCGGCGCTTCGGGAGGGAAGCAGGCGGGCCGGGAGATACAGACGTGGCACGCCGTTACGCGCGCCACCACCACTGGGTGTTCGTCATGTTCTTCACAAGAGGAAACGTTAACCCCGTGAAGAGGTCATGTCAATTTTTATCGGCCTCGCTGGCGGCCCTGCGCAGTGCGTCGACGTCGACGGCCGGGGACTCGGCGGGGGCACCGCAGTTGCAGTCCTGCCCGCAGCCGCCCTGCTCGTCGTCCGCGGGGGCGTCGATAAGCGAGGCGGTGCGGGCACCGACGTTGGCGCCGAGGGAGACGGCGACGAGCGCGATGATGACGGTGAGGGCGGTGAACACCCACATCCAGCCGCCGGAGGCGAAGCCCAGCAGCCCGCCGAAGAGCAGCGCCACGCCGCCGAACGTCCAGATCGGGCCAGCGGCGGCGTGCGCGGACTCCCACGCCTCCTGCGACTTCCGCACCTCGGGCACGCGCAGGCCGAAGACGGAGTTGCCCGGCAGCTTCCTCGTCCACGACAGCACACCGAAGAGAATGAGCGCGACGGCGAGAACCATGAGGGCGATGGCGAGGAAAGTCATGGGGCTGAGTCTATCCCCCGCACCACTTGGCGGTACATTTCGGTCATGGACCTCAAGCGCCTTACCTCCTCGCTGCTGTTCCGGGTGATCGTCGCGATCATCCTGGGCATCATCTGCAGCCTCTTCTTCCCTGACTGGCTGGCCCGCGTCTTCGTGACCTTCAACAGCCTCTTCGGCGGGTTCCTGGGCTTCTTCGTCCCGGTGCTCATCTTCGCGCTCATCACCCCGGCCATCGCCGGCCTGGGGCGCGGGGCCGGCAAGTGGCTGGGCATCACCACCGGCATCGCCTACCTGTCGACGATCCTCTCCGGCCTCCTCGCCTACGCCGTGTCCCTGGCGGTCTACCCGTGGCTGCTCGCCGACCAGGGTGACGTCGCCGTCTCCGACATCGACGAGGGTGGCCTGGCCCCCTACTTCGCCATCGAGATCACCCCGCCCTTCGAGGTGCTCACCGCCCTGCTGCTCGCCTTCGCCGTCGGCCTGGCGATGACCACCGTGAAGTCCGACACCCTGTACAAGGGCTCCCGCGACCTCGAGCGCGTGGTGATGAAGGTGATCACCGCGTTCATCATCCCGCTGCTGCCGGTGTTCATCTTCGGCATGTTCCTGTCCCTGGGCATGAACGGCAACCTCATGGACACGATGATCGCGTTCGGCAAGGTGCTCGCCCTGTCCGTCAGCATGACCTTCGTCTACCTGGCCTTCCAGTACGGTGTCGCCGGTGCCGTCGCCGGGCAGAACCCCTTCGTGGCGTTCAGGAACATGCTGCCCGCCTACGCCACCGCGCTGGGCACCTCCTCCTCCGCCGCGACCATCCCGGTGACCTACGCCTCCACGCTGAAGAACCGCGTCGAGGTCAACGTCGCCGGCTTCGTCATCCCGCTGTGCGCCACCATCCACCTGGCGGGCTCGATGATGAAGATCGGCCTGTACGCCTTCGCCATCGTGTTCATGTCCGGCCTCGACGTCTCCCCCGGCCTGGCCGTCGGCTTCATCCTCATGCTGGGCGTGACCATGATCGCCGCGCCGGGTGTGCCGGGTGGCGCGATCATGGCGGCGGTCGGCCTGCTGTCGTCCATGCTGGGCTTCTCCGACGACCAGGTGGCGCTCATGATCGCCGCCTACATCGCCGTCGACTCCTTCGGCACGGCGGCCAACGTCACCGGTGACGGCGCGATCGCGATGATCGTCAACAAGTTCGCCAGGGGGAAGATCCCGGCCCGCGAATCCGGGGACGAGCAGGAGGGGCTCGAGGCCGCCATCACCGGCGAGTGACGCCGCAGACGTCTCAGATGTAGTTGAGCGGGGGGTGGTCGGTGATGTGGCACTCGCTGGGGCCGTCCGGGTCGCCGTAGAGGTCGACGGTCCAGCCGCCGCGCCCGATGCGCAGCAGCTTGACCGAGGTGAAGTACAGCGCGATCTCACCGGTGTTGCTCGACTGCCCCGCGACGGCCCGGTCGTGGAACTCCCGGACCACCTCCGGATCGTGGTTCCACACCCGGTGGACGGCGCCGTCCATCTCGTAGATGAGCCAGTTCCCCTCGTATCCGAGGACGTGGATCTGCTTGATCTCGCCCGGCCGGCGGGCTGTCAGCCCGGCCTGAATGTAGTGGACGCTGTGCCCGGGGGCATAGGACGTGCATGGCATCGGAGTATCTCCTTGTGTCGCAGTTTCCCGTCGCGGTCGCGAGGCGGGCCGATCTTCCCCTGCGGGCACCGTTGTGCGGACACGGTTGCCAGTCAGCCGGTCAGGGGACCGTGGTGGCTGAGCTTCTGGATCGTGGTGCCGATGATAGCACCGACTAGACCAAGCTGTCTACCTGCTCAGGGTGAAGTGGCGTTCCGCCTGCTCGGCCTCATGCTCCGGGCCCAGCGGGATGCCGGTGCGGTCGCGCAGGGAGGCCGCCGCCAGCAGCCCGATGAACGTGGCCACGAGGAGGTAGGCGGTGACGCCGACCGTGGAGCCGGTCGCCTGTACCACGGCCGCCGCGATGGTCGGCGCGAAGGCACCGCCCAGGATGGAGCCCAGCGCGTAGGTGATCGAGGCCCCCGAGCCGCGTACCGACGCCGGGAACAGCTCCGCGTACAGCGCCGCCTGCTGGCCGTACGTCACGCCCAGACCCACGCCGAGCAGCAGCATCGCCGGCCACAGCAGCCCGTTCTGCACCAGCGGGAACAGGGCCGCCGCCGCGACGGCCTGGATGAGGAAGCCCACGAGGTAGGTGTTCCGCCGCCCGATGCGGTCGGAGATCCCGCCCGCCAGCACGCCCGAGATGAGCCACGTGACGGCCGCGCCGGTGACCGCCCACAGCACCGCACCCCGGTCCATGCCGAGGTCGTTGACGGCCCAGCTCTGCACGTAGCCACCGGCGATCATGTAGCCGACGACCCCGTTCCCCGCGAAGACGAGCGCGCCGACGAACACCACCGGGAAGTAGTTGCGCAGCAGCTCCCCCAGCGGGTTGGCCCGCTTCTGCTCGGCGATCTGGGCGATCTCCGCGAACACCGGCGACTCGTCCACGCCGGAGCGGATCCAGAAGCCGAGGATCATCAGGCCGATGGAGAGCAGGAACGGGATGCGCCAGCCCCATTCGATGAAGGCGTCGCCCGGCGCGATCATGCTCATGAGCGCCAGCATGCCGGACGACAGCAGGAGCCCGGCGGGTGCACCGGCCTGCGGCCCCGCCCCGAACAGACCCCGCTTCTCGACGGGCGCGTGTTCCACCGCCAGCAGCACCGCCGAGCCCCACTCGCCTCCGGCGGAGATGCCCTGGATGATGCGGAAGAGGATGAGCAGCAGCGGGGCCGCGATGCCGATCGTCTCGTAGGTGGGCACCAGGCCGATGAGGGTCGTCGCCCCGCCCATGGCCAGGAGTGTCACCATGAGGACGACGCGGCGGCCGAGGACGTCGGAGAAGTGCCCCGCCAGTACCGCGCCGAGCGGGCGGAAGAGGAACGACAGACCGACGGACAGGAAGCTGACGATGGTCGCCAGACCCGGATCGAGGTCACCGAACATGACCTTGTTGAACACCAGCCCGGCGACGGCGGCGTAGAGGAAAAAGTCATACCACTCGATGGCGGTTCCGATGGTTGCGGCGGCCACGACCCGGCGGTCATCTCGTCTCTGCATGAGCAAGGACACTACCGTGGGTCACATGCAGGAACTTGCCTATGTGGACGATATCGCCCCCGGTTCCACCCGACCTCTCGACGACGGCCTCCTCCTCGTCCGCGACCTCGCGGGTGACTTCCACCTCATCGAGGACCGCTGCCCCCACGTCGGCTGGTCACTGGCGACGGGCACGCTGCACGAGGACGCCGTCATCGAGTGTCCGCTGCACCACGGCCTGTGGTGTCTGCGGACGGGTGATCCGCAGCGTTATCCGGCGCGGGTGCCGATGACGGTGCATCCGGTGACGGTCCGGGACGGTCGGGTCTACCGTCTTCCCGCCGCAGAGTAGCGATGTGCACGGTCACACCCGCCGCGATGAGCGGCAGGATGACCGCCGGGATCGTGTACCCCGACCAGGCGAGGTAGCCCGCGGACAGTGCGATGGAGATCCACAGCGCCACGATGGTGCGCGTCTTGTGGGCCCGCGTCATCGTGTGGTTGTTGTAGTTGCTGATGTAGGTCCCCAGCACCCGGTGATTGACCAGGTAGCTGTGCAGGCGGGTCGAACTGCGGGCGAAGCAGAAGGCGCTGAGCAGGAGGAACGGAGTCGTCGGCAGGAGCGGCAGGAAGATACCCAGCACGCCGAGCGCCAGGCTGACGCAGCCGACGACGACGAGCAGGGGCTTGAGCATGCCTCCACTCTAGGCTTGACCCATGAGCTGCACGATCCTCCTCGACTTCCGGGCGCGCGCGGACACCGTGCTTGTCGACGCCCCCTCCCTCACCCTCGCCCTCCGCCACGGCGCCCTGCTGCTCACCGCGCCGGGCGTGGAGCTCGACATGGAGGACACCGCTCCCCTCGCCGACGGCACGTGGCACAGCCTGGCCGTGATCACCGGGGACAACGGCACCCGCATCTTCGTCGACGGCTACCAGTGCTTCTCCGCCACCGCCGACGTCAGCCCCGGCGGTGCGGTGGAGGCGGGCCCCGCGGTGCGGGGGCTCGAGGTCGTCGAGGGGGAGCTGGGCGAGAGGGAGATCCTCGCCCGCGCCGTCACCCCGGTCCCGCTCATCGAGTTCGCCGCCGCCGAACTCGACCCCTACGACGTCGCCGAGGTGGCCGAGCTGACAACCGGCACCATCTTCCTCCGCTTCCGGGTGCGCGGCCCCGGCCAGCACGGCACGGTCCTCGCCGCCTCCGGGGACGGGGAGGAACGCCTCGCCGTCACCATCGACGCTGCGGGCCTGCACTACCGGGTGCTCACCCGCCGCGGCGTGTGGCGGGAGTTCAGCCTCCCCGGGCGTTTCGACGACGGCGAGTGGATCGACCTCGGCATCACCGTCGGGACCGGCGCCGTCGACCTCTTCCACTCCGGCTACCTCAACGCCCACCTGCCGGGGCGGGCCTTCTTCGCCGACACCGCCGGCCTCGACCGCATCGTCGTGGGACGACTGTGGGGCGAGGTCCGTGACGCCGCCATCTACCCCGCCCCCCTCAACGGCGCGCAGCTCAAACGCTTCAGTGGGGTGGCCCCGATCCACACGCGCTGCCTCTTCGACGTCGGTTACGAGGGGGCCGTCAGCTACCGCATCCCCTCCCTGCTCACCACCACCTCCGGCGTGGTTCTCGCGGGGGCCGATCAGCGCGTCACCATCCCCAACGACGCCCCCAACGACATCAACCTCGTCCTCCGCCGCTCCCTCGACGGCGGCGCCACGTGGGAACCGATGACCACCCTCGTCTCCTCACCGGGGGCCGCGGCCACCGATTCCGCGCTGGTGCAGGACCGGACCACCGGCCGCGTTCTCGCACTGTACGACCACTTCCCCGTCGGCATCGGGCAGCCCAACGCCGAACCCGGCCTCACGGGCGACACCTCCCACGTCCGGATACTGCACTCCGACGACGACGGCGCCACCTGGTCCCGCCCCCGCGACCTCAACCCGCAGCTCAAGACCGGGTCGATGGTCTTCCTCGGCGTTTCCCCCGGCAACGGCATCCAGCTTCGCGATGGCCGCCTGCTCGTCCCCGTCTACTACAACACCGTCGCCGACCGCGACCACTTCTCCAGCGCCGTCGCCTACTCCGACGACGGCGGCGACACCTGGACCCTCGGCGGCTCCCCCACCGGAGGGGTCTCCACCTACGAGTCCACCGTCGTCGAGCGTGCCGACGGCTCCCTCCTGCTGCTCATGCGCAACCAGGCCGAGGAGGGGTGCGTGGCGGCGTCGACAAGCACCGACCGCGGGGAGACCTTCGGCGACATCCACTTCCTCGCGGACGTGCCCGAGATCTTCTCCCAGCCCAACGCCATCCGCTTCCACGATCGGCTCGTGTTCGCCAACGCCTCCCAGCTGCTGCCCTACCGCGGGCGCGGCGTGCTGCGCATGAGCCTCGACGACGGTGCCACCTGGCCCGTCGCCCGCACCTTCAACCCGAAGCACTACGTCTACCAGTGCATGACCCAGCTTCCCGACGGCACCCTCGGCCTCCTCTGGGAACGCGAGACCCAGGGCCTCTACTTCACCCGTCTGCCCCGGGAGTGGTTCCCACGAGTGTGACCATCCGCTCGTGGTACATCGGCGGGAGGCACCCGGCCTCGACGATGCGGGCCGCCGCCCCCTTGTCGCCCTGCGCGCCGCGGAAGGCGGTGAGCATGGTGATGTCGTGGGCGGGGGCGTCGAGAAGCACGATCTCATCGCCGGCGCTGATCCGGCCCGGGACCACGACGCGGAAGTACGCGCCGCACCGGCCGCGTTCGCTGAACGTGCGCACCCAGCCCTTCTCCTGCAGCCAGCCGGCGAACGTGCGGCACGGCTGCCGCGGGATCGACACCTCCAGCTCGGCATCGCCGATGCGCACCCGCTGGTTGATGAGCAGCCCCGCCAGATCCACACCCTGCGTGGTGAGGTTCTCCCCGAAACTGCCGTCCGGCAGGCCGCGGCCCAGGCGCTCCTCCCAGTGGTCGAGCTCCTCGCGGGCGAAGGCGTAGACCGCCTTCTGCGCCCCACCGTGATGCTGGGTGTCCCCCACGGTGTCACCGACGACACCCGGGCCGTCGCCGTACGAGGGACCCGGGGTGAACACGTCGATGAAGGGCTCCGGGTGCTTGTCGATACCGCTCACCCGGGGCGCCCCACCCGGGTCCGGGCGTGGCACGGCGAGGTTGGTCGACACGACGATGGCGTTCATGCGGCCAGTCTAGGCTGGGACCCATGGAGTACAAGGTGGTCGAGATCCGGGAGGGCCTCATCGGAGGCAAACTCTCGGGCAAGAAGCTGGAGAAGATCCTCAACGAACACGCCCGCGAAGGCTGGCTGTACAAGTCCATGACGGCGGTCGACGTCAAGGGCCGCGTCGGGCCGGGAGGTGTCGACGGGCTCATCGTCGTCTTCGAGCGCCCGGCCTGAACCATGTGAAGCGCGCCGGGCCTACTACACTGCTTAACCATGACGAACCCGAGCGATTCCACCCCCGCGTTCCGCTACACCCCGCAGCTGGCCAACCAGATCGAGCGCAGCTGGCAGCAGTACTGGGTGGACAACGGAACCTTCAACGCCCCGAACCCGGTCGGCGACCTCGCGCCCGCCGACGGTCAGGCGCTGCCGGAGGACAAGCTCTTCGTCCAGGACATGTTCCCCTACCCCTCCGGTGCCGGACTGCACGTCGGTCACCCGCTGGGCTACATCGCGACGGACGTCTACGCGCGTTTCCACCGCATGATGGGCAAGAACGTCCTGCACACCCTCGGTTACGACGCCTTCGGCCTGCCCGCCGAGCAGTACGCCATCCAGACCGGCACGCACCCGCGCACCACGACGATGGCGAACATCGAGAACATGCGTCGCCAGCTCGACGCCCTCGGCCTGGGCCACGACCGCCGTCGTTCCATCGCCACCACCGACCCGGAGTACTACCGCTGGACCCAGTGGATCTTCCTCAAGATCTACAACTCCTGGTTCGACGAGGCACAGCAGAAGGCCCGCCCGATCGAGGAGCTGTACCCGCTGCTCGAGTCCGGCGAGCTGTCCACGAAGGACGGTCGCGCCTACGGTGAGCTGAGCGACGTCGAGAAGCGCGAGGCCGTCGACGCCTTCCGCCTCGTCTACCGTTCGAACTCCATGGTCAACTGGTGCCCCGGCCTGGGCACCGTGCTGGCGAACGAGGAGGTCACCGCCGACGGCAAGTCCGAGCGCGGTAACTTCCCCGTCTTCCGCAAGAACCTCTCCCAGTGGATGATGCGCATCACCGCGTACTCCGACCGCCTCATCGACGATCTCGAGCTGCTCGACTGGCCGGAGAAGGTCAAGTCCATGCAGCGCAACTGGATCGGCCGTTCCCGCGGCGCGGAGGTCGACTTCGACGCCTCCGGCCACACCATCCGCGTGTTCACCACCCGCCCCGACACCCTCTTCGGTGCCTCCTACATGGTGCTCGCCCCCGAGCACGAGCTTGTCGACGCCCTCGTCGCCGACTCCTTCCCCGCAGGCACCGACGAGCGCTGGACCTACGGTGCCGCCACCCCGGCCGAGGCCGTGGAGGCCTACCGCCGCGCCATCGCCGCCAAGTCCGACGTCGAGCGTCAGGAGAACAAGGACAAGACCGGCGTCTTCCTGGGCACCTACGCCACGAACCCGGTCAACGGCGCGCAGATCCCGGTGTTCATCGCCGACTACGTCCTCACCGGCTACGGCACCGGCGCCATCATGGCCGTCCCGGCCCACGACGACCGCGACTACGAGTTCGCCACCGTCTTCGGCCTGCCCATCCTCGAGGTCGTCGCCGGCGGCAACATCGCCGAGGCCGCCTGGACCGGCGACGGCACCCTGGTGAACTCCGCCAACCAGGAGGGCCTGGACATCAACGGCCTGAACAAGGCCGACGCCATCGAGCGCGCCATCGCCTGGCTCGTCGCCGAGGACAAGGGCGTCGAGAAGATCCAGTACAAGCTGCGCGACTGGCTGTTCGCCCGCCAGCGCTACTGGGGCGAGCCCTTCCCCATCGTCTACTCCCAGGACGGCACCGCGCACGCCCTGCCCGAGGAGATGCTGCCCATCGAACTGCCCGAGGTGGAGGACTACAAGCCGGTCTCCTTCGACCCGGACGACGCCGACTCCGAGCCGCAGCCCCCGCTGGCCAAGGCGAAGGAGTGGGTCGAGGTCGAACTCGACCTCGGCGACGGCCCGCAGACCTACATCCGTGACACCAACGTCATGCCGCAGTGGGCCGGTTCCTCCTGGTACCAGCTGCGCTACATCGACCCCACCAACTCGGAAGCCCTGGTGGACATCGAGAACGAGCGCTACTGGACGGGCCCGCAGTTCGACGGTGACTGCGGCGGCGTCGACCTCTACGTCGGCGGTGTCGAGCACGCCGTGCTGCACCTGCTGTACTCCCGTTTCTGGCACAAGGTCCTCTTCGACCTGGGCCACGTCACCTCCGTCGAGCCGTACCGCCGCCTGTACAACCAGGGCTACATCCAGGCCTACGCCTACACCGACGCCCGCGGCGTCTACGTCCCGGCCGAGGAGGTCGTGGAGAAGGACGGCAGGTTCTTCTACGGCGACGAGGAGGTCACCCAGGAGTACGGCAAGATGGGCAAGTCCCTGAAGAACGCCGTCGCCCCGGACGACATCTGCGACAACTACGGCGCCGACACCCTCCGTGTCTACGAGATGTCCATGGGTCCGCTCGACACCTCCCGCCCGTGGGCGACGAAGGACGTCGTCGGTGCGCAGCGTTTCCTGCAGCGCCTGTGGCGCCTGGTGGTCAGCGAGGAGACCGGTGACGCCCTCACCGAGCAGCTCGAGCTGACCGACGAGGACAACAAGCAGCTCCACCGCACCATCGAGGGCGTGCGCGACGACTACGACAACCTGCGCGTCAACACCGTCGTCGCCAAGCTCATCGAGTACGTCAACTACCTCACCAAGACCTACCCCGACGCCGTGCCCACCGCCGCCGTCGAGCCGCTGGTCATCATGGTCGCCCCCGTCGCCCCGCACATCGCGGAGGAGCTGTGGAAGCGCCTCGGTCACACCGGCACCGTGGCGTTCGAGGACTTCCCGACCTACGACGAGAAGTGGCTGGTCGACGACGAGATCGAGCTGCCCGTTCAGATCAACGGCAAGGTCCGCGCCCGCGTCATGGTCCCGGCCGATGCCCCGCAGGAGGCGGTCATCGCCCGCGTCCTCGAGGAGCCGCGCATCGCGTCGGCTGTGGAGGGCAAGAACCTCATCAAGCAGATCGTGGTGCCCGGCAGGATGGTCAACCTCGTGGTGAAGTAGGACCATGCAGCAGGTCGCGCGGGCGGTGGCAGCCGCCACCGACACGGTTTTCGGACTCATGGGCAACGGCAATGCCGCCCTGATCCGGGAGCTCGCCGACCTCGGCATCGACCTCATCACGGTGCGGCACGAGGCCGCCGCCGTCGCGGCCGCCGACGCCTTCCAGCGGGCGACGGGTCGCCTCGCGGTGGCCACCACCACGTACGGCCCGGGGTTCACCAACGCCCTGACCCCGCTCATCGACGCCGCCCTCTCCCGCTCCCCGCTTCTCCTCCTCGCCGGCAGCACCGCCGGCGTCGACCACGGGGCACTCGTTGCAGCATGCGGGGTACATGTCGAGCAGGACGTCGACGCGGCGGTGGAGTATGCGCTGCGGGAGAGCGCACCCGTCGTCGTCTTCCTGCCTTTCCGGAAGCCGGCACCGGCCGCCGACCACGGCGATGCCGCGCGCCGCCTCGGGGACGCCGAGCAGCCCCTCATCCTCGCCGGCCGCGGTGCGGTGGGCATGCGGGACGAGGTGGTGGCGCTGGCGCAGTCACTCGGCGCCGACGTGGCCACCACCGCCCCCGCCAAGGGTTTCTTCCACGGCGTCGAGGGCGTGCGTGACCTGGGGATCTGCGGTGGATTCGCAGCCCCGGCGGCGCGTCTGGAGATGCGCTCGGCGGACGTCGTTCTCGTCGTGGGGGCCTCGCTCAACCGCTTCACCCTCATGCACTCCTTCCGCGCGGACGCCCACGTCATCCAGCTCGACCCCCACGCCCCGACCTCCCCGCGGGTGGACACCGTGATCACGGAGCTGCCGGTGGTGGACGGGGGCGTCGGCAGGCCGCGGGCACCGGTGCGCATCACGCACACCCCGGGCGAGGGTCTGTGCGCGGACGGGCGACTGGACCCGCGCAGCCTGTTCACCCGGCTCGACGAGGTGCTGCCGGCGGAGAGGATCATCGTCACCGACGGCGGGCACTTCATCGCGTGGCCGTGCATGTACCTCGACGTCCCCGGCCCGGACCACCTCGTGCTGGTGGGGACGGGTTTCGAGTCCATCGGCCTCGGTTTCGGTTCCGCCGTCGGCGTGGTCGAGGCGGCGGGCGGGCGGTTGACCGTGCTGGTCACCGGCGACGGCGGCGGCCTCATGGCGCTTGCCGACGCCGAGTCCGTCCTCCGCCGCGTCCAGGCCACCGGCGGGCGGTGCGTCATCGTGGTGGTCAACGACGCCGCATACGGTGCGGAAATCCACCAGTACGCCTGGCAGGGTGTGCCGGAGCAGGCGATGCTCATCCCGGAGGTCGACTTCACGGCCGTGCTCGGCGCGTTCGGCGCGCAGGGCAGCGTGGTGCGCACGCTGGAAGACCTCGCGGTGGTCGAGGACTGGTTGGCTTCGGGTGAGCCGGGGACGTGGGTACTGGACTGCCGGGTGTCGCGCACCGTGGTGGCTCCTTTCCTGGCCCGTGAATAGTGCGCAGCTGCGCACTGCTCAGGGCTTCTCATCTGCGTCGATGTCGTCGAAGGTGTCCTCGTGCTCCCAGATGTCGAGCAGATCCTCGTCGCCGCGCGGGACCGGCCCGTGGGTGTTTCCGTCGGCGTGCTCGCCCAGCGCGAGGTCGAGCATCGGGGGCTGGTTGTTCACCGCGGTGTAGGTCTCCCCGCCGGGGAAGCGGAAGCGCAGCAGCGTCGGGTCCACCGCGTCGGGGACGATGACCAGCTCCCCGTTGGCGATCATCGCGTGGTGCACCGAGCACAGCGGGATGAGGTTGTCCGCGTCGGTGGTGCCGCCCGCCGCCCAGGGGACGATGTGGTGGAACTCCAGCCAACGGCCGTGGTCGCAGCCCGGAGTGGCGCATCGGTGGTTCCACCGCGTGAGCAGCGCCTTCTCCTGGGCGCGGTTGACGAAGCGGGAGGCCCGTCCCAGGTGGAGGATGCGGCCGCCGGGGCCGTGAATCTGCACGGAGAGGAATCCGTTGATGATGCTGCGCAGCAGCGTGGTGCCGGGTGCGGCCGGCTGGCCGGGCAGATGGGCGGTGTCGTCGGTGCGGATGATGATGGAGACCTGGGCGCCAGGGGCGGTGGTCTTCGCCTCCGGGTTGTGGCGGGCCAGGCGCAGCAGGCTCATGAACGAGCCCAGCAGGCTGGTGGACAGGGGCGCACCGAAGCGGGTGGTCGACGAGTCCGGGCCATCGGCCTTCTTCTCCCCGCCCATGGCCAGTTCCGCGGACTTGAGGGAGGCGAGGAACTCGGCCCCGTTCGCGGGATCGAGGGTCCCCCAGAAGCGCACCCCGCCGGTCTCCTTGTCCACGGCCACCGAGAGGCGGTTCTTCGCCTGCCGGGAGCGACCGTCAGCGCGCGGGCGGCCGGCGAGCAGGGTCTCCAGCTCCTGGAGGGTGTGGGTGCGGGCCAGGCGGACGAGCTCGGCCTCGTTCTCGCGCGTCAGGTACGGCAGCAGGAAGCGCACCTTGGAGTAGTTGATGTCGCCGCTGGAGAAATAGTCGGTGAGCTCCGGAAACTCACGGAGCCTCCGGCCGACGCCGAGCTGTTCGTAGGCGGTGCGGCGGGACAGGTCCTGGGTGCGCATGAGCCAGGAGACGGTGCCTGCGGAGCCGCCGAGTCCGCGTTCGTCGAACTCGGCGAGGTGGATGAGGAAGGCGGCCTTGTGGATGGTGAGGGCCCGGTGGGCGGAGCTGATGGTGGCGGTCAGTTGGCGGTCGGTGAGCTTGGCGATGGTGGCGAGCATGGTTCCCCCAGATGGTCGAATCATTGTTCGAACACGCTCACCGTATCAGTCGCCCCGGACACAACTCTGCCGCGAGCTAAAGGCGCAGGTCGGAGGGGGTAAAGTGTGCGCATCTGCGCACTCCTCCGTGTGTTCCCGAGTGTTCAACGGGCTGCTCGCCGGCGCTCCTGAAATAAACCCCCGTGGGTATCGACTTGTGCCGATCCGACACCCTTGCTAACCTCTCGAACCATAATACCCCCTGGGGTATGGATAAACCGTAGAAAGGCACAGCACAGTGATCCGGAACCTCGGCGAGAAGTACTCGCCCCTCTACTTCCTCGCCGCCCTCGGCTTCGGCGGCATGGCCGTCTTCTTCTTCATGGCGTTCATGCACATCACGCCGCACCCCGACACCCCGATGCCGACCTTCGAGTCCATCACCAGCGCCTACGCCAACGGCGACTCCTTCATGCGCACCATCATCATCGTCGGCTACGTCGGCATGATCGCCATGCTGGCCATCCACTTCACCCTCCTCGCCTGGAACTTCCGCGAGTTCAACGCCTTCAAGCACACCGAGGCGTACACGACCCTGAAGTCCACCAACGCCGAGGTCACCCTCATGGCCATCCCGCTCACCCTGGGCATGACCGTCAACGGCGCGTTCGTCGCGGCTCTGGCCCTCGTCCCGGGCCTGTGGGGCATCATCCAGTCCCTCATGCCGCTGGCTCTGCTCGCGTACGGTGCCGTCGGCGTCCTGGCCCTGGTCATCATGACCAACTACCTGCGCCGCATCATCGGCGGCGGCTTCTCCTTCGAGGCCAACGGCGGTCTCAACCAGCTGCTCGCCGCCTTCTCCATGGCGATGGTCGCCGTCGGTTTCGGTGCCCCCGCCGCCATGGCCACCAGCCCGTTCATCGTCCTGCTGGGCATCTTCGGTTCGATGCTCTTCGGCTTCATCTCGGTCCTGCTGTTCGGCGTCTTCCTCGTCGCCGGCGTCATGAGCATCATGCAGTACGGCCTGGCCCTGCCGAACTCCGCCACCCTGTGGCTGGCCGTCCCGATCCTCACCCTGTACTCCATCACCGTCCTGCGTGACCGCCACGGCATGCAGACGCTTATCGACGCCGGCGCGGCCGGTCCCCAGGACCACCCCCAGTCCTCGGTCGCCGTCCTGCTGTTCCTCAGCTTCATGATCCTGGCGCAGGTCGCCTTCCTGGGTCTCGGCTTCGTCGTCATGCGCTCCAACGGCTTCTTCCGGCGCTTCGTCACCAGCCGCGAGGAGACCTCCCCGGTCGCCTTCACCCTGGTCTGCCCGGGCGTCGGCCTGGCCGTCCTGTCGATGTTCTACATCAACACCGGCCTCATCCAGAACGGCCTCGTCGAGAAGTTCTCCGGCGTCTACTACGCCCTGCTGCTGGGCCCGGCTGCCGTCGCCGCCGTCACCCTGTGGCTGGCCTTCACCCTCTTCCGCAACCAGCTGTCCACCGCCAGCAAGTTCGCCCAGGAGCAGAAGGTCCTGGTCAACGCTTAAGTCGGCCTAACGGTTGAGATACCAGATGGTGCCCGTGAGCACCGTCGCAAACGCGGTCCACGCGGCGTACGGCACGAGCCATGCGCCGCGTCCGCGATTCACGGCCATGGAACGACGGGTGAGATCCGCCGATGAGGCGGCCAGCGCCGCGGCCTCGATGGTCGCCAGGCCGGGCTGCCTGCCACGGAAGAACAGCAGCGACCACCCGGCGTTGAGGGCGACGTTGGCGGCGAGGGCCTTCTTCAGGTCCTCGTACTCCGCGTTCCTCCCCTGCTCCTGCAGGTCGGCGAGACTCTGGCCCACGACGGCGGCCATGTCGGCGTAGAGCGCGGTCCACGCCACGGGGAACACCCAGCCCGGGGGCTGGAAGGAGGGCTTGCGCAGCCTGCGGTACCACCGGGACGTCGTGTCCGTGGCGGCGGAACCGAGCACCGCGTTGCCGATGACGCCCACCGTGGTGGCGCCGATGATCCGGGAACGATCCTTTGTAGTCATGTCCCCGAGCTTATAGGTTCTCAGGCGGTCTCAACCACGGTCCGGCCGCGGCGCTGCCCGTTAATGAGCTCCTCACCTGCGGAAACCACGTCGGACAACGATATGGTCGACGTGAGCCCTGTGAGGACATTGAGGTCGAGGGTGGCGTCGAGAAGCTCCCAGGCACGCTCGCGGACGAGGCGCGGAGCGTCGACCGAGTTGATGCCCACCAGCTTCACGCCGCGGAGGATGAACGGCAGGACGGTGGCCGGCAGGTCCGGGCCCTGCGCCAGCCCGCACGCGGTGACCGTGCCGCCCCACACCGTCTGCGCGCACGCGTTGACCAGGGTGTGCGAGCCGACGCAGTCGACCACACCCGCCCAGCGGGCCTTCTGCAGGGGGCGGCCCTTCTCGTCCTCGCGGCCGATCAGCTCGCCGGCCCCGAGGTCACGCAGCCAGTCGCCGTGCTCGGGGCGGCCCGTGGAGGCCACCACGTCGTAGCCGAGGCGGGCGAGCAGGTGCACAGCGATGGAACCCACACCGCCGGTGGCACCCGTGACCAGCACCTCGCCGTCCCCCACACCCTGCTCACGCAGCGCCACGACGGACATGGCGGCGGTGAAGCCCGCGGTGCCGATGGCGGCGGCGTGCCAGGCGTCGAAACGTTCCGGAACGGGGATGGCGGCGTCGGCGGGGACGCGCTGCTGTGTGGTGTAACCACCGTGGCGGAACTCCCCCAGCCCGGCGCCGTTGACGGTCACCAGCCGGCCGCTCTCCGCGTCGGTGCCCACCACGTCGATGCCCGGGACCAGCGGATCCACCCGCATGACGCCCTTGTCACCGCGCAGCGCCATCGCGTCCTTGTAGTTGAGGGAGGAATGGGTGACGTCGACGAGCATGTCGCCGTCGCCGAGGAACAGTTCCTCACGGAGTTCGGTGGTGACGCCGTCGTCGGTACGCGTGACAAGCAGTGATTGGTTCATGGCACCACGCTAGCTATGTTGGGGACCATGCGCAGACTCACCTGGCTGGCCCTCGCCGTGTACTCCGCGGTGATGATCGCCCTGACCATGCTCAAGGCGTTCTACCAGATCGGCCACCTGTGGGACCCGGCCCTCCACCGCTACCGTGAGCTGCGGCTCATCCCCTTCGAGGACCTCGTCAGCGCCGTCAGCTGGTTCGCCCCGCTCTTCGGTTACCTGGGCAACATCGCCTTCTTCGTCCCCTTCGGTGTGCTCGTGTACATGCTGCTTATCGACGTCCGCCGCACCGTCCTCGTCGGCTTCCTCGCCTCCCTGGCCATCGAGGTCGCCCAGTACGTCTTCGCGCTCGGCTACTCGGACATCGATGACCTGCTCATGAACACCCTCGGGGCCTTCCTCGGCGCACTGGTGGCCCGGGCGTTCGGGCCGCGCTGGCACAAGGTGTGGATCGGCCTGGCCCTGGCGCTCGGCGTGATCTTCGCGGTGCTCGTCGGCCTGGGGGAACGTCTGGGTGATCCGGACAAGGTCGTCGACGTCTACTAGGTAGGATCGGGACCACCGCCCACTGTGAGGAGAACCACCATGTCCATCGTCGACGACAAGGCCCGCCAGCTGCTCGAGAAGGCGTGCGCCGCCGACAACGGCCGCGCCGCCAAGATGCTGGTCAACGACGGCCCGCTCCGCCAGACCGTCATCGCCCTCAAGCAGGGCACCGAGCTCCAGGAGCACAACTCCCCTCCCGCCGCCTCCATCTTCCTGTTCACCGGCCAGGTCAAGGTCGCCGGGCAGGAGGAGACCACCATCGGTGCCGGTCAGCTGGTCACCCTCACCCACCAGCGGCATTCGGTGTCCGCACTGGAGGACTCCGTCTTCCTGCTCACCACCGTCACCAGCGTCGAGGGGCGGGAGTCGCACGGCGGCCAGTCCTGAAACCGCTCCCCGCGCTGACCGGTGTCCTGACCGCGCCTCGGAGCATCGACGCCGACGGCAACGAATCACCCCCGACGATCGTCACGCGGGAGCACTTCGCAACCTGCGACGATTAACCCCCGCACAGGGTGAGCTGCTGGAGGAGCCCGGCCGGGGCCCCGTCCGCGGTGACGGTCGCCTCGTCGAAGCACGGGTAGCCGGTGTACGTCGTGCCGTGCGGCTCGTAGGTCCGCCACTGGCCGGCTGCGGCCCGGTAGACGATGAGGTGATCCGTCTGGGCCTGCCCTGCACGCGCCCACGCCCCGTCACAGAACATGACCACGGGCTCGGTGAAGTCGATGCGGAAGGCATCCGCCGAGCAGTCGGCCCGGACGGGGGCCGCCACGGGGGTGTCGGTGACGGTCTCCGTGGTGGTCACCGTCGTGGTCGGCGGCGTCTCGGTCACGGTCTCCGTGGCGGTGACCTGCATGGTCGTGGTCTCCGGGGGTGATGGCTCAGACTCGCCCGCACACGCTCCCAGCAGCAACGCCGTCGTGAGGAGCGGAAGGGCGCGGGTGAGACTCGTCATGGTGATCACCCGCAGAGCGGGACCTGCCCGATGAGCTCGTCGGGGGCACCGTCGGTACGCAGGGTCTCCTCGTCGTAGCAGGGCTGGGCCATGCCGGTCTGGGTCTCCCCGTGCGGCTGGTAGGCGACCCAGTTGCCGTGCGTGGCCTGGAAGACCATGCGCCAGTCCGTCTGGTTCTGGCCCGCGAACGCCCAGGTCCCGTCGCAGAACAGGACGGCCGGGTCATCGAACTCCCCCGCCGCGAACGCCGACGGCCCGCAGTCGGCGGTGCCCGGCTCCGGGGCGACCATGGCGGTCGAGGTCTCCACGGTCGTCTCCACCACCGTCTCCACGGTGGTCTCCGGCGTGGTCGCGGAATCAGTGTCGGAGTCGGTGCCGCAGGCGACCAACAGGGTGGAGGCGGCGAGCAGGACGGCGCCTCGGCGAAGGACCAGGTTCATATGCATGGATTCTAGTCTGTGGTGGTTCAGATCACACGTCTTTCGCGGGCCGCGGTGATGGCGGCCGTGCGGGT
>DGYFI06203__coassemble_1165_pt1 | contig 26901 bp, 26 predicted proteins | sample DGYFI06203__metabat2_high_PE_041 | metagenome-assembled genome bin DGYFI06203 | reverse complement strand
CGCCGTGCTGGGCCTGGGCCTCAACGAGGCCGCCTACATGGCCGAGATCGTCCGCTCCGGCATCTCCTCGGTCCCCGAGGGCCAGATGGAGGCCTCCAAGGCCCTCGGCATGAGCTGGACCATGACCATGCGCCGCACCGTCATGCCGCAGGCCATGCGCATCATCATCCCGCCGACGGGCAACGAACTGATCTCCATGCTCAAGACCACTTCGCTCGTCGTCGCCGTGCCCTACACCCTCGAGCTCTACGGCCGCTCCATGGACATCGCCGCCGCGCTCTTCGAGCCGGTGCCCATGCTACTGGTGGCCGCCACCTGGTACCTCGCCGTCACCTCCCTGCTCATGGTCGGCCAGTACTACCTGGAGAAGCACTTCGAGAAGGGCGCGCGCCGCGAGCTCACCGCCCGCCAGCTCGCCGCCCTGGCCGACGCCGAGGGCACCGTCCCCGGCAACATTTCCGTCGTGAAGGAGAACTGACATGACCGAGCTCATGATCGACGCCCAGCAGGTCTGCAAGTCCTTCGGCTCCCTCGAGGTGCTCACGGGCATCGACCTGCAGGTCTCCCGCGGTGAGGTCGCCTGCCTCATCGGCCCCTCCGGCTCCGGCAAGTCCACCTTCCTCCGGTGCGTCAACCACCTCGAGAAGGTCACCGCCGGCCGCCTCTACGTCGACGGCGACCTCATCGGTTACCGCGAGCGCGACGGCGTCCTCTACGAGATCTCCGAGAAGGAGGCCGCCCGCCAGCGTGCCGACATCGGCATGGTCTTCCAGCAGTTCAACCTCTTTCCCCACCGCACGGTGCTGGAGAACGTCACCGAGGCACCCGTCCACGTCAAGGGCACCCCGGTGGCCACCGCGAAAAAGCGCGCCCTCGAACTGCTCGACCAGGTCGGACTGGCCCACAAGGCGAACGCCTACCCGGTGCAGCTCTCCGGCGGTCAGCAGCAGCGCGTCGCCATCGCCCGCGCCGTCGCGATGGACCCCAAGCTCATGCTTTTCGACGAGCCCACCTCCGCCCTCGACCCCGAGCTCGTCGGAGAGGTCCTCCGCGTCATGCGCGAACTGGCCGACGACGGCATGACCATGCTCGTGGTCACCCACGAGATGGGCTTCGCCCGCGAGGTCGCCGACACCGTCGTGTTCATGGACGGCGGCCGCGTCGTCGAGGCCGGCACCCCGGCGCAGGTGCTGGACAACCCGCAGGAGGGCCGCACCCGCGCGTTCCTCTCCTCGCTGTTCTAACGCAGGTCCCGGGAGTCGAAGATGTTGCGCTGGTCGAGGAAGTCGAACACGAAGCGCACCGCCGACTCGCGGTAGTTGATGAACTGCCCGGCCCGCAGCAGCCCCACCACGTCGTCGAGATCCGCCCAGCGGACCTCGGCGACCTCGTCGTTGGGGACGGCGGCCAGGGGCAACGGGACGTCGGTACGCAGCAGGTAGAAGTCGTCGAAACCGTACTGGAAGTTGAACGTGAAGCTGGGGCGCGCGAGCTCGATGTCGAGGCCGAGTTCCTCCCGGACCTCCCGCAGCGCGCCCTCGCGGCTGGTCTCCCCGGCGTGAACGCTGCCGCCGACGGAGAAGTCCCACAGGCCCGGCCAGTCCGGTTTGGTGTCGGTGCGGCGCTGGATGAGCATCTGCCCGCGGTCGTTGAACAGGCACACGTGGACGACGACGTGGAGCTCACCGTCGCGCAGCCCGGCGGCTCGGTCGGCGGTGCGGCCGAGGGGCAGGCGGTTGTCGTCGAGCAGGTCCCACAGCTCACTCACGGCAACCACTCCGCGGCGACCTCACCGGTGTAACCCTGCTCCCGCAGCGTGGTGACCCACTCCTCCAGCGGCAGGCTGCCCGTCCCCGGGGCACCGCGGCCGGGGTTGTCGGCCACCTGCACGTGCTCCGGCGGGACGCTGAGATCGACGGCGTCGTTGACCGCCAGGTGGTAGAGGTCGAGCAACAGCCCACCGTACTCGAGGAGCGGGCGCGCGTCGTCGACGGTGGTGACCGGGTAGTCCGGGGTCGCCGAGATCGGCTCCACCATGGCCACTCCCCCGAATCGCCTGCCGACGTCCCGTGCCACCGCCGCGAACCTGCGTTCCTGGTCGGCGCTCAGCTCGGTCCCACCGCGGCCGAGGAGGAGGTTGAAACGGCGCACCCCGGTGAGCTCGTGGAAGCGCTCGACGGCGTCGAGGTGGGCGTCGGGAAGATCCTGTTCATGGAGGATGCCGCGGTCGCCGGCAGCCAGGTCACCGCCGAACATGTTGAGGGCGACGAGCTGCTTGTTCCTGGCCTCGAGCTCGCCGACTACGTGGCGGATCTCCGCGTCCGTCGGGTCCGGGTGGGCGAAGGGCCACCACAGCTCGACCCTGGTCGTCGGGGCGGCATCGAGGCCCTCCAGGTAGCTGGTGCGTCCGATGGAGCAGTTCGTCGCGGTGATCATGCGCTCCACTCTACGATGGTCACATGGACAACAAGGTTGCAGTGGTCACCGGTGCCGGCGGTGGACTGGGAAGAATGTTCGCACAGGCCCTGGGTGCCGACGGCTGGTCCGTCGCCCTCCTGGGGCGCACCCGCGAGACCCTCGAGGAGACCGCCGCCGGAGTGGCGGATGCCCTCGTGGTGGTGTGCGACGTGGCGGACGAGGAGTCGGTGGCGGGCGCCTTCGACGAGATCACGGGGCACTACGGTCGCCTCGACCTGCTGGTGAACAACGCCGGGGTCCCCGGCCCCACCGGTGAACTGCACACCATCGACCCCGCAGAGTGGCGCCGCACCTTCGAGACCAACACCACCGGCGTGTTCCTGTGCACGCAGGCCGCTTTCGCGTGGATGGCCGACAACGGCGGCGGGCGCATCATCAACAACGGTTCCATCGCCGGCCACTCCCCGCGCGCCGGCGTCGCCGCCTACGCCGCGTCGAAGGCGGCGGTGGCCAGCCTCACGGTGTCGACCTCCCTCGACGGGCGCCCCCACGGCATCACCGCCACCGAGCTCGACATCGGCAACGCCCGCACCGCCCTGCTGGGTTCTTTCACCGGCTCCGAGCCGATGTTCGACGCCGCCGAGGCCGCCCGCCTGCTCGTGGCCGTCGCCGCGATGCCGGCCGAGGTGAGCGTCGATCAGGTGACCGTGACGGCCGCGGGCATGCCCTACCTCGGCCGGGGATAACCACCGGTAGAACGGCACTTTTCCACCCCCGGGGGTGGTCATGTCCGATGGACGTTCTAGAGTGCGGGTCGAACACTCTAGCGACAACCTGGGAGGTGTGTCCCGTGTCCGCCTACTACACAGTCAACAATCCCGACGACCCCCTGGCGGTGGCCTCCACCGCCGTCACCCGAGCGCAGTACACCCTGTGGCGCGGCCAGGCCGACGCCGTCGACGTCCAGCTCGACTCCGACGCCGTCTACGCGCCCATCGTCCGTTCCACGGGCGAGGGCAAGTGGACGGTCGAACACAACCTGTTCGCCCTCGCGACCCTCGACGAGCTGCCGCGGCTGCGGGCGCTCGTCGAGGAGCTGTACCACCTCGACATGAAGCGCCTGCGCGCCATCGAGTCCGCCCTGGCCATGGCCGACCGGGAGTACTTCCCGCAGCTGGACTCCCGGATCACCGAATACCTCACCCCCACCCGTGCCAACCAGCCGCTGCCCTCCCCGAAGGCGATCAAGAAGCGGATCCAGGCGATCGTCAACGAGCTCGACGGCTCGATCACCACCGACCAGGAGGACCCGGATCTGCCCCAGCTCACCTACCACGTGGAGTTCAACGCCGACGGCACCGCGGACCTGTCCGCCCGGATGGATGCGGCGTCGGCGGCGGCCGTCGACAAGCGGGTGCGGGCACTGGCCCGGAAGCGGGGCATCGGCCTCGCCGAGGCGCACGCGCTGCTGGTCACCGGCGAGGACGAGGGGGTGACGGTCACCCTCAACCTCTACCGGGCGCACGATGTGCCCGACGCCCCGACCTACCTGCCCCGGGCCGGCTGGCTCAACCCGCACCGCTCCGCGGAATGGGAGGGCAGGGCCACCACGACCCGGGACATGGACATCATCCGCGACAAGGTGAGCCGGGGATACAACACGCCGGAGGACATCGAGGCCTGCGTCGAGGGCATCGACGACCAGTGCATCTTCCCCTGCTGCGAGGCTCCGGGGGAATTTTGCGACAACGACCACACCGTCGACTACGACGACGGCGGGCCGACCACCGCAGGCAACCTGCGGAAGCTGTGCCGCCGTCACCACAACCTCAAGACGTCGGGCCACATCCGCTACGTCATCTGCCCCGCCACCGGCAACGCCATCTTCCTCTTCGCCGACGGCAGCTGGGTGGAGAACGAGTCGGACGGCCCGCTGGCCGCGGAGAACCGCAGGTGGGTGCAGACCTTCCGGCAGCGCCGTGACGCCCGCAACGAGCGCGTCCGGGCCGCGGCGCAGGAGCGCCGACGTCTGCTAGACGAGGCCGCTGATGCCGCGCACGAGGGCGGTGACACCGCCGGCGGTGGCGAGCAGGAGGGCGAGGGTTCGTGCCCGTGGTCGGCTGACCTTCTTACTGAGGCGGACGCCGAGCCACAGGCCGACGGCCATGCCGATGATGCCCACGGGCCACACGAGCCAGTTGGTTTCTGAGAGGTCACCCGCACCGAGGAGGATCTTGATGCCGAAGGAGATGGCGCCGGCCACCATGAAGATGGGCTGCAGGGTGGCGGCGAAGGACTGCTGCGCCCAGCGCGACGCCTGCGCGTACACGGTGATCGCGGGTCCGGCGATGCCGGCGAGGGTGTTCATGAAGCCGCCGACAACACCGGCCACCACGGCGGGCGCGTTGCCGGTGGCCGGCGGGATGTACTTGTGCCCGAAGGTGGTCACGGCCAGTGCCAGGAGCAGCAGCGCGCCGACGAGGGCCTGCAGCAGCGCCGGGGAGAACTCCCGCACGAGCAGAGCTCCGGGCACCGCGCCGATGATGAGCACGGAGGCGATGAGGGAGAACTTCCGCCAGTCGACGTACTCGCGGACGGTGGCCGTCGTGGCGGCGGCGTTGAGGAACGCCAGGACGTTGACCACGAGGATGCCCTCGACCGGGCCCATCGTCACCGCGAGGACCGGGCCGGCGACGAGTCCGAGGCCCATGCCGGAGATCCGTTGCAGGGCGGATCCGACGAGGACGATGAAGAGAAGGAGCAGGAGATCGGCAAGCACCCGCTCAGACTACTCCCCCTATTGGGAGTACTTCTCCTTGACCGCGTCGACGACCGGGTCCGGCAGCAGGCCGGAGACGTCACCACCGTACTTGGCGACCTCCTTGCACAGGGAGGAGGAGATGTAGCCGTACTTCTCGTCGGTGAGGAGGAAGAAGGTGTCGATCCCCGACAGGCGACGGTTCATCTGCGCCATCGGCAGCTCGTACTCGTAGTCGAGCGCGGTACGCAGGCCCTTGACCAGTGCGGAGATCCCGTGTTCGGAGGTGTAGTCGACGAGCAGTCCACCCCACCAGTCGACGCTGAGGTTGGGGACGTCGGCGGTGACCTCCCGGATGAGGTCCATGCGCTCGTCGATGGTGAACAGCCCCGACTGCTTGTTGGGGTTGCCGGTGACCAGCACGACGACTTCGTCGAAGTGGCTGGCGGCGCGGCGGAAGATGTCGAGGTGACCCATGGTCACGGGGTCGAAGGATCCTGGGCAGACGGCTTTCACTTAAACGTCCTCTCGGTGGTAGACGGCCACATCCATGCGTGCGATGCCGTAGATGCGCTTCTTCAGTTTCTGGGTGGTGGGCACATACTCCGGTGGCCAGGCGGTCTCCGGGGAGGACACGTGGCGCTCGACGACCACGGCGGCACCGTCGACCAGCGCGGGCTTCAGCGCCTCGAGCATCTCGACGACGGCCTCGTCGGTGAGCTCGTACGGCGGGTCGGCGAGCACCATGGTGAAGTGCTCCCGCGGGGCGTGCGCCAGGTAGGCGGACGCCTTCGTCTCCTCGATGCTCACGCGGGGATGCTTCACGACGTCCGCGTTGTGCCGGATGATCTTCACGGCCGCCGGGTTGTTCTCCACGAGGACCACCTCGGCGGCACCGCGGGAGGCGGCCTCGAGGCCGAGGGCCCCGGAGCCGGCGAAGAGGTCGAGGACGCGGGCGTCGGCGAAGCCGAAGCGGACCTGGAGCGAGGAGAAGAGCCCCTCGCGGGCGCGGTCGGAGGTGGGGCGGGTGCCGGCGGGCGGAACCTTGATCCTCCGGCCGCGGGCCTCGCCGGAGATGATGCGGGTCATTCGGTGACCTCCAGCAGCAGGTCGCCGCCGAGGACATCCTGGAAGTCCTCCACGGCGAGGCGCCCGACGACACCCGGCCCCGGTGCCAGGACGGGGGCCTCGAGTTTGACGGCCTCGACGGTGGCCAGCGGTTCACCGGTGGTGACGTGGTCGCCGGCGGCCACGTGGTAGCGCACGATGCCGGCGAAGGGGGCGCAGATATCCATGCCCTACACCCTAGCTTTTCTCCAGGTACTCCCGGTCCACGCGGTCGATCTCCAGGACGAGGCGCTGGGCGAGCAGCGGGTGGCGTTCGACGAGGGCGGTCGCGTCGCCGGTGGCGCGGTCGATGATGGGAAAGTCACGCAGCAGGTTGAGCAGGCGGACGGTCTTCGCGGCGCCGGACTGGCTGGTGCCCAGGACATCGCCCTCCTGGCGGTGGAGAAGGTCAAGCTCGGCGAGAGCGAAGCCGTCGGAGGTCTCGGCGACGGCGTGGATGCGCTGGTCGGCGTCGGAGCCTTTCTCTGCGAAGGTGTGGAAGATGCACAGCGACTCGTGCCCGCCACGGCCGACGCGGCCCCGCAGCTGGTGGAGCTGGGAGACGCCGAAGAGCTCGGATTCACGGATGAGCATGACGGTGGCGTTGGGGACATCGACGCCGACCTCGATGACGGTGGTGGAGACGAGCACCTGCACCTCCCCGGAGGCGAAGCGGCGCATCATGAGGTCCTTCTCGTCGGCGGGCATGCGTCCGTGGAGGTAACCGACGTGGAAGTCACGGAAGGGGCCTTGACCGAGGATCTCGAAGAGGTCGAGGACGCCGCCGGGGCCGTCGATACGCGGGCACACCACGTAGGCCTGCCGTCCGGCCTCGACGTCCTGCCCGATGCGGGTGATGGCGCGTCGCACCCACGTCGGCTTGTACTCGGGCACGACGACGGACTCGATGGGGCGTCGCCCGCCGGGCAGCTCCCGCAGGGTTGACACCGCGAGATCACCGAAGACCGTCATGGCGATGGTGCGCGGGATCGGGGTGGCGGTCATGACGAGCAGGTGCGGGGTGAGCCCTTCGCGGCCCTTGGAGCGCAGACGGGCGCGCTGCTCGACACCGAAACGGTGCTGCTCATCCACCACGACGAGGCCGAGGTCGAAGAACTCGACGGTGTCCTGGATGATCGCGTGGGTGCCCACGACGATGTCGGCCTGGCCGGAGACGATGTCCAGCAGGGCCTGCCGTTTGACGGGCACGGGCATGGACCCGACGAGGGGGACGACGGAGACGTTGAGACCGGCGTCGGCGAGCAGCGACGTCAGCGTGCGGGCGTGCTGGACCGCGAGCACCTCGGTGGGGGCAAGCATCGCACACTGGTGACCTGCGTCGACGGCCTGCAACATGGCGACGAGGGAGACGATCGTCTTGCCGGAGCCGACCTCACCCTGCAGGAGGCGGCTCATCGGGTCCCCGGAGTCGAGGTCGGTGGTGATGTCCGTGATGACCTGCTGCTGCCCCTCGGTCAGTTCGTAGGGCAGAGCGGCGAGCAGCCCGGCGCGGTGGCCGTCGTCGACCGGGGTGAGGGGCGGGGCGTCGCGACGCAGGGTCTCCAGGCGGCGCAGCGCCATGACGAGGCCGAGGGTGAGGGCCTCGTTGTACTTGAGTCGTCCCTTGTGCGGTTCGGGCCCCTCGGGGCCGGGGAAGTGCACGCCGCGCAGCGCCTCGTCGAAACCGGGCATCCCCTCGGGTGCCTCGCCGAGCGGTTCCGCGACGGGGTCGAGGGTGTCGAGGACGTGTTTGACCGCCGCCATGATGCGCCACGAGGCCATGCCGGCGGTGGCGGGGTAGATCGGGATGTACTCCAGCCCGGCGAAGAGGTCGTCGGGTTCGCCGTAGAGGGCGATGGTCTTCATGGAGCCGGAACCGGCCATCTTCTCCCCCGGTCCGGGCAGGACGAGGAAGTCGGGGTGCTGCAGCTGCGGGGTGTTCCGGAAGAAGCGCAGCTTGCCGGAGAACATGGCCCGCTTCCCGGGGCGGAGGTAGTGCTGGATGTAGCGGGCGTTGAAGAAGGAGGCGGTGAAACGGGTGCGGCCGTCGGTGAGCGACACCTGCGTGACGGTGCGTTTGTCGCGCTGGAAGTCCTGGATGGACAGGACCTCGCCGACGCAGGTGATCATGTCGCCCTCGGCGGCGTCGTCGGCGAGGACGTCGGAACCGTGGCGGGACCAGGCACGCGGGAAGTGCTGCAGCAGGTCCATGCAGGTGGTGTAGCCGAAGGCCTTGTCCAGTGCCTTCGCCTCCTTGGCGGGCAGGACGTCGGCCAGCAGACGCTCGTCACGCCACCCGAGCACGCTACTCGACCCCGATCTCCACGAGGTGTCCCAGCCCGTCCGCGGGGAAGGCCATGACGTCGACGTCGAGCGCCGCGTCGAGCTTGTCGACGTCGACCTCCGTCCCGGTGAGCAGGATGACGTGCTCACCGCCGTCGGCGAGGAGGCGGCGGCAGGCGGCCTCGGTGGCCTCCTCGACGCTGTCGGTGGGCGTGGCGACGATGGCGGTGCGCATGGCCGCGGCGGCCTCGGTCATCGTGTAGGCGGCGACGCCGATGGGGGCCTCCGGGTCGTGGACGCTCAGCGCCGCGATCCCGCTCACGAGGCGTGAGGTGGGCACGATGGTGAAGGTCTGCTCGAAGGCGTGGGTGGCCCGCTCGACGGACACGAGCTGACGGCGGTCGAGCAGGCCGTTGGGCAGGAGGATGAGCTCCTGCGCCCGGGAGGAACGCACCTGGCCGAGGATGTCGGAGACGACGCTCTCCCCCGGCGCGACGACCACGGCACCGGCCTCCCGGTAGAGCTCGGCGACGGAGCCGGGCGGGGTGACGGCGACGACGACGCGGCGGGGGGCGTCGACCTGCGGGGCGTCGGGAAGCACCTCGAGGCGGAGGTCACTGACGGCACCGGCGGAGAAGGCGGTCTCGATGACGCGGCCGGCGGTGCGGGAGTGGATGTGGACACGGCCCGAGGTGTCGTCGGCGCGGGCGATGACGAGGCTCTCGCCCAGCGGGGCGATGCGGGCCTGCAGGCAGTCGAGGTCACCGACGAAGAAGAAGGTGACCTCGAGGTCGGCGGCCGGGCCGTTGGGGCTGGCCTCCACCTGCGGGAGCTCCTCGGTGCCTTCGATCTCGGCGAGGAGGGTCTCCAGGAGAACGACGAACCCGGTGCCTCCGGCGTCGACGACCCCGGCCTCGCGGAGCACGTCGAGCTGGGAGGGGGTGTTCGCCAGGGCGGTGCGGGCGGCCTCGAGGGCGGCGGTGGCCACGGCGTGCAGGTCCCCGGAGGCGGATTCCGCGGCGAGGGCGGCGGCGCGCAGGACGGTGATGACGGTGCCCTCCACCGGCTCGGCGATCGCCCGGTCCACGAGGGTGACCGCCAGGGTGAGCGAGCGGGCGATGCTGTCGCCGTCGACGCTGCCGCGGGCGGCGGAATCGGCGACCGCGCGCAGCACCTGGGAGAGCACGAGCCCGGAGTTGCCGCGGGCCCCGCGCACGCTGCCGCTGGCCAGGGCCGCGGCGACGGCGGCGACATCGGCGTCGGCGGGCAGACGGTCGGCCTCCGCGAGGGCCGCCTCCATGGTGTGGGTCATGTTGGAGCCGGTGTCGGCGTCCGGGACAGGGAAGACGTTGAGAGCGTTGATCTCCGCGCGACGGGCGGAGAGTTCGGCGACGGCGCGCGCCGCCCAGGCGTGGAGTCGGGGGCCGTCTAGCTCTCGCGGATGGGACATAACGCCGTAGTCTACAGCCGCCAGTCCACCGGTTCCGCTCCAACAGACGTCAGATACTCATTCGCCCGCGAAAAGGGGCGGGAGCCGAAGAATCCGCGGGAGGCCGACAGCGGTGAGGGGTGCGGGGACTCGATCCGCGGGGTGTCCCCGAGGAACCGGGCGGCCCCCTGCGCGTCCCGGCCCCACAGGATCGCCACGAGCGGCCTCCCCCGGGCGGCGAGCGCGCGGATCGCGGCCTCGGTCACCGCCTCCCAGCCCCGCCCGCGGTGGGAGCCGGCCTCCCCGGGGCGCACGGTGAGCACCCTGTTGAGCAGCAGCACGCCCTGCCGGGACCACGGGGTGAGGTCGCCGTCCTGCGGCGGGGTCACGCCGAGGTCCGACTGCAGCTCCCGGTGGATGTTCACGAGGCTGCGCGGGGGGCGGACGCCGGGGTGCGTCGAGAAGCTCAGTCCCATCGCGTGGCCGGGCGTGGGGTACGGGTCCTGGCCGACGATGAGCACCTTCACGTCGTCGAAGGGGTCCTGGAACGCGCGGAGGATGTCGTTCCCGGCGGGCAGGTAGGCAGGTTCGGCGCGCAGGAAGTCACCGAGGTCGTGGATCTGCTTCTCGACGCCCGCGAGCGCCGGCATCCACGATTCGTGCACGGGCAGCGCCATCAGAAGCTCACCCACCCGTGGCCGTACTTCGGGGGTTGGCCGTCGATGGTGACGGACTCCCCGCGGATGACCCGGCCGATGACGTGGAACCCGGAGGGCGGGTCGCCGGCGGTGGTGGCCAGGAGGGTGTGGTCCTCGCCGCCGGTGAGGACCCACTCCCAGGGGTCGGCGTCGAGAAGCTCGGCGGCCTCCCACACGATCGGCGGGGGCATGATGTCCGCCGAATGGAGATCGATGCCGACGCCGGAACGGCGGGCGATGGTGGTGAGGTCGACGATGAGGCCATCGGAGTTGTCGGTCATGGCGGTCGCCCCCGTGGCCCGCGCGACGACCCCGCGGCCGGGGGTCAGCGTCGGGGCGCAGTGGGCGTCGATGAGCGGACGCAGGTGCTCGGGGACATCGCGCCCGAAGCGCTCGAGGAGCGCCAGGCCCGCCCCGGACCAGCCGATCCGCCCGTGCGCCACGACGCGCTGCCCCGGGCGCGCCCGGTCGAGGGTGAGCTCGGGGCGCGAGCCGCCGAGGGAACCGATGGCCGTGACCGACAGGACGAGGTCGTTGCCGGAGGTGAGGTCGCCGCCGACCAGCTCGGCAGAGTACTCCCCCACCTTGGCGTGGATGCCCTCGGCGATGCCCCGCAGGTAGGACACCGGGGTGTGCGGCGGTGCGGACACGGCCAGCAGCGCGGCGATGGGACGCGCCCCCATGGCCTCGATGTCCGCGAAGTTCTGCACGATCGACTTCCGGCCGATCTCCTCCGGGGTGGACCAGTCGACGCGGAAGTGCCGGCCCTCGATGAGCATGTCCGTCGTCGCCACCGCCCGGGAGTTCGGGGAGGCGTGGCTGAGGACGGCGGCGTCGTCGCCGTTGCGGTTCGACGGCGCGGCGGAGACGATCGCCTCGATCGCGCGGTGTTCTCCGACGTCACCGAGCGTCGGGCCCGAATAGTGGGCGGGAAAGCTGGTCACGCCGACCCTTTCGATAGACTTCACATACATGAGCTCCGCTTACCAACCTAGTCGTTCCGGTCGTGCCGCCATCTACCTCTCCCTGGTGTTGGCGGTCGCACTGGTTCTCGGTGTCGTCGTCGGCGCGAAGGTGGTGTTCGACCGGGTGGCCAAGCAGCCGGTCCCCATGAGCGACCTGCCGGCTCCGCTCGCGGACTCCCCCGAATGCGCGTCCTTCCTGGACACCCTCCCCGACGAACTCATCGGCCACGACCGCGCCGAGATCCTCGAGCCGGCCCCGGACGGGGTCGCCGCCTGGTCCTCGAGCTCCGTGGAGCGCGTCACCCTGCGCTGCGGCGTGGACCTCCCGCTGCAGTACACCGCCTACGCCCCCACCGAGGAGGTCGACGGCGTCGAGTGGCTGCGCATCACCGACGCGACCCCCGGCTCCACCCTGCAGACCTGGTACGCGGTGGACCGCGAGCAGGTCGTGGCCGTCACCGCGGACGCGGAGTCCCTGGGCCGCCACGCGGAGCCCGTCTCCGGCCTGAGCGGGTCCGTGGCCACCCTGTCCGCCGCGGAGCACGAGCCGTTCCCGGTCCCGCTCTCCCAGCTCGCCGCCGGCGACACCGCCGTGTGCGGCGACCTTCTCGCCGCGCTGCCGGACACCGTCGCCGGGGACCACGAGCGTATCGACGTCCCCGAGGACCACACCGTCGCCTGGGTCGCCGACGGCCGCGAGCCGGTCGTCCTGCGCTGCGGCGTCGCTCCGCCGGAGAACTACCAGCCGGGCATCCAGCTCAACCAGGTCAACGACATCGTCTGGTTCGAGGACACCGTCCTCGCCTCCGGCACGACCGCGGGCACCTGGTTCGCCCTCGGCCGGGAGACGGACATCGCCGTGAGCACCCCGCAGGACGTGAGCAGCGAGGTGCTGGTTCAGCTCGGCGACGTCATCGCCGCGGAGACTGCAGAGCAGTAGTCACGAGGACGTCGAGAAGCTCCTCGTAGGCGACGCCGGAGGCGGCGAACACCTGCGGGTACATGGAGATCGGCGTGAAGCCGGGCATGGTGTTGATCTCGTTGAGCACCGGGCCGTCGGCGGTGAGGAAGAAGTCGACGCGCGACAGGCCCTGGCAGTTGAGCGCGCGGAAGGTGGCGACGGCCAGCTCGCGGATCCGGTCGTTGACCTCGTCGGAGTAGGGCGCCGGGATGGTGGGGCTGACGACCGTGTCGAGGTACTTCGTCTCGAAGCCGTAGAACCCCTCCTCCGAGTCGCCGGTGCCGTTGAGCTTCGCCGGGACCGACGCCACGAGCGAGCCGTCCGGGTACTCGAGCACGCCGACCTCGACCTCGTCGCCGATGATCTCGGCCTCGATGATGACCTTGTCGTCGGACTCGCGGGCCGAGGCGATCGCCGCCGGCAGATCCGCCCAGTCGGTGACCCGGGACACGCCGATGGAGGAACCACCGCGCGCCGGCTTGACGAACACCGGCAGGCCGAGGCGCTCCTTCTCCGCGTCCGGGATGTCGGTCTCCGCCCCGCGCAGGATGAGCTCGGCGGTGATGGGCAGCCCCTCGGCGGCGGCCAGCTTCTTGGTGAACTCCTTGTCCATGCCGCATGCCGAGGCCAGCACCCCGGCGCCGACGTAGGGCAGCCCGACGAGCTCGAGCATGCCCTGGATGGTGCCGTCCTCGCCGTAGGGTCCGTGGAGGACGGGGAAGAGGACGTCGACGCGCGCGTGCGGCTGGCCGGTGTCCAGGTTGAGGATGAGTCCGTTGTCCTCCGGGTCGAGCGACAGCGCCAGCTCCTCCCGCTTCTCGACGCTCGGCAGCACCCCGTCCGCGATGCGCAGCCGCGAGTGGTCGGACTCCCCGACCGTCCACATGCCGTCCTTCGTGATGCCGATGGGGATGACCTGGTACTTGTCGGAGTCGAGGTGGCTCATGATGGCGCCCGCGGACACGCAGGAGATCTCATGCTCGGTGCTGCGGCCGCCGTAGACGACGCCGACTGTGATGCGCTGTTCCATAGGCAGGTAGCCTACCGCGCGGTCACTCCGCCTTCTTGGAACGACCCATGAGTGCGGCGATCATGTCGCGGACGTCGAGACCCCGGTGGCACACGGCGTACACGGCCTGCGTGATGGGCATGTCCACCTTGTTGGCCTGCGCCAGCTGGAACACCGAGTTCGAGGAGATGACACCCTCGGCGACCTGGCCGTGGGTGGCCTTCTTCGCCTCCTCCAGGGTGCCACCCTCGCCGAGGCGGACGCCGAAGGAACGGTTACGCGACAGCGGGGAGGAGCAGGTGGCCACGAGGTCACCGAGGCCGGCGAGCCCGGCGAAGGTGCGCTGGTCCGCGCCGAGGGCGTGGCCCAGGCGGGAGATCTCCGCCAGACCACGGGTGATGATGGTGGCCAGCGTGTTCTCGCCGAAACCGAGCCCGGTGGCCACACCGCAGGCGAGGGCGATGACGTTCTTGCAGGCACCGCCCAGCTCCACGCCGACGACGTCGGTGTTCGTGTAGGGGCGCAGGTACGGGGTCGCCACGGCGGCCTGCACCAGCTTGGCGCGGTTCTCATCGGTGCAGGCGATGACGGTGGCGGCCGGCTGCTCCTCGGCGATCTCGCGGGCCAGGTTCGGCCCGGAGAGCACGGCGATGCGGTCGGTGTCGGCCCCGGTGATCTCGGCGATGACCTCGCTCATGCGCAGGTGGGTGTCGGTCTCCACACCCTTGGAGATGCTCACCAGCGTCGAGTCGGAGGGCAGCAGCGGCGTCCAGGCCTCCAGGTTGTCGCGCATCGTCTGGCTGGGGACGGCGAAGATGACGATGGCCGCGGAGTCCAGGGCCCGCTCCGCGTCGTGCGTGGCGACGACGGACTCCGGCAGGCGGATGTCCGGCAGGTAGTCGGGGTTGGCGCGGGTGTCCTGGATCTGCTCGGCCAGCTCGGCGCGGCGGGCCCACAGAGTGACGGTGTTGCCGGCGTCGGCGAAGACCTTGGCCAGGGTGGTTCCCCATGAACCGGCACCCATGATCGCTACGTTGACCACGCGCTGCTCCTTATCTGTTTCGTTTGCAAACCAGCTTAAAGGATGGGTTGGTGCTGCGAATAAGCCGCAGGTGCGGGAAAATGGGGGGAACCGTATCCGCAACCTACCTCTGAGGGGAATCATGCCGAAGAACAAGCAGCCGCACGAGGTTGACAAGGATCAGGTTCCCGAGCTTCTGGTCAACGGCCGTCACCAGGTGATTCCGGCCGATCCGGCGAAGGAGTTCCCGCGGGCGATGCTGGCCGCCGGGGCCGTGCTGTGGCGCGGTGACCTGGCCGATCTGGACTCCGTCGAGGTCGCCGTCATCCACCGCCCCTCCTACGACGACTGGTCCCTGGCCAAGGGCAAGGTCGACCCGGGTGAGTCCCTGCCCACCACCGCCACCCGCGAGATCCTCGAGGAGACCGGTTTCGAGATCCGCCTGGGCAAGCTGCTCGGTAAGGTGACCTACCCCGTCGGCGACCGCACCAAGGTGGTCTACTACTGGACCGGGGAGGTCCTCGGGGGCGAGTTCACCCCCAACGACGAGGTCGACGAGCTGCGCTGGCTCCCGATCGCGCAGGCCCGCGAGATCCTCTCCTACGAGGTCGACCGCCACGTGCTGGGCAAGGCGGAGAAGCGCTTCCGCCTGCCCGCCACCTCCCGGGTGCTCTACATCCGCCACGGCCGCGCGCATCAGCGCCGCAACTGGGACGGCGACGACAACCTGCGCCCGCTGGACAAGAAGGGGCGTCGTCAGGCCGAGATGCTCGTGCCCATGCTCCTGCCCTACAAGCCGGTCGCCGTGTACTCCGCCGAGCCGGAGCGGTGCCAGGCCACCGCCGCTCCCCTGGCGGATGAACTCGGCGTGGAGATCGTCGTGGACGAGATGTTCGGGGACAAGGCGTACGCCGAGAAGCCCGCCAAGTGCCAGCAGCGCTTCCAGGAGCTCGTCGACGCCGGTGGCACCTCCGTCGTCGTCTCCCAGGGCACCGCGATCCCCCACATGATCGCGTGGCTGAGCGCGAATGGACGCCTCCCGCTCGAGGAGATCGAGGCGAAGAAGGCGTCCGTGTGGGTGCTGTCCTTCCACGACGGCCAGCTGACGGGGGCGGATTACCTCACCAGCCCGCTGCCCGCGAAGTAGGGCTAGTTCTTCGGGCCCAGCTCGTCGACGAGGACCTCCTGGGCCACCTTCATGGCGGACAGTGCCGCCGGCGCGCCGCAGTAGCCGGAAGCGTGGATGATGGCCTCGGTGATCTCCTCGCGGGTCAGTCCGTTGGCCAGGCCGCCGCGCACGTGGCCGCGGAGTTCCTCGGTGGCGCGCAGGGCCACGAGCATGCCGATGTTGAGCAGGCTGCGGTCGCGCCTGGACAGGCCGTCGCGGGTCCACACGGACCCCCAGACGGTGGCGGTGATGTGGTGCTGGAGGTCCTCGCCGTCGGTGCCGGCGTTGCGGTCGAGTGCGGCGTCGACGAAATCGTCGCCCATGACCTCCCGTCGGATGCGGATGCCCTCGTCGTAGCGGTTGTCAGTCATGGTGCCGACGGTACCCGCGCCTCATGACGACCACGGCGAGGATGACCCCGGACAGGGTGAGGATGACTCCGCTGGCGATCTCGGAGACCTGCTCGGGCACCGTGCCGTAGAAACCGAAGAAACGCCTGGTCACCCACGGTTCGGCGATCATACCGAGCGGGAGGATGAGGCGGGCGATGAGGCTGACGTGCGCCGCCACGCCGATCAGTCCCAGCGGGATGCCGAACACCACGGCGACGACAAACCAGGGGGCGTTGGCGACAAAGCCGTCCGGGGGTACGCTGCCCGCCGCGATCCCCACGGCGTAGTGCAGGGCGGTGGTCAGCAGCAGGATGCCCGCGCCCAGGGCGGCCCCGCGCAGCCAGCGGCGTGCTCCGGCACTGTAGCCTGCGAGGATGCCCAGTCCGGCCCAGACGGAGCCGGAGTTGAGGGTGCGGGCGATGGTCTTACGTGCCGATGCCCATGTGTCCGCCTGTCCCGACAATTCCGCCAGGGTGGTGTGGTCCACCAGGGCGGTCACAACGGCGAAGACGGCGGCAATGCCGAGAACTACTTTCGGCGGCACATGTTTCATCTAGCCGACGATAGTCGGCTTGTACGCCGGGCGCATCTCCTCGTAGGCGGTGATGGCCGGCTCGTCGCGCAGCGTCAGGCCGATGTCGTCGAGGCCCTCCATGAGGCGCCAGCGAGTGTAGTCGTCGACGGAGAACTGGTAGGTGTTCTCGCCGGCGGTGACGGTGCGGGACTCGAGGTCGACGGTGATCTCCAGGCCCGGCTCGGCCTCGAGCTGCTTCCACAGCAGCTCGATGTCGGCCTCCTCCATCTGGGCGGCGAGCAGGCCGGCCTTGCCGGAGTTGCCGCGGAAGATGTCGGCGAAGCGCGAGGACAGGACGACGCGGAAGCCGTAGTCCATGAGGGCCCAGACGGCGTGCTCACGGGAGGAGCCGGTGCCGAAGTCGGGGCCCGCGACGAGCACGGAACCCTCGCGGTAGGGCTCCTGGTTGAGGACGAAGTCCTCGTCCTTGCGCCAGCCGGCGAACAGGCCGTCCTCGAAGCCGGTGCGGGTGACGCGCTTGAGGTAGACGGCGGGGATGATCTGGTCGGTGTCGACGTTCGAGCGGGTCAGCGGCACGCCGACGCCGGTGTGGGTGGTGAACTTCTCCATGGTGGTCTTCTCCTTCTACAGGTCGGCGGGGCTGGCCAGATGGCCGAGGACGGCGGTGGCGGCGGCGACCGGCGGGGACACGAGGTGGGTGCGGCCACCCGGACCCTGACGGCCCTCGAAGTTGCGGTTCGAGGTGGAGGCGGAGCGCTCACCCGGGGCGAGCTGGTCCGGGTTCATACCGAGGCACATGGAGCAGCCGGCGGTGCGCCACTCGGCGCCGAAGTCGGTGAAGATCCTGTCCAGACCCTCCTCCTCCGCCTGCTGCTTGACCATGGTGGAGGACGGGACGACGAGCATGCGGGTGTTCTCGGCGATGGTGCGGCCCTTGACCACCTCGGCGGCGGCGCGCAGGTCCTCGATGCGGGCGTTGGTGCAGGAGCCGAGGAAGACGGTGTCGATGGCGATGTCGCGCAGCGGGGTGCCCGGGGTGAGGTCCATGTAGGCCAGGGCCTTCTCGGCGGCGGCCTTGTCGGACTCGTTGGTGAAGTCCTCCGGGTCCGGGACGTTGGCGGACAGGGGCAGGCCCTGGCCGGGGTTGGTGCCCCAGGTGATGAAGGGGGTCAGAGCGGAGCCGTCGATCTCGACGACGGTGTCGAACTCGGCGCCCTCGTCGGTGGGCAGGGTCTTCCAGTACTCGACGGCGGCGTCCCAGTCGGCGCCGGTCGGGGCGAACTCGCGGCCCTCGACGTAGTCGAAGGTCTTCTGGTCGGGGGCGACCATGCCGGCGCGGGCACCGGCCTCGATGGACATGTTGCAGATGGTCATGCGGGCCTCCATCGAGAGCTTCTCGATGGCCTCGCCGCGGTACTCGATGATGTGGCCCTGGCCGCCGCCGGTGCCGATCTTGGCGATGATCGCCAGGATGAGGTCCTTGGCAGTGACGCCCGGCTGCAGCTCGCCGGAGACCTCGATGGCCATGGTCTTGAACGGCTTGAGCGGCAGCGTCTGGGTGGCCATGACGTGCTCGACCTCGGAGGTGCCGATGCCCATGGCGATGGAACCGAAGGCACCGTGGGTGGAGGTGTGGGAGTCACCGCAGACGATGGTCATGCCCGGCTGGGTGGCACCGAGCTGCGGGCCGACGGTGTGGACGATGCCCTGCTTGACGTCACCCATGGGGTGCAGGCGGATGCCGAACTCCTCGCAGTTCTTGCGCAGGGTCTCGACCTGCGTGCGGGAGGTGGCCTCCTTGATCTCCAGGAGGGAGCCGGTCTGGATGCCCTCGGTGGGGACGTTGTGGTCCTCGGTGGCCAGGTGCAGGTCCGGGCGGCGCAGCTTACGGCCGGCCAGGCGCAGTCCGTCGAAGGCCTGCGGGGAGGTCACCTCGTGCAGGAGCTGCAGGTCAATGTAGAGGAGATCGGGTTCGCCGTTCTCGCCCTTCGCGACAATATGGTCGTTCCACACCTTCTCGGCCAGCGTCAGCTTCTCGGCCATGGATGCCACCTTTCCATCTGTGTAAATCTCACGGGGTGAGATGTTAGTATCGTGGTATGGGACAGTATAGCGCAGTGTCAGGCATCAAGGTGCTGGATCGTTCGGTCGCGATCATGATGGCCGTCGCCCCGCATCCTCTCTCGCTCACCGAGCTCTGCGAGACCACCGGACTGCCGCGCGCCACCGCCCACCGCCTGGCCACCGCCCTGGAGACTCACCGCATCCTCGCCCGCGGCGAGGACGGCCGCTGGACCACCGGCCCCGCCCTCACCTCCCTGGGCACGGGCAGCCGCGACCAGCTTCTCGACGCCGCCCGCCCCATCATGGCCGCCCTCGTGGACACCACCGGCGAATCTGTGCAGCTCTACCAGCTCACCGGCACCTCCCGCACGTGCGTGGCCGCCCAGGAACCGCCCGTCGGCCTGCAGAACACCGTCCCCGTCGGCTCCCAGCTGGCACTCACCTCCGGCTCGGCCGCCAAGGTGTTCCTCGCCTTCGGCTCACCCCAGCTTCGCGACGCCATCCTCCCCGACGTCACCTTCGATCCTTCCGATCTCGCGCGCGTCGAGGCCGAGCGCGTCAGTGAGTCGGTGGCCGAGCGCGAGGTGGGGCTCGCCTCCCTGTCCGCCCCGGTGTTCACCCCCGCCGGGCGCTTCGTCGCGGTGCTCTCCGTGTCCGGGCCGTCGGAACGCCTGCGCCCCCACCCCGCGGAGAAGTGGGGCGCGGCCCTCACGGACGCGGCCGAGGCCCTGTCGCGCTCGTTGTAGCCCCGCATACCCCCGGTGGTAATTTTTGCGGCCCGGGCGGTGTTGCACCGGATATGAGAACCACACTGCTCCCCGCCCTCGTGATCGTCCCCGCCCTCGCGCTGGGCGCGTGCACCGACACGTCCGTGACCACCACCGACACGTCCGTGACCACCGTGACCACCGAGGCCGCTGACACCGACGACCGCGACGCCCTCCTCCAGCGCCTCATCGAGGAGGAGAAGGTCGCCCATGACCTCTACACCGCCTTCGACGAGAACTACGGCACGCAGGTGTTCTCCAACATCACCCGCGGGGAGGTCGGCCACCAGGACGCCGTGCTCCGTGTGCTCGACGCCGCCGGTACCGACGATCCCCGCACCAGGGTGCCGGGCGAGTTCACCGACCCGGAGCTGAAGGAGCTGTACGACGACCTCCTCGCCCGCGGCCTGGAAAGCGAGACCGCGGCGTACCAGGTGGGCGTCGACTTCGAGACGTGGGACATCACGGAGCTCGAGAACGACCTGGCGGCCACCCCGGAGGATGACACGGAGCTGCGGGAGCTGCTCCAGTTCCTCATCGACGGCTCGCAGCGCCACCTTGCGGCCTTCGAGCGGCAGCTGGACCGCCCGCGAGGCCGTTAACGGTCGATGTCGTCGAGCGTGCCGGGGTACACCACGTTCTTCGCCAGCGGGATCTGGTGCGAGGCGCTCTCGAGGATGTGCATGAAGTAGCCGGCGGCGTTGGGGATGGCGATGACGTCGCCCGGCTCCACACCGTACGGGAAGCGGATGCGGCGGCGCAGGATGAGCTCGTCCTCGATGCAGTAGGCGCCGACGAGGAACGCCTCCACCTCCTCGCCTGTCGTGCGGTCGGTGACCAGAAGCGGGTCGATGAGGTAGTCGTCGGAGGTGGTGCGGCACTGGGTGCGGTTCATGGCCAGCCCGACAAGGGGCAGACCGTCGGAACGCTCCTTGACGAAGGCCACCTCCGCCAGGATGACGCCGCACCCGTCGAGCAGGCTGCGGCCCGGCTCGAGGTGCAGACGCAGGCTGCGCTCGCGGAGCATCTCCGCCACTCCCCCGGACAGCACGTCCTTCAGCCACTCCCCGCGCACCGGGGACTGGTGGAAGGGGTAGGTGGTGTCCAGCGGGTCGGCCTTCCACGTGAAGGGCCGGGCGTAGCCGTCGACCATGGCGTCGCGGGCGGCGTGGTAGTCGCGCCACTGCTCCGCGTCGTCGAGGTAGCTCATGGGGACGCCGCCGCCGAGGTCGATGAAGGTGGGGTGGTGGCCGGCGTCGATAAGCAGGTCGACGAGGCGGCAGCACTCGCGCAGGGCGGTCGCGCGGTCGGCGGCGGAATAGCCGTGTAGATGGACGTGGAGGCCGACGATCTCCACGCCCGGGACCTGGCCGATCTCGGCCCACTGCTCGACGCGCTCACCGAAGCGGGTCGGCGGGAGAAGGTCAGGGTCGGGGGCGACGCGCGGGGCGACGTGGGCGGTGCGCTCCCCCGCCAGCCGCGAGATGCGGGCCAGTTCGGCCCGGGAGTCGGCGGAGATGGTCACGCCGTTGGCGATGGCCAGCTCCAGCAGGCGGTCCGGCTTGATGGCGGCGGAGAGGATGATGCGCTCGCCGGGCACGCCGCGATCCAGCACCTGCGAGAGTTCGCGCTCGCTGGCGACGTCGACGCCGTGGCCCGCGTCCCGGACGGTGTCGACGAACACGAGGCCCTTGTTGGCCTTGCGGGCGAAGAAGATGCGGGTGTCGATGCCGCAGGAGGCACCGGCGTCGACCAGTTCGGTGACGTTGGCCAGCATCGGCCCGGGGTCGAGGACGTTGACGGGGCTGCCGAACTCCTCGAGCAGGGAGCGGCACCGGGCGGGGTCGGTGGTGAGCTCGGCGGCCCACGGCTCGAGACGGGCGGTCAGCGGCGGGATGCCGTGGACGTGGTCGGGTCCGGGTACGAGGCGGCGGGCCCAGCGCGGGATGACGTCGTGGAGGGTGCGGGAGAGGGTGTCGTTGCCCAGGACGACGTCCTCGGTCATGCGTCCCACCGCGGCGAGGTTCGTCTGGCCGACGACCGTGCCGTCGGGGGCCACGTCGAGGCCGCGGGTACCGGGGCGCACGCGCGCCAGGCCCTCATCGACGAGCCAGGCCTCGAGGGTGCCGTCGACGACGCCGGGCGGCGGGATGACCGCGTCGATGACGACCGTGACGTCGAGCTCGCGGACGAGGTCGGCGAGGTCCTCGTTGCCGCGGCCCAGGTGGGTGAGGTCGACCTTCCCGGACTCGACGAGCTGCTCCAGGTGGGCCACGCTCTCGGGCGGCGGGCCGAACGCGACGCGCTCGAGGCGGCGGCACAGCTCCCCGAAGCCCGCGAGACTGTCGCGGCCGTCGTAGGAGGCACGCCCGACGATGGCCGTGTAGCACTCACGCCACGCCAGGCCGACGGCCCAGGCGGCGTCCGGGTCGTCGCGGTCGGTGCCGGCGAGCACGGCGTCGACGTCGCCGTCCCGGCCGGCGCGCTCGAGGAGGCGGCGCGCGGTGACGGCCAGGGCATCGACGAGGGCGGCGATGTCGGGGGCGTCGATAAGCAGGGCCTTCCCGGCGGCGATGATGTCGTCGGCCTCCACCCCGTCGAACTCGGGCTTGACCTCCATGAGGCGGCCCGTGCGGGTGACGGGGATGAACACCTCCGGATCGCACGCGCGGATGACGTCGATGAAGGTCAGCGCGGCACCGCGTACGAGCACGCGGTCCTGAGGGCCGATGGCCTGCAGATTCGAGGCCGGGTACGGCATGACGACGGGCACCGGCAGGTCGGCGTGCTCCAGGGAGCCGGGCCAGGTGGCGGCGTGGCCGGTGGCCAGCAGGACCTCGTCGACGAGCAGGCCGCCGACGGCCCAGCCCTCGTCACGGCGGTCGAGCTTCTCCACGTGCCCCTCGTGCCACGTCAGGTCGCAGCGCGGCGGGATGTGACGGCGCAGGGCCTCCCAGGAGGCGGCGAGGAACTCACCGACGAGACGACGCGGCGGGAACGGGTCGTTCGCACCGCGCCACTCGTCGAAGGAGCCCAGGCCCGTGCGAATCGCGGAGGCCCGGACATTGATGAGCCACTCCCCCGGCTGCCCGGCCTCGTAGGCGTCGAGCCCGCCGCCGTCGAAGATGTGGAGATCGATCGCCGCGCCGCGTTCGCGCGCCAGCGTCAAAACCTCCTCCGCCGCCCACAGGCCCCGGGGGCCGCCGCCGATGATCGCCACGGTTGTCACAGGGTTTCCTCCACCCAGTCGTCGTTGTAGATGGTGTCAACATAGTTGGTGCCACCGTCATGCAGGATGAGCACCACGTCACCTGTCAGTTCCGGAAGCAGCTTCTCGACGCCCGCCACCACCGCCCCACCCGAGGCACCGCACAGGATACCCTCCGTGCGGGCCAGCTTCCGGGCGGCCGCGACGGAATCCCGGTCGGTGATCCGCAGGACCCGGTCCGGGTGCACCGAGGCCTCCAGCTCGGGGACGACGCCGGCACCGAACCCGGGAAGGTGACGGGTGCCGCGGACGCCGTCGAAAAGCACGGACCCCTCCGCGTCGACGGCGATGACCTCGGTCCCCAGCCCCTCCCGGTTGATGCGGCGCAGGCAGCCGCCGATCGTGCCGGTGGTGCTCACCGCGACGAGCAGGTGATCCGGGGCGTGGCCGAGCTGCTCGACGATCTCGCGCATCGTGCCCTCGTCGTGGGCGGTGAAGGCGGCCTTGTTGGAGTACTGGTCGAGGCAGACGGCGTCGGGAAGCTCCGTGAGCAGTTCCGCGACCCGGGCCCGGCGGGCGGCCAGCCAGTCGCCGGTCTCCGGATCCGGCGCGGTGACCTCGTGGACGACCGCGCCGTAGGCACGCATGGTGGCCACCGTCGCGCGGTTCGCCCGCGGATCGACGACGCAGTGAAACGTCCATCCGCCGAGGACGGCCTCCCGCGACATGGCCACACCGAGGTTGCCCGAGCTGGACTCCACGATGACCGCGCCGGGCTGCAGATCGGCGGCCGCGAGAATGGCGTGGGCGGTGCGGTCCTTGGCACTGCCGGAGGGGTTGTAGCCCTCCAGTTTGGCCCACAGGGTGGCGGTGTCTGTCGTGTTCAGCAGGTCCAGGCGCACGAGCGGGGTGTTCCCGGGTTCGAGACTCATGCAGGAAATCTTACGCTTCAACGGGGAAACATGAGACTAATTCTCCGAGTTGTCTGTTCAGGTCCAGCCCCGGCAGACGCTTCTCGACGACCCGGTGGATCTCCCCGTACCACCACCGCTGATTCTCCCGTCCGGAGTTGAAGCGCTCCCACAGGGCGTCGCCGTGGGTGGCGTGATCGTCGAGGATCGACATGAGGTTGTGCAGCTTATCGGCCGCGGAGATGAGCACCGCCTCGTCGGGGGCATCATGCTCGAGGTGACGGAGGTAGGCGTCGGCGCGGGCCCGCCAGTCCGGCAACGCATCATCCTTGCTCAGATGCCGGACGAGATCGGTGACCCGGTCGCCGAACTCCCGCCGCATGTCCTTCTCGCTGTAGCGCTCCGGGACATCCTCGAGGGTGTCGTGGAAGAGCGCGGCAATCTGGACGTCCTCATTCTCCGTGTACTGCGCGACGAGGTGGTGGACTGCCAGGAGATGCGCGATGTACGGGATGCCGGAGCCCTTGCGCACGTGATCCCGGTGGTTGACGGCGGCGGTGTTCATCGCGCGCATGAGGCGGGGTGTGAGGGGCGTGGTCATGGGAATGAGCGTAGAGGACGTGTCCGGCCCGGGGGCGGAATGACTGAAGCCCTCCACCTGGTGGTGGAGGGCTTCGTGCCTGTACCCCGTACGGGATTTGAACCCGTGTTACCGGCGTGAGAGGCCGGCGTCCTAGGCCGCTAGACGAACGGGGCTTGTTCGCTTTTTCTGCGGTGTCCGTTGCGGACTTCATAACTATAAACAGTGCGTGTACTGCAGAACAAATCAGGAGTTCAGAGGCGGTTTTCGGGGTGTATGAGTGGGTCGCGAGGAGGAGCTGGCGCTTGCTCGCCCTCGCGCCCTCCGCGCAAAGGAGAAACCCACCACGCTCGGTGGTGGGTTTCGAACTTCTGCCGAACCTTGGACGGTAGGAGATCTACCACTTCCGACGTCGGTGCGGAGGTCTCGTCGACCCGGGGTAATGATCCCGTCGTGGCCGCGTCCGCTGTAGTTCTGTGGAACCTTATGTGTCGGGGGTTAGCTTGTCATTTCCGTGGGGTTCGGTGACAGCTGACGCTTCATATCGCTCCCGTTAGCTCCTGTACTCCGCGCATCTCTTGCGCTTGGGATGTTGTGGATTATGGCTGTGCCGCTTAGGGGAGGACGCTTGCGTCGCGTCCGGAGATATGGTTCAAAGCCTCTGCCATATACTCTCCTTCCATTCGATCAACATCCGGAAGATCCGTGTCCTCGAACCTGGTACCTGGGGTGCGAGGGGTGAACCTTTCCGCTTACCTGCAGCCTAGGCCCCGACGCTGCGTGGTTAAAGTGGATTTCATAATCCCGTTACCTCACGTTACCCCCGCCACACCATTCCCCGAGGTGTGAGCCACGCACCAAAAGTTAGGACGGGGGTGAATCGAAAAAACTCCCGGATCCGTTTTGGATCCGGGAGTCATTGTCGTGTACCCCGTACGGGATTCGAACCCGTGTTACCGGCGTGAGAGGCCGGCGTCCTAGGCCACTAGACGAACGGGGCGAAGCGAAGTACTTCGCCGGCAGATTACTCTGCAGCTGGCCTACCAGGACTCGAACCTAGAATGACGGTACCAGAAACCGTTGTGTTGCCAATTACACCATAGGCCATTATTTACTTACCCTGTTCCACGTCCCGACTGCGTTCCGTTTCCTTCCCGCTGTCGCTCTGTGCAACGTGGATAACTATAACCACAACGGTGCAACACTGCCAAATCCGCTGCTCACCGCATATTTTTCATACGCGGTGAGCAACACCAGTCGGCTACTGGGCGGGCGCTTGGAACGGGGTCACGGCGCGGGCGGCGCGGAGGCGGGCCAGGGTGGACTCGCGGCCGAGCAGCTCCATGGACTCGAACAGCGGCGGGGAGACGGCCTCGCCGGAGATGGCCACGCGGAGGGCGCCGTAGGCGGTACGGGGTTTGAGCTCGAGGTCCTCGATGAGCGCCTTGGTGAGGGCGGCCTCGATGTCCGGGGTGGTCCACTCCCCCACGGCCTCCAGGGCGGCGATGCCGGCGTCGAGGGGCTCGATGGCGGCCTCCTTGAGGTTCTTCTTCGCGGCCTTCTCGTTGAGCTCGAGCTCGGCGTCCGGGGTGACGAGGAACTTGAGCAGCCCGTAGCCCTCGGAGAGGGTCTTGATGCGGGTCTGGGTGAGCTCGGCGGCCATCGCGAACTTGTCCGCCGGATAGTCCTCCGGGAAGTCGGTGAACTCCGTGAGGTGGGCACGCAGGCGCTTCTCGAACTCGTCGGCCGGCAGGAGGCGGATCTGGTCGGCGTTGATGGCCTCGAGCTTCTTCTGGTCGAAGCGGGCCGGGTTGCCGAGGACGTCGGCGATGTCGAAGTTGGCCACCAGCTCCTCGACGGAGAAGATGTCGCGGTCACCGGACAGGGACCAGCCGAGCAGCGCGAGGTAGTTGAGCATGCCCTCGGGGATGATGCCGTTCTCGCGGTGGTGGAAGAGGTTGGACTGCGGGTCGCGCTTGGACAGCTTCTTGTTGCCCTCGCCCATGACGAAGGGGAGGTGGCCGAACTCCGGGGTGAAGTCGGTGACGCCGATGCGCTTGAGCGCCTCGTAGAGGGCCAGCTGACGCGGGGTGGAGGACAGCAGGTCCTCGCCGCGCAGGACGTGGGTGACCTTCATGAGGGCGTCGTCGACAGGGTTGACGAGCGTGTACAGCGGGGCACCGTTGGAGCGGGCCACGACGTAGTCCGGCTGGGTGGCGGCCTTGAACTCGACCTCGCCGCGGACCAGGTCGTTCCACTTCCAGTCCTGGTCGGGCATGCGCAGGCGCCAGACGGGCTGGCGACCCTCGGCCTGGAAAGCGGCGATCTCGTCCTCGGTGAGGGTGCGGTCGTAGTTGTCGTAGCCGAGCTTGGGGTCACGGCCGGCGGCCTTGTGACGCTCCTCGACCTCCTCGGCGGTGGAGTAGGCGGGGTAGACCTCGCCGGCGTCGATGAGCTTCTGCAGCACGTCCGCGTAGATGTCCATGCGCTGGGACTGGCGGTAGGGGGCGTGCGGGCCGCCCTTCTCCACGCCCTCGTCCCAGTCGAGGCCGAGCCAGGTCAGGGCGTCAATGATGGCCTGGTAGGACTCCTCGGAGTCGCGGGCGGCGTCGGTGTCCTCGATGCGG
>DGYFI06203__coassemble_1148_pt1 | contig 27719 bp, 17 predicted proteins | sample DGYFI06203__metabat2_high_PE_041 | metagenome-assembled genome bin DGYFI06203 | reverse complement strand
CGCACTGGTCCTTCATCCTCGTCGCGACGATCATGTCGGGCCTGCTGCTGCTCGGTTGGCGCGCGATCGCCCGCGTCGTGCTGCGTCGACAGAACAGGGCACCGCACACTGTGTAGTTCAGTGCCTGCTGAACGAAGGCCCGCCCACCCCGCCGAGGTCATCATCAACGGACTGCGGGAGGTGGGCATGAAAAAACCGCCTCCCCACCGGGTGGTGGGGAGGCGGTTGTCGCCGAGGCCTTAAGCCTGGATGGAGTGGCTCAGCTGGTTGGCGATCATGACGATGAGACCGATGATGTCGGTGACGAGGTCTGCAGCGATGCTCAGCATGGGAAAATCTCCTTGTGCGGTCGGTGAGCAGGTACAACCAGTACATCGTCTCACAGTGACCGATTCGTTACATAACCGGCGGAGAAATCTACATCGGCATGATGGTGTGCTTCTTCGGCAGGTCCTCCTCGACCTTCGTCTCCAGCTGGCGGACGGCCTGACGCAGCGCCAGGCGGGTGTCCCGCGGCTGGATCATCGCGTCGATGTACCCGCGCTCGGCGGCCACGTACGGGCTGGTCATGTTCTCGTCGTAGAAGTCCATGAAGATCTTCTTCAGGTACTCGCGCTGCTCCGGCGGGGCGGCGGCGAGCTGCTTGCCCTGGATCATCACGACGGCCGCCGCGGAGCCCATGACCGCGATCTGGGCGGTCGGCCACGCCAGGTTGATGTCACCGGTGAGGTTCTTCGACCCCATGACCGCGTACGCGCCGCCGTAGGCCTTGCGCACGATGAGGGTGATCTTCGGGACGGTCGCCTCCACCAGTGCGAAGGCCAGCTTGGCGCCGCGGTGGATGAGGCCGGCCTTCTCCTGCTCCACGCCCGGCAGGTAGCCCGGAGTGTCCACGACGAACACCAGCGGGATGTTGTAGGCGTCGCAGATGCGGATGAAACGCGCGCCCTTGTCGGCGGCGTCGGCGTCGATGCACCCCGCGAAGTGCATGGGGTTGTTGGCCACGAAACCGACAGCGCGACCGTCGATACGCCCGAAGGCGGTGATGAGGTTCGGGGCGTAGTTCGCCTGGATCTCCACGAGGTTCTCGTCGTCACCGAGCAGCGGCAGCAGATCCGACATGTCGTAACCCGCGTTGGAGTCGTCCGGCATGAACAGGTCCAGCTCCGGGGCCTCGGCGACCTCCTCGTCGGAGGGGGCGGCGAAGACCGGGGCCGGGTCGTGGCAGGTCAGCGGCAGGTGGTCGAGCAGGTCGCGGACGAAGTCGAAGGCCTCCTCCTCGCTGGGTAGCACCGCGGAGACGTTGCCGTTGAGCTCCTGCTGACGCGCGCCACCGAGCTCGGCGGACGTGACGTCCTCGCCGGTGACCTCGCGGATGACGGCGGGGCCGGTGACGTACATCTCGGTCTGACCGTCGACGGCGATGACGAAGTCGGTGGTCACCGGGGCGTAGACGGCGCCGCCGGCGGACTTGCCCAGCATGATGGAGATCTGCGGGCTGCGGCCGGACAGCGGCAGCTGGCGGCGGGAGATCTCCGAGTACATGGCCAGGGACGTCACGGCGTCCTGGATGCGGGCGCCACCGGAGTCCTGGATGCCGATGATCGGGCAGCCGATCTTGATGGCCATCTCCATGACCTCGACGACCTTGCGGCCGAAGGTCTCGCCGACGGAACCGCCGTAGACGGTCTTGTCGTGGGCGTAGATGCACACCGGGCGGCCGTCGATACGCCCGTAGCCGGTGACGACACCGTCGGAGTAGACGGCGTCCGCGACGCCGGGGGTCTTGGCCAGGGCGCCGATCTCAACGAAGGAGCCTTCGTCGAGAAGCGCGGCGATGCGCTCACGCGGGGTCGTCTGACCGGCCTCGTCGCGCTTGGCGCGGGCACGCTCGCTGCCCGGATCGCGGGCCCGGTCGAGGCGCGCCCGCAGATCCGCAAGTTTGTCGGCTGTGGTGTCGGTGGACGTGTCAGTCACAGATCACTCCAGTTCATCAATCCGCTTGGCCATGTGCGCACCGATGACGCCGATGGCGGGCTCGTCGGGCACGGCGAGGTGATCGCCCTTGAGCTGGACGATGTCAAGGTCGTCAACGATAGCCGACCAGCCACCGTCGGGGTCAATGTGGGCGTAGCGCGGCTCCAGCTCGATGGCGCCCTCGTGCATGCCCTCCGCACGGAAGAGCAGCACCGGCAGCTGCACCTCGGCCCAGCGGGCGAAGTCGAGCTTGTCGAGGATGCGGTTGTCCACGAAGCTGGCGCGCTGGTGCTCGAGGACACCGGCGGCGAGGCCGTGCTCGGAGGCGTCGGTCGTGGCCAGGAACTGCTCGAGCATGCCGAGCATGGCCTCCTCGCCGGCGGTCTCCAGCAGCTCGAAGGGCACCGGGAAATCCAGGCCGTAGGTGCGCTTGGCGAACTCGCTGTAGCGCTCCCAGCGGGCCTTGGTCTCCTCCATGGTGTCCGGGATCGGCTCGGAGGGTTGCACCGTGTCGAGCAGGGCGATGTACGCGACCTCGACGTCGGTGTCCTTGAGCTGGGAGGCGACCTCGTAGGCGAGGGCACCGCCGAAGGACCAGCCGCCGAGGACGACGGGGCGGCCGTCGGAGTACTCGCGGATCTCGTCGATGTAGGCGGCGGCGCGCTCCTCGAGGGTGCCCTCGAGGCGCTCGACACCGTACACCGGGATGTCCTCCGGCAGACGGCGGGCCAGCGGCAGGAACACCACGGAGGAGCCACCGGCCGGGTGGAACATGAACACGCTCGGCTTCGTGGAACCCTCGGGGCGGGCGCGCAGGACACGGATGTTGCCCTCGACCTCGGTCTCCAGGACGTCGCGGACGACGTTGGCCAGCGGCTCGAGGGTCGCGGCGTCGGTGACGACGGCCGGGTCGATCTCCACGCCGACGCGGTCGGAGAGCCGCTCCGCGATCTGCTTCGCGACGTCCTCCGTGATCTCCGGCAGCGTGCTGGTCACACCCGCCGGGGCCTTCCCGGTGATGGTCGCCCAGGTGCCGAACACCATGCGCTCGGCGGCGTCACGCGGGGCGACGCCGACGCCCTCCTTCTTCTCCGGCAGGTCGGGCAGCTCGGTGTCCTCGCGGACGTCGGTCTCCGCCTCCTCGACGGCGTCGACGGACATGACCGGCTCGATGAGCGGGGTGCCGTTCCCCTGCTTCGCGGCGACGGCCTCCTCGACGATGCGGACGACGTCGGCGACGGAGGCGTCGCGCAGCGCCTGGACCTGCAGCGGCGGAATCTGGAAGTCATTCTCCACGCGGTTCTTGATGCGCATGCCCATGAGGGAGTCGAGGCCGAGGTCGATGAGCGGCAGCTCGCGCGGCAGGTCGTCGACGTCGTAGCCCATGGACTCGGAGACGATGGCGCGGAGACGGTCCTCGACGGACTCGCCGGACGCGGGGTCCCAGCGGACCTCCTCCACCTCGATCGGGTCGGACAGCGGGGCGTAACCCGGGCCCTCCTCGGCGACGGGCTGCGGGTTCTGCACGCCCGGCACGGCGGCGGGGGCACCGAGCGCCAGGGCGGTGGCGAAGCCCTCGGCGAGCAGCGTGGTGGTGCCGGCCTCGGTGACCCCGTGGACGGTGATGGTGAGGCCGCCGATGTTGCGGTGGGCCACGGTGGTGATCTCACCGTTGACCGGCAGCATCTGGTGCTCCTCGGCGGCGACGAGCTGGGCGCCCGGCTGGACGGTCTCGGCGGCACGCTCCAGCAGCGACAGTGCAGAGGGGACCTGGTCGGCGGTCGTCGAGAAGGCGACCATGCCGTTGGGCAGGGTGACGCGCTGGCCCGGCAGGTCCGCGGCGCGGTGGCTGGCGGGGCGGGCGTTGGTCCAGTAGCGCTGGTGCTTCCACGTGATGGACGGGGCCGGCAGCACCTCGCCCGGGCCGTACACGAGGGAGAAGTCGATCGGGGCGCCCGCGGCGTAGAGCTTGGCCAGCAGGTCGCGCAGGGACTCGATCTCGCTCACCTTGCGCTTGAGGGCGAACAGCAGCTGGGCGTCCGGCTTGCCGACGCTGAACGCGGTGTTCATCATGCCCATGATCGCGACGGGGTTCGGGGCGATCTCCACGAGGGTGGTGTGCCCGTTGGCGAAGGCCTGCTCGGTGGCGTCCTGGAAGTAGACGGCCTGACGGGTCATGCGCAGCCAGTAGTCGGTGTCGTGGACGGTCTCCCCCGGCTGGTGGATGACGCCCCGGTCGACGGAGCTGATGAGCGGGGTGTGCAGCGGCTGTGCGGTGATGCCGGCGGTCTCGAATCCGAGCTCGCCGAGCAGCGGCTCGACGGCCGAGGTGTGGCCCGCGCCCTTGACGTTGAGCAGGCGGGCGAACTTGCCCTCGCCCTCGAGCTTCTCGACGAGCGCGGTCACCTGCTCACGCGGCCCACCCACGGTGGTCATACCAGGACCGGCGTAAACGGCCGGCTCGATGTTCGCGTACGCCTCCTCGGCGTTGAGCTCGACGAGCGCCTCGGTGGACAGCTCGACGACGGCCATGGCGCCGAGCTGGTCCTCGGGCAGGGACTTCTCGCCCTCGCCCATGAGGCGGGCGCGGTGGCAGGCGATCTGCATGGCGTCGTCGGCGGTGAGACCACCGGCGGCGTAGGCGGCGGCGATCTCGCCCATGGACATGCCCATGACGGCGGCCGGCCGCGCGCCGAAGGCGGCGAGCAGGTCGGTCAGGGCGATCTGGATGGCGGTGATGGCCACCTGTGCGGTCTCGGTGCCGTAGGTCTGCTCAACATCGCCGACGAGTTCGAGGATCGACCAGCCGGACTCGAACTGGACGCGCTCGTCGAGCTCCTCCAGGCGGGCGCGGAACATCGGCGACGCGGCGACGAGCTCCTTGACCATGAGACGGTGCTGGGAGCCGAAACCGGAGTACACGAAGACGGGTCCGACGGCGGCCGGGGAGTCGGCGGCGGTGATGCCGACGGACACCTTGCCCTCGGCGACCTGGCGCAGGCGCTTGACGGCCTCCTCCACGGTGGTCGCGGTGACGACGGCGCGGGAGCGGCCGTGGTTACGGCCGGCCAGGGAACGGGCGACGGGGACGAGGTCGGTGTCGGCACGCTCCGCGAGGAAGTCGGCCAGGTCGGCGGCCGCCTGCCGACGACGCGACGGCAGCAGGCCGCTCACCGGGAGCAGCGCGCCCTCACCGGGCAGCTGTGCCTCCGCTGCGGGGGCCGGCTCGTAGTCGGCCGGGTCGAAGGAGCTGACGACGACGTGCGCGTTGGTGCCGCCGAAGCCGAAGCCGGAGACACCGGCGACCTTGCGGCCGGAGTACTCGGGCCACTCGCGGGGATCCTCGACGACCTCGAGGCGCTCGGCGTCGAAGTCGATGTAGCGGTTGGGGGCGGCGTAGTGCAGGGACGGCGGGATGACACCCTCGCCGATCGCCTGGACGACCTTGATGAGGCCGGCGGCACCCGCCGCCGACTCGGAGTGGCCGATGTTGGACTTCACGGAGCCCAGCAGCGTCGGGCGGGACATCTCGCGGCCCTCGCCGAGGACGGCGCCGAGCGCGGTGGCCTCGATCGGGTCACCGAGAATGGTGCCGGTGCCGTGGGCCTCGACGTAGTCGACCTCGGTCGGGTCCACGCCGGCGTCGGCATAGGCACGGGCCAGGACGTCGATCTGGGCGTCCGGGTTGGGGGCGGTGAGGCCATTCGAGTGGCCGTCGGAGTTGACGGCGGAACCCTTGATGACGGCCAGGACCGTGTCACCGTCGGCCAGCGCATCGGCGACGCGCTTGAGCACGACGACGCCGGCGCCGTCGGAACGGATGAAACCGTCGGCGTCATCGGAGAAGGCGTGGATGTGGCCGGTCGGGCTGAGCACGCCCAGCTCACCGAAGGCGGTGGTGACGAACGGGGACGCCAGGATGTTGACGCCGCCGGCGATCGCCACGTCGGAGTCCCCGTCGCGCAGGGAACGCACGGCCTGGTGGACGGCCACGAGGGAGGAGGAGCACGCGGTGTCGACGCTGACGGACGGGCCGCGGAAGTCGAAGGCGTAGGAGATGCGGTTCGGGATGATCGAGCTGGCCGTGCCGGTCAGCGCGTACGGGTGCGCCTCCGCCGGGTCGGCGGTGATGAGCATGCCGTAGTCATTGTTGGAGGAACCGAGGTACACGCCCACGGACTCACCGCGCAGGGTGTTGGGGGCGATGTGCGCGTTCTCCAGGGCCTCCCAGGTCACCTCGAGCATGATGCGCTGCTGCGGGTCCATGTTGGCGGCCTCGAGCGGCGAGAGTCCGAAGAACTCGGCGTCGAAGTTCGCCAGGTCCGGCAGGTAACCGCCGGTGAGCGGCTGCTCCGCCATCTTGGCGGACATGACCTCCTCGGAGGCGTACTCGGACCAGCGGCCGATGGGCAGCTCGCCCGTGCCGTCCCGGCCCTCGACGAGCATGGACCAGTAGTCCGACAGGTTCCCGGCGCCGGGGAAACGCCCGGCCATGCCGACGATCGCGATGTCGTGGGTACCGGGGGTCTGCTCGCCGCCGCCGGTGTGGCGGACGCGGGGACGGGTGCGCTCGCGGGAGGCGGGCTCACCGTCGACCAGGCGCTGGGCCAGGGCCTGGATCGTCGGGTACTCGTACGCGATGGTGGCGTCGAGCTGCACGCCGAGGAGGTTCTCCAGCTCTCCGGACAGGACGACCGCGTCGCGGGAGGAGAGGCCGAAGTTCTCCATCGGCTTGGTGTCGGTGACCTCCTCCGGGGTGAGCCCGGTGACGTTCACCACCCAGTCGCGGAGCCACCCGCGCAGCTGCTCGACGGTCATCGTCGCGGGTGTCTGGCTCTCACTCATTGATGCGGTATTCCTTTTCCTGCGTTGGCCCGACACTGTCAATGGTGTCGATCAGTACGGGACTCTATCGACTGTGCGAACCTTTCCGTTACATCTGGGTGCTCCCCGGCGGGAACGGTCTAGGCCTGCTCGGCGAGGTAGGCCTTCTGGATCACACGGCGCGCGATCTTACCCGCGGTGGAACGCTGGATCTCGTTCGGGCCGAGGAAGCGGATGTCCGCCGGGGTGACGCCGTGCGCGGCGGTGACGGCGGCACGGATCTTCTCGACGGCGGCGGCGTCGCCGGACTCGTCGGCCTTGTCGTCGCGCTCGATGACCAGCACGAGCTCCTCCGTGTTGTCGGCCATGACGGAGAACGCGGCGACCGAGTCCGGGCGGACGTGGTCGGAGGCGTTCATGACGGTGAACTCGATGTCCTGCGGGTAGTGGTTGCGGCCCGCGATGACGATGAGGTCCTTGAGGCGGCCGGTGATGTAGGTCTCGCCGTCGACGATGGCACCGAGGTCACCGGTGGCCAGCCAGCCCTCGTCCGGGGTGTCGGCGTCGACGCGCGACTCCGGCAGACGCTCACCCAGGGTGTTCGCGAAGGTCTCGGCGGTCTCCTCCTCGCGGCCCAGGTAGCCGGCGGCGAGGTTGTCACCCTTGACCCACAGCTCACCGATCTGGCCGTCGGGCAGCTCGGCGCGGGTCTCCGGGTCGACGATGGTGAGGTTCTGCGGCTTGACCACCTGGCCGTTGGAGGCGAAGGCGACGGCCAGCTCGGAGCCCTTCTCGACGAACTCGACGACGCCCTCGGCCAGCTTCTCGCGGTTGAAGTGGGAGATGACCGGACGCTCCTTGGTCTGCGGGGTGGTGACCAGCAGGGAGGCCTCGGCCAAGCCGTAGGAGGGGCGCAGTGCATCGGCGCTCAGACCGTACTCGGTGAAGGTCTCCTTGAAGGTGTCCAGCGCCTTCTCGGTGACCGGCTCGGAGCCGATGATGATGCCGTCGATGGCGGAGAGGTCGAGGGTCTCGCCGTCCTGCGGCTTGCCGTAACGGGCGGCCAGCTCGAGGGCGAAGTTCGGGATGACGGTGTAGACGGAGATGCCCTCGTCGGAATCGCGGCGGTTGAGCTGCTCGACCCAGCGCTTCGGCTGCTGGATGAAGTCCCGCGGGGCCATGATCTCGTTCGGCAGGCCGAGGATGGTGACGAACAGGGCGAGGATGATGCCCATGTCATGGTGCAGCGGCAGCCAGGTCACCAGGCGCAGCGGCATGCGCAGACGGGCCGCGGTGAAGATCTGCAGCACGTTGGTGAGGATGGAGCGGTTGGTCAGCTGCACGCCGGCCGGGACGCGGGTGGAACCGGAGGTGTACTGCAGGAAGGCCGGCTGGTCGACCGGCATGGTCGACATGGAGGCCATGAGCTGCTGACCCTGCAGGGTCATCATCGGGTTCATGTAGGAGGACGCGAGGGTGTCCGGCAGGGAGTCCACGGACAGGATACGGGGACGCTCGCGGGAGGGAACCTCCGCGAAGTGCTCGCGCACGGCCGCGGCGGAACCGGAGTTGGTGAGCACGAAGGAGGGCTCGCAGTCGGCGAAGACGGCCTTGAGGTGGTCCGCGTGGCCCGGCTCGGAGGGGTCGTAGAGCGGCACCGGGGTCATGCCCGCGTAGAGGGCGCCGATGAAGCCGAAGATGTACTCCGGGGAGTTGTTGGCCATGATGGCGACGCGGTCGCCGATCTTGCCCACCTGCTGCAGGCGGGCGGCGACGGCCTTGATGCGGGTGTTGATCTCCGTGCGGGTGAAGTCGACCGGGGTGCCCTCGCGGGATTCGGAGAAGTCCCAGAAGCGCAGGCACTGTCGTTCGCCGCCACCGAGCTGCAGGTCACCCTGGTACATGAGCTCGGCCAGACCCGCGAGGGTCAGCTGAGGTGCCAGGACGATCTCGCCCTTGTCGTTGAAGAACTGGCTCATCGCCGCTTGCAGGTCCATGCTTCTCCTCGTGGTCTACGTGGTGCACCCGTGGACTGGTGTGTCCGGGGTCGAAAGTTTGTTTTCGCTAATCTCTTCGTGCCAACCTAACAGAGCAGGCACACGTCTAGTTAGTCCCGGTTTGTGATGTTTCCGTTACCGAACAGGGTACCCGGACACCCCCGTTCCCGGGGCACGGGATCATCTGTTGATGAGGTCGGTCGCCCACTCCACGACCCAGGCGTTCGCGGTTGTCCCGGGGATGACGTCCGGGTTGCTGGCGTAGAGGGCGTGGACGCCGTTCGCGGCGGCCAGGGCCTGGGCCCGCTCGAGTGCGTTGCCGATCTGCCGCGGGGCGTCGCAGATGCTGTCGTTGGGGGCGCAGATGTCCCACACGCGGTCGTGCAGTTCACCGAAACCACCGACGCGCGGTCCGCGCATGGTGGCACCGGGCACGATCGGCTGGACCAGCAGATTGAGCGGCTGGAGTGCGACCTCGGCGCCGACGCCGGAGACCTGGGTGCCGGGAACCTGGCCCACACCAGGTTCCCTGCGACCGTCCGCGATCAGGGCGACACCCCTGATGCGGTCGGCCGGCACCACACCGTTGCCCTGACCGATCTGGTGGGCGACGTCTCCGAGGATGACCGCACCCTGCGAGAATCCCGCGAGAATGTAGTCGGTGTACGGGCACTCGTCGTGCATGGTGACCAGTTCGGTCTCCAGCACCGACTGCCCCTCCTGGCGCGAATCGTCGTAGGTCATCTCGTGCTGCGCCTGGATGGAGCGGAACTGTGCCGTGTACGGCAGGGTCCACACCTTGACGTCCTCCGCGGGGAAACGCTCCTGCAGGGGACGGGTGATCGAGAGCATGAAGCTCCACTCGTTGGCGGTCGGGTGGATCGGATCGTCACCGGCGGCCGACTCCCAGGTTCCCGGCGCGGCGATGACCTCCACGTCGGGGCACCACTCCGGCTGGAGCAGTTCAGTGGGCTCGGGCACCCCCGGCGGCAGTGGTACGTCCTCGCCGGACTGCAGGAACCGGAAGGTTCCCACGCCGACGAGCAGCACCAGAATCAGTACCGCCAGGATGGTGAGGATCTTGCGCATGTGTGGAACTTCCGGTTAGCAGTAGGCGTCGGTCGCAGCGGTCTCGATGATCTCGACGACCTCCTCGACGGACTTGTCCGTGCGGCCCTGCTCGATGAGCTGGCCCGCGACGGCGGGGAGGGTGGCCCGGTTGAGCTCACTCTCGTCGCCACCGCAGACGGTGGACGCGGTGCCGATGAGCTGGTCCTCGACGCCGTCGATGTTGATGTCGGCGTCGCTGATCTCACCGAGGTAGTGGACATCCTCCGGGGTCCGCGGGAGGGCGGCCTCGGGGACCTCGTCGACCTCCCGGGCCGCCTGGTCCTGCGGCTGCGGCTCCGCCGGGCGGGGGCGCCGGGCGGCCGTCTCCTCCTCTTCCTCTTCCGAGGTCTCGGAGGCTGCGGTCTCCTCCGCCGAGGTGCTCTTCTTCGGGGCACGCTCGAGCGGAGCGACGGAGGTCTCGGTGACGGTGTCGTTGTCGACGGTGGCGTCACCGCAGGCGGTGAGGGTGAGGGCGCCGACGAGTGCGGCTACGAGCAGCCCTGTGCGCATGATTAGTTGGTCTCCTCCTGGATGATGCCGTTGACCTGGCGGATGGTGCCGTTGCGGAACTCGACGATCTCGCCTCCGGCCGGGATGGCTGCGTGGTCAGCGGTCGGGTAGCCGAACTTACCCTGTTCCCATCGGTCCCGGCCCCAGTGGTCGAAGATCGCACCGTACTTGATGTAGTGCGCGCCGGTGGAGACGGACCAGTAGATGTTGCCGTTGTCGAACTCCTGGAAGGCACCACCGGCGATGGACTTCTCGGGACCCTTGGGGAAGCCGAGCTCGGAGGTGACGTTGCCGAGCTCCTTGTACTTGGCGCCGATGGCACCGTAGACGACCCGGGCGTCGCCGTTGTCCGGGGTGACGATGACGCCGCCCTGGAACTCCTGGACCTGGCCGCCGTCGACGTCCTGCGGCGCGGAGGTCGGGAAGCCGAGCGGTCCGCGCTCCCAGCCGCTGCGGGACCAGGCGTCCTTGGCCTTCTGCGGGACCTCCCAGGCGCCGGTGGCGTGGGTCCAGTAGATGGAGCCGTTCTCGAAGTGGACGTAGCGGCCGTCGCCATCCGGGGTGGCCTGCTCACCGGTCGTCGGGAAGCCGAGCCAGGAGGCGGGCCCGCCGATGTGGTGGTAGCGGGCGTTGATGCGGCCGAAGAGGGCGTGGGCACCGGTGTCCGGGGACCAGTAGGCGACGCCGTTGCGGAAGTCCTGGCGCATGCCGTCCTCGACGGGGTACTCGTTGTTGATGCACGAGCCGATCTGGCCGGCCTTGGTGGCCTCGGCGATGGCACCGACGGTGACGCACTCGGCGCCGCGGTCCTCGCTGGACAGGCCCATGGCGTTGGCCATGTGCGGCCAGGCCTGAGACATCTCGAACTGCCAGTAGGGCCAGGCGTGGACGCCGGACGGGCGGAAGTGGACGATCGGCTCGACGCCCTGCGCGCGGGCGTGGCGGACGAAGGTCTCCGAGGACATGCGGGAGAGGATCTCGAGGCCGACGCCGGCGGCGTTGGCGGGGCCGGTGGCGACGGAGGTCGGCTGGCCGAAGTCGTCGCGGCCGGAGCCGGCGGAGACGTAGACCTTCATGTCCTGCAGGGCCTCGATGCCGAGCTTCGGGTCGTGGTCGATCCAGTCCTGGTGGCCGGGCTGGCCCCACATCTTGGTGCCGTCGTAACCGCCGGCGTCGCGCTGGGCGGCGAGGATGGCCTGCGGCATGCCGGCGGAGGTGGTGTCGAGGTAGCCGGAGAAGGAGCCGACGAAGTCGAAGATGTGCGGGTTGCGCTGCGCGAGGTTCATCGCGGCGGTGCCGCCCATGGACAGGCCGACGATGGCGCGGTCCTTGTTGGAGCGGAAGCCCTGGTCGAGGATCGGGACGAGCTCCTGCATGAGGAAGCTCTCCCACTTGTAGTGCTTGCCGTTGTCGGGCTGCTGCCAGTCGGCGTAGAAGGAGGATTCGCCGCCGATGGGCAGGATGACGTTGACGTTCTTGTCGGCGTAGAACTGCTCGATGTTGGTCTCGATGGTCCAGCCGGAGTCGTCGTCGCGAGCGCGCAGGCCGTCGAGGGCCCACACCTCGGCGAAGGTGCGGTTCGGTGCGGAGTGCCAGTCGCGGGCCAGGAGGATCTGCACCTGGACGAGCTCCTCCGGCATGGCGGCGGAGCGGATGAACAGGGCGACACGGCGGTTGGTGATCCACTCGACGCGCTCGACCTCGACACCGGCCGGCAGGTTGGCGATGTCGGGGTAGGTGGTCTCGATCGGCGTGCGCTGCGGCGGGTCCGTGGGGCGGAACGAGTCGGAGAGGTCGCTGCTGCCCGGCAGAGCGCTCTGAGCGTGTGCTGCGGGGGCGACGGCCAGGCCGAGGGCCAGCGTGGTCGGGACAACGACAGCGGCGAGCCAGGGGCGCCGGCGCTGCGGGGAACGGGATGCGGTGTCGCGCATGGTGTGGATCCTTGTGGGTTCGCGGTCGTGTACCCCGGCGTGCGCGGGGGCCGGGTGGTGCCCGGGGGTTCCCCTCCCCCGGGATGCGCTTGTCGACGCCCACCCGTACCCGACGTCGCCCGCCGGTGCATGGTGTGTTCAGTTGTTCTCGCCGTGGGGCTGTGGGGCCCCTCTGGTCGTGCTCAAGTTTAAGTAGAACTTGAGACTTTAGGTTAGGCCACGCCGAGCGGAATGGAAAAACCCCGGAAGGTGAACCTTCCGGGGTCTCCGCCGAGAGCCGTTACCAGGCGTTCATCACGTCGAGGACGCGCGGCTTGGTCTTGTGCAGCTGGTGCCCGAACTGGGTCCAGTTGTGGATGCCGGTCATCGGGTAGTCAGCGGTGACGTTGATACCGGTGGCGCGGGCCTTACCCTCCCACAGGTGGGTGGACACGCGGGCCAGCATCTCCAGCGGCGCACCGGAGAGCTTGAGGTTCACCGGGTAGTTGGCGTCCTCCGGGCCGGGGATGCCGGTGGCGGCGGAGATGTAGACGTCCTTACCGCGCAGGCCGTCCATGTTGAGGAACGGATCGTTCTCGAAGCGGCGCGGGCTGATGACGGTGCCGTACATCGCGTTGATGTTGAAGCCACCGGCGTCGAGCAGTGCGACACGCATGAGGGTCTGCATACCCGGCATGGTCTGGGTGAGGTAGCCGGACCAGGACAGGGCCTGGCGGAACTGACCCGGGTGCTTGGCGGCCAGGTTGAGGGCGGCGGTGCCACCCATGGACAGGCCGGCGATGGAGTTGTTGTCCGGCGCGACACCGAAGTGCTGCTGCAGGTAGGCCGGCAGCTCAGAGGTGAGGAAGGTCTCCCACTGGTAGGTGACCGGGTTGTTCAGGTCGTAGGTGGCCGGGTTCTCCCAGTCCGCGTAGAAGGAACCGGCGCCACCGACCGGCATCACGAGGGTGATGTTGGAGTCGGCGTAGAGGGCCGGGGCGTTGACGTCCACGGTCCAGGCGTTCGCGTGGTTCGTGGCACGCAGGCCGTCGAGGAGGTAGAAGCCGGCGTTGCCGCCGCGGCCGGCCGGCTGCACCTGGACGGTGATGTTGGAACCGGTGGACGGGGACCACACGTCGCAGCGCTGGACCCAGTGTGCCACTGCGTCCCACTCGCAGTGACCGGTGGCGTCGGGGCGCAGCCACCCGCGGTTATCCGCGTTCGCGACGCCGGTGCCGCCGGCGACCATGATGGCCAGTGCGGTGGCGATGGCGGTGATGACAGCAACGGCTTTCCTGCTCACGCTGCGGGCTCCGGTGATGACGGACATAGTTCTCCTCGGCTTGGCGTACTTCGACGGGACTATCGACCGCGCCCGCCAGTTCGTTACGAACCGCGCAGCCGTGGAAACTGTCCCTGCCCGTGACACTCTAGAGCAAAAGGTAACGAAAAGCTCATTGTTTCGTTATCGGTCTGTGACGTTCTGCGTTGCTACCTGGGGACTTCGGGGGAAATATCGTTTTCCCATGCCAACCTAATTCCGGGGGTGGGCGGCCCGAGCTCCGCGAGAACCTCCTCCGGATCGAGGCTGAACTCCAGGGTCCGGCCGTCGGTGAGCGCGAAGCGGATGTTGCGCAGGAAGCGGTCCATGCTCATCGGCTCCCGGTAGGAGGCCATGAGCTCCGCCAGCGCCGGGGTCTGCAGGGCCTCCCGGGCCCGGCCGGTCTCCTCCGGGTCGTACCACGGGGGCAGGAAATCCAGGTGCAGGGACGTGTCGGCGGCCTGCCAGGAGAACGGCAGCCACTTGTCGTGGCCGACGCGGGCGTCCGGGTCACGCGGCTGGCGGGCGGCCAGCGGGGTCGTCAGACCGACGGTGTCGAGCACGCGCATCTCCAGCGGGGCGTTCATGCTCGTCATGCCCAGGTTGATGTGGAAGACCGTGGGCGGCTGGCCGACGAGCCCGGTGGGGTCACCGTCGGTGAACTCGCGCGGGATGCGCGGCGCGGTGGTCCAGGAGAACTCCTCCTCGTTGAGGAGGAACATCGTCATGAGGCCGGCGTCCTCCTCCATCGCCTGCTCCATGACCTCCGGGTAGTGGTTCATGGCCTTGGCGGTGAGGAAGTCCGTGGCGAACATCGGGGGGTCGTTCTGGTCGCGGAACGTGGCGTAGGTCCAGAAGTCGCGCTCGTCGACGATCCCCAGCTCCTCGTAATCGGTCTCCCAGTCGATGGGGTGCCCGGTGAGCGTCGTGCTCACGGACCACCAGCACACCGCCGCCAGGCCCGCCGCCGTGATCGCGTCCCACCGCATCGAGGTGTTGCGCAGGTCCGACAGGGGCACCAGCGCCACGGGCAGCAGCAGGGCGAACAGCGGCAGCAGCAGCATGCGGCCGTGCATGAAGTCACCGCCCACGCGCAGGACGTAGAGCACGTGGATCGTGCCGGCCACGAGGATGAGCGTGGTCACCGCCACCGGGGTGCGCAGGCGCGCCCGTCCGGTGACCCGTTCGGGGGCGCACGCGGACACGCGCCACAGCGTCACGGCGCCCAGGGCGACGAGCAGCGCCAGCGCCAGCCACAGGAGGTACGGGTCCGCCAGGTCCTGCACGTAGTTCCAGCCCGAGACCCACTCCGCGTCGCCAGCCGACTTGGCGACGGCCGTGTGCGGGGTGAGCAGCCCGTAGTAGCCCATGCGGAAGATCTGGTAACCCGCCGGGACCGGCAGCGCCACCGCCAGGATGAGCGCCCGCTGCCGCCACGACGTCGCCGCGACGAGCAGGAGCAGCCCGACCAGGCCGCCGTAGAGCGCCAGCTCAGGGCGCACCAGCCAGGAGATGCCGGCCCAGAAGGCCAGGACGTATGTGATGCGGTCGGGGGCCGGCCCGGTGGAGTGCTTTCCGACGCGGGGTTCGCGCTGCGCCCAGCTGACCAGCAGCCACCACAGGCCGGAGATCCACAGGAGGCTGAGCCCCCACTCCAGGCCCGAGGTGGCGAAGTCCCGCGCCGGCGGCAGGGCCAGGTAGACGAGGCCACCCGCCGGGATGAGCAGGAGGGTGGCACGCCGCCGGTACAGCAGCGCGGTGCCCCAGGCACCGATGCCGAGGGCGAGGGTGGTGAAGATGAGCGCCAGCCACGTGGCGATGACCTCCAGCCGGGCGTCACTCACCAGTGCCACCAGGTAGATGAGGTACTGCCACAACGTGGAGGTGTTCGCCTCGACGCGCTCCCCGGCGTTGAACACGGGGCCGTTGCCCGCCAGCAGGTTGCGGACGGTGCGCAGCACGATGAGGCCGTCATCGCTCATCCAGCGCCGCCGCCACCCGCCGATGAAGGCGAGGACGGCCAGCAGCAGCGCGGCCCCGACACCGCTCCACAGCGTGAGGGAGGGGCGGGTTCGTGCTGGTTGACCGGACACCCCGGCAGCTGTGGTCATGGGTGCAGATGGTAGCAGGGGGACGGGAGGGGTCCGGGGACCGACTACATCATCGGCACGAGGTACACGGCCATGACGATGCACAGGATCCACAGCACGGCCAGCAGCTGCAGCACGCGGTCGGACAGGGCCATCTCATCCGGGGCACCACCGGCGCCGCGGTCGACGTCGGCCGCGTAGCGCAGGATGGCGATGGTGAACGGCACCATGGAGACCTGGTACCACACGCCGGCCATGCCCTCGACGGAGTTGGAGAGCTGGAAGCCCCACAGCGCGTAGCTCATGACGACGGCGGTGGCGGCCAGGGTCCACACGAAGCGCAGGTAGGTGGCGGTGTAGCCCTGCAGGGAGCGGCGGATCTTCTTGCCGGTGCGCTCGGCGAGCTGCAGCTCCGCGTAGCGCTTGCCGGAGGCCATGAACAGCGACCCGAAGGCGGCGACGAGGAGGAACCACTGGGAGAGGTCGATGCCCGCGGCGACACCACCGGCCATGGCGCGGAGCATGAAGCCGGAGGAGACGAGTGCGATGTCGATCACCGGCAGGTGCTTCCAGCCGAAGCAGTAGCCCAGCTGCAGGGCGATGTACACGGCCACCACCGCGGCGAGTCCCCAGCCGGAGGAGGCCAGGAAGGACAGGCCGACGGCCGCGATGATGAGCCCCACGGCCATGGCGTACGCCAGGCCCACCGGCAGCATGCCGGAGGCGATGGGGCGGAAGCGCTTGGTCGGGTGCTGCTGGTCGGCCTCGACGTCGCGGGCGTCGTTGACCAGGTAGATCGACGAGGCGGCGAGGCAGAAGACGATGAAGGCGAGGAGGACGTCGAGAAGCGTGCGCCCGTCGGTGAGCGCCTCGGCGCCGGCGGCCGCGGGGGCGGCGACGACGAGGACGTTCTTCACCCACTGCTTGGGGCGCAGCGCCTTGATCATGGCGTCGGGGAGGTTCTTCGGGGAGCGTCGCTTGCGGGTGTTGTCGATGCCCTCGGTGTGCGGCTCCGGGTAGAAGATGCCGGTCTTCTCCTCAACCGGGTGAGACTCGGTCACGCGCTCTTCCTCTCGATTGCGGTGATGACCTTGGCCGTCGTGGCTCCCAGGACGGCGCCGGCCAGGGTGTCGGTCGGGTAATGCACCCCCAGAACCATACGCGACAACATCATCACCGGAATGCCGAGCAGCGGGGCCTTCGACCCCGTGAGGTCGGACAGGCTGACCAGTGCGGCGGTGGTGGACGTCGCATGGGAGGACGGGAAGGACAGGCGGGACGGGGTGCCCACGCCCACGCGGATGCGCGGATCGTGCGGGCGGGTGCGGCGCACGATGCGCTTGATCACCACGGATGCGGCGTGCGCGGTGAAGGCGGAGGCACCCAGTGCCAGCCACCGGCGGCGCCGACGCTCGTCGGCGACCGCGCCCGCGCCGGACAGCGCGAACCATCCCAGGGCGTGCTCACCGAAATGGGACAGTGCCGTTGCGGTGGGAATCACACCCGGCTTATCGACGAGCGCGTCCTGGACCCGGACCAGCAGGTCCACTTCACGGTTGCTCATTCGAAGATCTTCTTCCAGGATTCACGGCTGACCAGCTCGGGCTGGGCGGCGCGGTAGGTGTCGCGGAGGTCGTCGAAACGCTCGGCGATCTCCTTCTGCAGGGCCCAGGTCTCCTTGAGCAGGCGCTCGGCGAGTTCGCGGTCGCGCTTGCGGTAGGCGACGCCGTTGTTGCCGGCGGTGGTGACGGTCGCGCCGTCGAGACGCGAGAGCGAGAACCAGCGGGCCTCGGCCGGGGACAGGTTGGCCTGCGGCGTCTCGTGGTGGCGCGGGTCCTCCTTGCCCAGGGAGTGCTTGAGGCCCTTGAGCAGCCAGCCGACCTTCTTGATCTTGGCCAGCCGACCGCCGATGTCCGCGGTGGGCACACCCGGTGCGCCGGAGGCCGGCGGCAGCTGGGAGGCGGAGGGGAGGACGACGGCGTCAGAGTAGTTCTTCCGGATCTCGGCGATGCGCGGCAGGGAGGACTCGAGGATGTCGAAGAGGTGGTCCGGGCCGGCGAGGAAGTCCTTCATCGACTCGATCTGGATGGCCAGCGTCGAGTACTCCATGCACATGAGGTGCTTGAAGGTGGACTTGCGCAGGGAGTTGATGATGCCGTCGACGGGGCCGTCGTGGTTGAGGGCGGCGACGATGAGGCGGTTGCGCAGGTGGAAGTAGGCCTGCCAGTCGATGGCGTCGTCCTTGTCGGCCCACGCCATGTGCCAGATGGCCACGCCGGGCCAGGTGACCGTCGGGAAGCCCGCCCTGCCGGCGCGCAGAGAGTACTCGGTGTCGTCCCACTTGATGAACAGGGGCAGCGGCTGCCCGATCTGCTCGCTCACCACGCGCGGGAACATGCACATCCACCAGCCGTTGTAGTCGACGTCGATGCGGCGGTGCAGGTCGCGGGTCTCCTCGCCGGTGTCACCCAGGGGGTACTCGGCGAAGTCGTGGTCGTAGGTGGAGTGCGGGGCGGGGCCCCACATGAAGTCGTGGCCCTGGACGATCTCGCCCATGGTGCGCAGCTGGGAGCGTTCCTGCAGGTTGAGCATCTGTCCGCCGACGATGATCGGGGACTTGGCGTAACGGCCGACCTGCACGGAGCGGAGGATGGACTCCGGCTCGATGGCGATGTCGTCGTCCATGTAGAGGATGAACGGGGACTCGGGCGCACCCGCCGCGCCGTCGCCGAGGGCCTCGTACATGATGCGGGAGTAGCCGCCGGAGCCGCCGAGGTTGCCCTGACGGAACTCGTGGAAGCGCCCGCCGAAGTGGGCGACCGCCTCGTCGTAGCCGGGCTCGTCGGCGGGGTGCTGGTTGCCCTGGTCGGGCATGATGACGGCGTCGATGGCGGCGTCGACAAGCGGGTCCTCGCCGAGGGCCTGCAGTGCCGCGACCGCATCGGCGGGGCGGTTGAACGTCGGGATGCCGACGGTGACGCGCTTGTCGAAGGGCCCGACCTGGGTGCCGTCCGGCATGATCTGCGGGCCGGGCTCCCGGTCGGCGTACCAGCCGGCCTCGGTGAGGGTGGTCTCGGTCTCGGCGGTGACGTCGAACCACAGCCAGCCGCCGTCCTCGAAGTGCGAGAGCGGGATGGTGAATTCCGCCACATCGTCGGTGACGAGCTGTCCGGTGACGGCCACGCGCGTGCCGTCGATCTTGGAACGGTAGACCTCGATGCTGGCCTGTCCGGCGACATTCATGCGCAGCAGCACGTGCTCGAGCTGCGACCAGCGGCGCCAGTAGCTGGCGGGGAACGCGTTGAAGTAGGTCTGGAAAGAGGCCTCCGCACCGGCGGGGACCGTGACGGTGACCCGGTCCTCCCAGGTCAGGCGCTCCTTGTTCTGCTCGGCCTCGACGAGGTAGAGCATGCGTACGTCATGCGGCTCGCCCTTGCGCGGCAGCAGGATCCGCTGCAGCATCTCGCGCACGGGGGCATTCGGGTTGTTCTTCACGTCGGGTGAATCCGCCTTTCGACTCATCTCCGGAACAAGGGTAGTGCTCCCGGGCCGGAAATCGCGCCGCACTCACCGACGGCCGGCGCTTATCCTTGACGGCATGAGATCCCTCATCGTCGCCCTCGTCCTCGGAATCGGTCTGCTCGGGCTCACGCCGGCCGCCTCCGCCGCGGAGCGGATCGAGGTCCTCGACCTCGCCGACGAGCTGTCCGACGCCGACGAGCAGTTCCTCCGCGACCGCACCCCCGGCATCGATCTGCCGCCCGAGGTCACCGCCGTCACCTACGTCCTCTTCCCGGTCAACGACGACAACCTCAACGACACGGTCCGCTCCTTCGGTGAGAACGAGCGCCGTGACCTCATCTCGGAGGCGGGTGACAAGTGGGCGCCGGGTGCGCTCATCGTCGCCGTGGGCCGCGACCCGCAGCGCATGGGCGTGTACTGCGGGGACGACGTGTGCGACGCCGCGGACATCTACGCCGACGGTCGCATCGACGGCATCCTCGACCGCATGCGCCCGCCGCTGCGGGACGGCAATCTGGCCGCCGGCATGCTGGAGGGCACGAAGGCCGTGGCGGACCCCACGGCGGTGCGGGAGAGTTCCGATGCGCCCGCGTGGCTGGGCTGGGCCGTCGGCGGCGGCGGTGTGGCGTTCGGCCTGGGGCTCGTGGGGGCGGCCGCCGCTGCTTCGCGACGCAGGCAGGTGGCCACCGCCCGCGAGCAGTTCGACGTGGTCCAGCGCGACTACGGCCGGGTCGCCGGGGAGCTGCAGGCCATTGACGTGCGCGCGCATTCGCTCACCTCTCCCCTGGCCAACGATGCGTTGCGACGCCAGTGGGAGGAGGTCAAGACCGGTTTCCTCGGCCTCAACGACACGTTCGACCGGCTCGCGGGGCTCACGGCCGACTCCCCGGACAAGGAGTTCCGGGAGCGGCGGGCATCGATCGCCACCGCCCATGAGCAGGTCACGCGCCTGCGCACGGCGGAGGAGAACATCGAGCAGCTGGCCCGCATGGAGCACGGGGACGCCGACGTCCGGCGCCGCGGGCTCACGGAGCTGCACGAGGACAACCTCCGCGCGATCACGGACATCGACGATGTGGATCTGAAAAATCGCCTCGAGCTTCTCGACGCCCGCGTCCTCGACCTCCGCGCCCGCCTCGACGCCCCGCAGTTCATGGACGAGTTCGCGGACCTGGTCACCGACCACCGCGTGCTCGTCGAGGCGGCGCAGGAGAAGCTCTACGAGGAGTCCGGGACCGCGGAGGTCTCCGACGACGGGCGGCGGGCCCCCGCCCTGTGGGACGCCGGGTGGCGTCCCGGCAACTACGTCCCGTACGCGATGGTGTACTCGTGGCACTCCGCGGACGTGGAGGCCGCGCAGTCCGCGGGCAGCAGCGCCACCACCGGATACTCCTCGGGAGGATTCTCCGGCGGTGGCGGATCGAGCAGTTACTAGGCGGCCAGCTCGCGGGCGTCCTCGCGGGAACGCACCGGGATGTCGAGCCGGGTGAGCAGGTCGGCGACGCGGGCCTCCATGTCGTCGGCGAAGGTGCGGATGCCCTCGATGCCCATGCCGTCGGTGGCGGGCACGTCCCACTGGACGAAGGTGCGGCCGGGCAGGTCGTGCGGCTCCTCGGCGTCGAGGTAGACGACGACGTCGGCGGCGGCCAGGGTGCGGCGACGCTCAGTCTTGTACTTCGCGCCGTCGGCGGCCAGGCCCCGCTCGTCCATGACCCACTCGATGAGGGCGTCCTCGCGGTTCTCCGGGTGGGTGGCGGCGACGGTGGCGACGATCGCGTTGTCGCTCACCCGGCGGGCCAGCGCGGCGGCCAGAACGGCGCGGGCGGCGTTGGTGCGGCTGGCGAAGAGGATCCGCTTCCGCGGAGTCCCGACGTCCCCGTGGGTCCACAGGTGATCCTCGATCCGGCCCGCCGCCTCGCGGTGGACGAGGACGGGGAGGAAGTCGGAGATGCGCGCGGTGGCGGTGTGCTCGGCGATGACGGTGTCGAGGATCTCGTCGATGACGGCGGAATCGGCGCGGTGGCCGAAGCGGGTGTAGAGATCCTTGCGGACGGTGCGGAAGGTGGTGGTGTTCATAATGAAGTCCCTTTCTTGTTGTTTACCTAGCGTTAACCTTAGGTGAACAGAAAGTGAACATGCAAGTGGGCGCGCTGGGAGTTTGTGGTCGAACCTCAACAATCCGCAGGTCAGAGGCGTTTACCTGGAGTTAACTTTAGGGAAATCCGCCACGTGACAGCCGCCACAATCACCCCGAGAACCCAACCCGTGAGAACGTCTTCCACCCAGTGGACACCCAACGCCAGGCGCGAGAGACCGATCACCAGAGCCCCCACCCAGGCGGATGATGAGCGTCAGCGCCATCGCGAAGGCCGCCGCCCCGGTGGCGTGTCCCGAGGGGAGGGAGTAGTTGGACGCCTCCACCAGCCACTGTTCGGCTGGGGGACGCTCACGCCCGATGAGCCGCTTGAGCACGTGACTCGTCAGGTTGGCGGCCAGCACCGCGGCACCGCCAACGCGGTGGGGTCGGTGAGCAAAGAGAAAACGCCCCACGAGGGGGCGTCGATAAGCGGCATCTAGGCGGCGTAGTCGGCCTTGCCGAGCTCCACGAGGAGTTCCTTCACGTGGCGCTCGATGTCGTCGGCGATCTCACGGACCTTCTCGATGGGCTGGCCGGCCGGGTCGGCGATGTCCCAGCGCTCGATGCGGTCACCGGGGATGCCGGGGACCTCGTCGACGCCCATGAGGACCACGACGTTGGCGCGGTGGACCGTGCGGGGCACGATCTCCTTCTGATAGAGGTGGCCGGTAGCGATGCCGCGCTCCTGCAGCACCTCGAGGACCTGCGGGTCGATGCCACCGACGGGGTTAAGGCCCACGGAGCGGACGAAGACGCGGTCACCGACGGCGTGGGTGGTGATGGCGGAGGCCAGCTGGGAACGGCCGGCGTTGCGCTCGCAGACGAAGAGCACCTCCGGGCGGGCGGTGCCGCTGCGCCCCTTGGCCTCGGCGCGCTCCTCGAGGATCTCGGAGACTTCGCGCTCGACGGTGATGGGCAGGAAGGTGTCGATCTTGGCCTTGGCCTCGGCCTCGGCGATGGTGGCGTCGAGAAGCTCGTCGATGGTCCGGGCGTAGAAGTACTGTCCGTAGCGGCGGTGCAGATCCTCACGGACGATGGCGTAGCGGTCGCTGCTCATGATTCGGATGCCTTTCTGGGAGCCGGAAAACCTTGAGTTTCCCATTTGTTAACCTAGCGTTAACTTTACTCCGCGGCATCCGTCAACACAACTAGTGGCCGCGCTCCTGCTCGAGGGCCACGCCCTCCTCGTAGAACGGCACGAGCTTGTTCTCCCACAGGGTCAGCGCCGACGCGATGGCCATGTGCATGTCCAGGTACTGGTACGTGCCCAGGCGCCCGCCGAAGAGGACCTTGTTGTCACGCGCCTCCTCGGCCGCCAGCTCGCGGTAGGCCTTGAGCATCTCCCGGTCCTCGGGCGTGTTGATCGGGTAGTACGGCTCGTCGCCCTCCTCGGCGAAGCGCGAGTACTCCTTCATGATGACCGTCTTGTCCTTCGGGTAGCGGTCCTCCCGCTCCGGGTGGAAATGCCGGAACTCGTGGATGCGGGTGTACGGCACGTCCGCGTCGTTGTAGTTCATCACCGGGGTGCCCTGGAAGTCACCGGTCTGCTGCACCTCGGTGTGGAAATCGAGGGTGCGCCAGCCGAGCTTTCCGGCGGAGAAATCGAAGTAGCGGTCGAGCGGGCCGGTGTAGACGACGGGCGCGTCCGGGGACTCCGCGCGCAGCTCGTCGCGGACGTCGAACCAGTCGGTGTCGAGACGGACGTCGATGAGCTCATGGTCGGCCATGCGCTCCAGCCACGCGGCGTACCCGTCGACGGGCAGCCCCTCGTAGGTGTCGTTGAAGTAGCGGTTGTTGAAGTTGTAGCGCACCGGCAGGCGGGTGATGTTCGACGCCGGCAGGTTCTTCGGGTCCGTCTGCCACTGCTTGGCGGTGTAGTCGCGGATGAACGCCTCGTAGAGGGGGCGGCCGATGAGCGAGATCGCCTTCTCCTCCAGGTTGTTGGCATCCTTGGAGTCGATCTCACTGGCCTGCTCGGCGATGAGCTCCCGCGCCTCGTCCGGGGTGTAGTAGCGGCCGAAGAACTGGTTGATCATGCCCAGACCCATGGGGAACTGGTACGCGGTGCCGTCGTGCATGGCGAACACACGGTGCTGGTAGCCGGTGAAGTCGGTGAACTGGTTGACGTATTCCCACACTTTCTTGTTGGAGGTGTGGAACAGGTGCGCACCGTACTTGTGGATCTCAATGCCCGTCTCCGGCTCCGCCTCGGAGTAGGCGTTGCCACCGAGGTGGGTGCGGCGCTCGACGATGAGCACCTTCTTTCCCAGCTGGCTGGCCGCGCGCTCCGCGACGGTGAGTCCGAACAGGCCGGAGCCGACAACAATGAGGTCGTATGTCATGGAAGACAGGCTAATCGACGCCCGCCTCCCCCACCCGCTGCAACACCGGGGCGACACGCCATGCAGATTATTGTCACACCAGTATCATCATCCCCGAATGTGTACTAGAGTTCACTCGTGACCAGTTTGGCCACACGTGTATCCGCTATTTCCCCAGCAATTTTCCCAGGGAGTCCCCACCGTGCAGCAGCGACGCCGTATCGCCACAGGGCAGACCAGCGTCAACCCGACGTTGGCCGTTGTCCTGACCCTCGCCCTCATCGTCTCCGCCGCCCTCGGCGGAAACCAGATCCTCAAGACCCAGGACATCGGCTCCGGCCCCATCGAGGTGTCGCAGGCCTCCGCCTCCTTCGCCTCCGGTGACAACGTCGTCGTCGACGACGCCGCCATCGCCCAGCAGTCCGGCGTCCCCGGCCCGCGCACGGTGAAGGAGTTCACCCGCGACGAGCAGTTCTCCATGTTCGCCATCACCTGGCTGGACCACCGCGACATCGCCGCCTACGTCCGCGCCGAGCAGCCCGACGGTTCCTGGGGCCCCTGGTGGGACGCCGAGCCCATCGGCGAGCTGGGCCCCAACGGCGAGAACGGCACCGAGCTGCTCTACGTCGAGCCGACCACCAAGGTCCAGGTCTCCATCGTCGGCGTCGACATCCTCGGCACCCCGGAGGAGGCCCCCGAGGTCGACATCAACATCGCCGACGAGGCCGCCGTCGACGTCCCGGTGAACGCCGGACTCGCCCCGCTGCCCACCAACTACGGCGACATCCAGCCCGTGGCCGACGTCGCTGCGCCCGAGGACCTCGACGTCGTCTTCATCGACGGCAACGCCGAGGAGGGCGGTATCGCCCTGGCCACCGACTCCGTCACCGACGGCATGCCGCCGGTGGTCACCCGCGCCGGCTGGGGCGCGCCCTCCGGTAGCCGCTGCAACACCACCTACGACCAGAACCTGCAGGCCGCCGGCGTACACCACACCGCGGGCTCCAACAACTACACCCGGGCCCAGGCCGCCGGCATCATGCGCGGCATGCACAACTACCACGCCAACACCCTGGGCTGGTGCGACATCGGGTACAACGCGGTCGTCGACAAGTTCGGCACCATCTACGAGGGCCGCTACGGTGGCCTGGACAAGAACGTCCAGGGTGCCCACGTCGGCGGCTTCAACCGCGGCACCTTCGGCATCTCCATGATGGGCAACTACGACACCGTGCGCACCACCCCGGCGATGATCCAGTCCGTCGGCGAGATGATCGGCTGGAAGGCCGCCCTCGGCGACTTCCACCCGCAGGGTTCCGCGTCCTACACCCCGCTGTCCTTCGGCGGTTCGAAGTACACCGGCGGCGTCGCCATGACCCTGCCCAATGTCTTCGCCCACCGCGACGCGCACAACAACGCCTGCCCGGGCCAGTACGGCTACGCGCAGATGGACACCATCCGTTCCATCGCCGCGCAGAAGTACCAGGAGATCAAGTCCGGCACCGCCACCTCGACGACCACGACCAGCCCGACTGCTCCGACCGAGACCACAGAGCCGACGGAGACAACCTCCGAGACGACCCGGACCACGGAGCCCACGGAGCCCACCCAGCAGCAGCCGCCGGCCCCCGAGCCGCAGCCGAACGACCCGCTCGCCATGCTGAGCAACGCCGCAGGTGGTGACACCACCTCCCTGCTCACCATCGCGGGCACCCTGGCCGGTCTGGCCGTGGCCTTCCTGGCCGCCGACGGCGCCCTGCCGGGCACGACCCAGCAGGTGGGTGACGTCCAGATCCTCGACGGCGTCAGGCTCGAAGACCTCAAGCCGATCCTCGACATCGTGTCCACCCTGGCCAGCGATCCGCAGATCAACCAGGCCGTTGACCGCGTGGGCACCAATTACGGTGCCGTGCTCGGCGAGCCGCGCGGTGGCCTCAACACCGCCGACGCCACGTACGCGCTGTTCGACAACGGTGTCGTCATCAACGAGAACGGCGCCCCCGAGGCCCGCGCCCTGTGGGGTGCGATCGGTGACCTGTGGGCCGCCCAGGGCTTCGACCTCGGCCCGCTGGGCATGCCGCTCAACGAGCAGTACAACGAGGGCGACCTCATCCGCGTCGACTTCGAGGGCGGCTACGCCACCTTCAATCCGGCCGACGGCAACGTCGACGTCAAGCTGAACTGACCCGCTTATCGACGCCCCTTCCAGCCCCCTGACCGCACGCGGCAGGGGGCTGTGAGCTGCGTAGATGATGCCATCCACCCCCGCCCATCACCCCCGTGTCCGGTGCGTGCTCTAGGTTGTGTTTCGAACAGGTAATCGAGATCGGGAGAGGGGGTGAGAACCATGGCGCAGCCGTCCTGGGCGGTGCTCGACGAGAGCAACTTCCACTACGAGTTCCGCGTGGCCAAGGTGAAGGCCGACTACCTCATGTGGCGGTCGGCGCAGCCCATCACGGATGTCCGCACCGACGAGGACTGGACCACCCTGTCCTCGGTGCTCTACAGCCAGCTCGGGGTGACCAAGCACCGCCAGGCACGTTTCATCGACGCCCTCGAGTGCCTCGACCGGCTGCCGCGGCTCAAGGCGTTCGTGGAGGAGACGTGGCTGCTGGACATGGAGCAGCTCTCCGCCATCGAGCGCGCGGTCGGTGAGGCACCGATCGCGATCCAGAACGACGACTTCTTCTGGCAGGCCCTGGACGAGGACCTCATGGACCGTTTCACTCCGTCGCGCCCCCGTCAGCTCACGCCGACGAACTCCACCATCAAGGCGACCATCATCGGCACGATCCGCAGCGTGGAGAACCTGGCCGTGCCGGACGCCCACCCGTTGGGCGACAAGCCGACGGAGGGCCCGGAGCCGTGCGAGAACCCGGGGGAACTCATGTCCACCCTGCCGCCGGTGGAGGAGGAGCCGGACCAGCTGCTCATCCAGGACCTCGCCGGCGGGAAGGTGCGCTTTGAGCTCACCGTCGGACAGGGGGACGGCACGCAGATCGCCGACGCCGTGGCGCAGGCCGCGAGCGAGCAGGACTGTCCCCCCGCGACGGCTCTGACCGGCCTTATCCTCGGCAACATCACCACGAAGGTGACCACCATGGTCTACCAGGCCAAGGACGTCGAGGACGCACCCGTGTTCCACCCGGAGCGCGGCATCCTCACCGATGACGCCGCCGCCACCCTCAACGATCTGGTGACCGCAACCCTGGACATGGACGAGGCCGCGGAGGCCGCGACCCGCTCCTACGAAACCACGCGACCGATCCGCGCCTACCTCTACGGCCGGGACTGGATCTGCCGCTGGCCGGGGTGCTCCCACAAGGCCACCCACTGCGACGCGGACCACCGGATCGACCACGATGACGGTGGGCCGACCACCGCCGCCAACATGGTCATGCTGTGTCGGCACCACCACAACCGAAAAACCGACGGACAGGCCTTCTACCTGCTGGATCCGCACACCGGTGACGTGTACTGGCTGTTCGCCGACGGCACCTACATGGTCGACGCCGCCACCGGCCCGTTGGCCCCGAAGCAGAGGAACTGGGTGCAGACCTTCTCACAACGGCGTCGGCGCTGCCGGGAGATCCGCGCCGCGAAGGCCGCCGCCGCACGTTTCGACGAGTACCGTCACCGCCTCGACACCCCACCCGAACCCCGCCGCTACCTGCCCTGGCGCAGGCACGAGGAAGCCGAACCCCGGACAGTGGAGGTTTAGGCCCAATCGAAGCTGCGCTCCACCGCCCGATCCCAGTCCGCCACCAGTTCCTCACGCCGCGCGGCCTCCCAGGTCGGCGTCCACGCCTCGTCCGGGGTCTGCAGGGCACGGACCTCCTCGAGGGAGGACCAGTAACCGGTACCGATGCCCGCCGCGAAGGCGGCCCCGAGAGCGGTGGTCTCGATGTTGCCCGGACGCACCACCTCGACACCCAGCACGTCGGCCTGCAGCTGCATGAGGGTTGCGTTGGCGGTCATGCCGCCGTCGACACGCAGGCTC
>DGYFI06203__coassemble_1139_pt1 | contig 28138 bp, 28 predicted proteins | sample DGYFI06203__metabat2_high_PE_041 | metagenome-assembled genome bin DGYFI06203 | reverse complement strand
GCCGCCGCCGGCGTGCTCACTTATCTCGGACGCTGAGGCGCGGAACAACCTGCCTACCTATATGCTGAGGCAAGTGGCTACCTGAGGTAGCCCTAAAACCTGTTGCCAGAAAACGACAACCCAGGAGCAATCCACATGAGTGACTCCCTGCCCGCGCTGAACACAACCGTCGGCGGCCATGTCCGCGCAGCCTCCGGCACGTCGCCGGAGAATGCCACCGACTACAAGTTCTGGTTCGGTCTCTCCGGCGGCGTGATGGAGCAGATCGCCGACAAGTGGGAGGCCACCACCGAAGCCTACGCGGGTGTACGCCAGCAGCACTACTTCTCTGCCGAGTTCCTCATGGGTCGCGCCCTGCTGAACAACCTCACCAACCTGGAGATGGTTGACGAGGCCGCCGAGGCGGTCCGCGAGCTGGGCCACGAGCTCGGGGACGTCCTCGAGGCGGAGAACGACGCCGCCCTCGGCAACGGTGGCCTCGGCCGCCTCGCCGCCTGCTTCCTGGACTCCTCCGCGACGCAGGACTTCCCGGTCACCGGCTACGGCATCCTCTACCGCTACGGCCTGTTCAAGCAGGCCTTCGACAACGGGTTCCAGACCGAGAAGCCGGACGCGTGGAAGGAGAACGGCTACCCGTTCTACATCCGCCGCGAGGAGCAGCCGCGCATTGTCCAGTTCGACGACATGACCGTCCGCGCGGTGCCCTACGACATGCCGATCACCGGCTACGGCACCGACAACGTCGGCACCCTGCGCCTGTGGAAGGCGGAGCCGATGGAGGAGTTCGACTACGACGCGTTCAACTCCCAGCGCTTCACCGACGCCATCGTCGAGCGCGAGGCCGTCATGGATCTGTGCCGTGTCCTCTACCCGAACGACACCACCTACGCCGGCAAGGTGCTGCGCGTCCGCCAGCAGTACTTCTTCGTGTCCGCCTCCCTGCAGGCGATGATCGAGTCCCACCTGGAGAACCACGGCGATCTGTCCACTTTCGCCGACTTCAACTGCATCCAGCTCAACGACACCCACCCGGTGCTCGCCATCCCGGAGCTCATGCGTCTGCTGCTCGATGAGCACGACATGACCTGGGAGGACGCCTGGGAGATCGTCACCAGGACCTTCGCCTACACCAACCACACCGTGCTGGTCGAGGCCCTCGAGCAGTGGAACGTCTCCATCTTCCAGCAGCTGTTCAACCGCGTGTGGGAGCTCACCGTCGAGATCGACCGTCGTTTCCGCGAGGATCTGCGCGAGCGCGGCCTCGACGAGGAGCACATCAACCGCATGGCCCCGGTCCAGGACGGTCACGTCCACATGGCCTGGATCGCCTGCTACGCCGCGTACTCCATCAACGGTGTCGCCGCACTGCACACCGAGATCATCAAGCGTGACACACTCGGTGACTGGCACGCCATCTGGCCGGAGAAGTTCAATAACAAGACCAACGGCGTCACCCCGCGTCGCTGGCTGAAGATGTGCAACCCGCGTCTGTCCGATCTGCTCACCCGCCTCGTCGGTTCCGACGAGTGGGTCACCGACATGGACAAGCTCAAGGAGATCGCGCACTACGCCGACGACGAGGCCGTGATGAACGAGCTGCTCGAGATCAAGGAGGCCAACAAGGCCGACTTCGCCGAGTGGATCCTCGAGCGTCAGGGCATCGAGGTCGACCCGCACTCGATCTTCGACACCCAGATCAAGCGTCTCCACGAGTACAAGCGTCAGCTGCTCAACGCCCTGTACATCCTGGACCTCTACCTGCGCATCAAGCAGGACGGCCTGACCGATGTCCCGCCGCGCACCTTCATCTTCGGTGCGAAGGCCGCCCCGGGTTACTACCGCGCGAAGGGCATCATCAAGCTCATCAACGAGATCGCCAACGTCGTCAACAACGACCCGGAGGTCAACGACGTCATGCGCGTCGTCTTCGTGGAGAACTACAACGTCTCCCCCGCCGAGCGCATCATCCCGGCGACCGACGTCTCCGAGCAGATCTCCACCGCCGGCAAGGAGGCCTCCGGTACCGGCAACATGAAGTTCATGATGAACGGTGCCCTCACCCTGGGCACCATGGACGGCGCGAACGTCGAGATCCACGACTCCGTGGGCGACGACAACGCCTACATCTTCGGTGCCCGCGAGGAGGAGCTGCCGGAGCTGCGCGCCACCTACAACCCGTGGCACGCCTACGAGACCGTCCCGGGTCTCAAGCGCACCCTGGACGCCCTCATCGACGGCACCCTGGACGACAACGGCACCGGCCAGTTCCACGACATCCGTTCCTCGCTTCTCGACGGTGGCGGCTGGGAGACCCCGGACGTGTACTACGTCCTCGGTGACTTCGCCGACTTCCGCGAGACCCGTGACCGCATGGCCGCCGACTACGTCGCGGACCGTCAGCACTGGGCACGCATGTGCTGGGTGAACATCTGCGCCTCGGGCCGCTTCTCCTCCGACCGCACCATCGGCGACTACGCCCGTGAGGTCTGGAAGCTCGACGCCACCCCGATCAACAAGTAGCAGGTAACAAGCGAAGAAGCGGCGGAGAGGATGTCCTCTCCGCCGCTTCTCGCGTGCTTGTCGACGCCCGCGTTACTTGCGCGTGGTGGCCGTCGGCGAGCTGGTGTCCTCGCCCAGCAGGTGGACGTGGATCATGTTGGTGTTGCCGGAGACTCCGGGCGGGGTGCCGGCGACGACGACCATCATGTCGTCACGGTGGTAGTCGTCCATGGCGAGCAGGGAGCGGTCGAGCTCGGCCATCATGTCGTCGGTGGAGCGGGCCTGGGCGCACAGGAAGGTCTCGGCGCCCCAGGTGAGCGCCAGCTGGGAGCGGACGGCCTGGTGCGGGGTGAACACGAGCAGCGGCAGGTGCGAGTGCAGGCGGGCCACACGGCGGGCGGTGTCACCGGAGGTGGTGAAGCAGACCAGTGCGCGGGCGTTGAGGCGCTCGGCGATGTCGCGGGCGGAGTAGGAGATGACGCCGCGCTTGGTGCGCGGGACGTGGCTCAACGGCGGCACGTGGCCGTCGGTCTCCGCCTGGGTGACGATGCGCGCCATGGTGCGCACGACGTTGTGCGGGTCGACGCCGATGGAGGTCTCGCCGGAGAGCATGACGGCGTCGGCGCCGTCGAGGACGGCGTTGGCGACGTCGGAGGCCTCGGCGCGGGTCGGGGTGGAGTTCTCGATCATGGAGTCGAGCATCTGGGTGGCGACGATGACCGGCTTGGCGTTCTCGCGCGCGATCTGGATGGCGCGCTTCTGCACCAGCGGGACCTGCTCGAGCGGAACCTCGACGCCGAGGTCACCGCGGGCGACCATGATGGCGTCGAAGGCGAGGACGATGGACTCGAGGGCGTGGACCGCCTCGGGCTTCTCCAGCTTGGCGATGACCGGCACGTGGCGGCCGACGCGGTCCATGACCTCGTGGACGAGGTCGACGTCCGCGGGCGAGCGGACGAAGGACAGGGCGATGAAGTCGACGCCCAGCTTGAGGGCGAACTCGAGGTCGGCGATGTCCTTCTCGGACAGGGCCGGGACGGAGATGTCCATGCCGGGCAGGGACACGCCCTTGTTGTTGGAGACGGGGCCACCCTCGGTGACCTCGCAGACGACGTCGTTGCCGTCGACCTCGAGGCAGGTGAGGCCGACCTTGCCGTCGTCGACGAGCAGGCGGTCGCCGGGCTTGGCGTCCTTGGCGAGGTTCTTGTAGGTGGTGGACACGCGGTCGTGGGTGCCCTCCACGTCGTCCACGGTGATGCGGACGACCTCACCGGTCTCCCAGACGGTGGCTCCGTCGATGAAGCGGCCGAGGCGGATCTTGGGTCCCTGGAGGTCGGCGAGGATGCCGACGGCACGGCCGGTGACATCAGTGGCCTCGCGGACCCACTTGTAGTTCTGCTCGTGATCGGGGTGATCGCCGTGGGAGAAGTTCAGGCGGGCGACGTCCATGCCGTCCTCGACGAGGCGCCGGATGGCGTCCTTCGAGGCGACGGCGGGACCGAGGGTGCACACAATCTTGGTTCGTCTAGACACGGCTACCAACCTACTCTGTTTCGTTGACGACAGCCCGTCGGCGTCGCTGAAGCCACAGGAACACGGCCACTGCGGCCAGGAACACGATCGCGGACACCCAGGTGTTGACGCGCTGGCCGAGGATCATCGTGGCGGAGTCGTCGCGCATGAGCTCGATCCAGAAGCGGCCCAGGGTGTAACCCGCGACGTAGAGGGCGAAGATGCTGCCCTGCGCCAGCCGGAAGCGGCGGTCGATGAGGATGAGCAGGGCGAAAATGAGCAGGTTCCACAGCAGTTCGTAGAGGAACGTCGGGTGGACCGAGGTGATGACCTCACCCGTCGAGGTGCCGGTGAGCGGGGCGAACTCGCCGTTGTCGTCGACGCGGTAGAAGATGTCCAGCGCCCACGGCACGTCGGTGGGCCGGCCGTAGATCTCCTGGTTGAACCAGTTGCCCAGGCGGCCGACGGCCTGGCCGAGGATGATGCCGGGGGCCACGGCGTCGGCGAAGGGCGCGAGCGGCACCTTCTTCCAGCGGAACAGGGCCGCCACGGCCACCGCGCCGAGCGCGACCGCACCCCAGATGCCCAGGCCACCGGCGGTGACGTTGAGGGCGTCGACCGGGTTACAGGTGTCGCAGAAGTACTTGTCGTTGTCGGTGATGACGTGGTAGAGCCGGCCGCCGATGATGCCGGCGGGGATGGCCACGATCGCCGCGTCCCACACCATGTCCGCGTCTCCCCCGCGCGCCGTGTAGCGACGGTGCGTCACCCACAGGGCCAGGAGAATGCCGATCATGATGCATATCGCGTACGCTCGCAGCGGGATCGGACCGAGGTACCACACGCCCTGGGGCGGGGAGGGGATGTTCGCGAGGATAGTGGTCTGCACGATATGACAGTGTGCCAGAGAGCACCGGGCGGGTCAGCGCGAGGGGCAGGAGGGATGCTGTCCGGTGGCGACGAGGGTGCGGGTGAGGCGGGCGGGGTCCTCGGCGGTCATGAGCTCCTCGCCGACGACGACGGCGTCCGCACCCGCGGCGGCGTAGGTGAGCAGGTCGCGCGGCGAGTGCACCCCGGACAGGGCGATGCGCACGGTCGACTCGGGCAGGCCCGGGGCGATGTCCGCGAACAGACGCTTGTCGACGTCCCCGCCCAGCAGCGGCCGCGCGTTGACCGCGACGACCCGCGCCCCGGCCTCCATGGCGCGGTCGGCCTCGGCGGGGCTGCGGACCTCGAGGACGGCGGTCATGCCGAGGGACTCGATGCGGTCAAGCAGCGACACGAGACGGTTCTGGTCGAGGAGTTCGACCTGCAGGGGCACGAGATCGGCACCGTAGCAGCGGGCCTCATGGATCTGGTACGGGTCGAGGATGATGTCGCGGCAGAACATGGGCACATCGACGGCGGCGCGGGCGGCCTTCATGTCCGTGAGCGAGCCGTGGAAGCGCAGGCGCTCGGTCTGGCAGGCGATGAGGTGGGCCCCGCCCTCCTCGAATTCGCGGGCCAGGTGGGCGATGGGTGCGGTGTCGGTGTCATCCGCGGCGAGCAGGGTGCGGCCGGGGATGGCCCGCTTGATTTCGGCGATGACGCTGCAGCCGTTACGCAGCAGCGCCTGATAGCCGTCACGGGTGTTGTCCGTGTCGCGCGAACGGGCCTTGATCTCCTTGAAGGAGACCGTGGCCTCGCGGGCGGCGACGTCCTCCAGGACGCCGGCGACAAGCCGCTCCAGTGCACTCATCGGCACCTCCCATCGAGATCCCACTTAGGGTATCCCGTGACCTTCCTCACGAAGAAATCAGGGTCGGGAAGTGTCCGTCGGGTCGATGTCGGCGTCGAGGGCGTCCCACATGACGCGGCCGGAATCGGGCTCGGCCTCGAGGTCCTCGGCGATCTTGGCCTCGCGGGCCTGGCGGGTCTCGTAGCGGTTGAGCTTCGCGGAGTCGGTGCCCGGGCGCATCGCCAGCAGCACGCCGCCGAAGAGGGCGACGGCCGCGCCCACCATGGCCAGCGCGGGGCCGGCCGTGTGGACCTCGAGGCCCGCGATCTCCGCCCACGAAGCGATGACGGTCTCGTCGCCGGTGGACAGCAGCTGGTGCACGCGCTGCGGGTCGGGCTCCCCCGCCAGCAGGCCGAGCGGTGCCCACGACGCGCCGATACCGGCCAGGGCCGAGATGACGCCCACGATGCGACGGCCGGTGCGGCGCAGGGCCAGGCCGGCGACGGCCCCGGCGAGCAGCAGCAGTGCCACGGCGGTCTGCTCGGTGGACCACAGGCCGCCGATGACGGCGTGGGTGGCGTCGCCGGACTTGTCGTCGAAGGTCTCGGCGGTGATCCACGGCATGCGGGACGCCGCCCACAGGATGAGTGCCGCGACGGCGAGGAGGAGGGCGGAGATGCGGTGCAGATTCTTCATGGGGCCTACAGCAGTTCGTCGGCGTCGAAGCAGGTGCGGTCGCCGGTGTGGCAGGCGCCGCCGACCTGCCTGACGGTGACCAGGACGGTGTCTCCGTCGCAGTCGAGGCGCACGCCGGTGACCTCCTGGGTGTGGCCGGAGGTCAGGCCCTTGATCCAGTACTCGTCGCGGGAGCGGGAGTAGTAGGTGCCGCGGCGGGTGGCCAAGGTGTACGCGAGGGCGTGGGCGTCCATCCACGCCATCATGAGGACCTCCCCGGTGCCGTCGGCCTGGACGACGGCGGGCAGCAGTCCGGCGTCGTTGAGTTTCAGCCGGGCGGCGATGTCCGGGTCGAGCTCGTAGTCGGCGGGGTTGTCGGAGCTCATCGACGGACCTCGTGGCCGGCGTCGGCGAGCGCGTCCTTGACCTCGGCGATGGTGACCTCACCGAAGTGGAAGATGGTGGCGGCGAGCACGGCGTTGGCGCCGGCGTCGACGGCGGGCGGGAAGTGCTCGGCCCTGCCCGCCCCACCGGAGGCGATGACGGGGACGGAGACGGCCTCCCGGACCAGGCGCAGCAGCTCGAGGTCGAAGCCGTCCTTGGTGCCGTCGCCGTCCATGGAGTTGAGCAGGATCTCGCCGACGCCGAGCTCCTCGCCGGTCTTCGCCCACTCGATCGCGTCGAGGCCGGCGGACTTCGTGCCACCGTGGGTGGTCACCTCGAAGCCGGAGGGCTGGTCGGCCGCGCGGCGGGCGTCGACGGACAGGACGATGCACTGTGAGCCGAACTGGTCGGCCAGCTCGCGGAGGAGCTCCGGGCGGGCGATGGCGGAGGTGTTGACGGAGACCTTGTCGGCGCCCGCGCGCAGCAGCTGGTCGACGTCCTCGACGGAACGCACGCCGCCACCGACGGTGAGCGGGATGAACACCTGCTCGGCGGTGCGCTTGACCACCTCGAGCATGGTGCCGCGGCCGTCCTTGGAGGCGGAGACGTCGAGGAAGGTGAGCTCGTCGGCGCCCTCCTGGTTGTAGCGGGCGGCGAGTTCGACGGGGTCACCGGCGTCGCGGAGGTTCTCGAAGTTGACGCCCTTGACCACGCGACCATTGTCGACGTCCAGGCAGGGGATGACGCGGATGGCGACGGCCATGAATCCGCCCCTTTCATTCAGGAATTGAGGATCCCGTCCATCGTACTCATGATGGCCTCGTGCGCCCGCGCGGTACCCGCCACCACGCCGATGGAGCGCGGGGTCCACTCGTTGCCCTCGACGTCGGTGACCACCCCGCCGTTGGCCCGGATGAGCATGACACCGGCGGCGTTATCCCACACGTGCGGGGAGAAGCTCACCGCACCGCCGAAGATGCCCTGCGCGGTGAACGCGAGGTCGACGCCGACGGACCCGGTGATCCGGGGCCGCAGGTACGTGGCGGCGAGTTCCGCGAGCAGGCCCTGGCGCAGCAGGGAGGGGAACTGGGAGCGCACCTGGGACGCCACCGAGGAGAAACCGACCTGAGCGACGAGCTGGTCAGCCTCGCTCAGCGGGGTGAGGGGCTGGCCGTTGAGGCGCACCTGCCCACCCTCGAAGGCGGTGAGACGGCGGCCCAGCAGAGGCATGGAGGTGATGGCGGCGACGGGTTGGTCGTCGACGAGCAGGCTGATGAGGATCGCGCACATCGGGTTGCCGGCCGCGTAGTTGGCGGTGCCGTCGATGGGGTCGACGATCCACACGGCGTCGTGGCTGTAGCTGCCGCCGGCCTCCTCCCCCAGCACGGGGATACCGGTGAACTGGGTGAGGGACTGCCGCAGGTAGGCCTCGATGGCGAGGTCCACCTCGGTGGCGAAGTCGCCCGGGCTCTTCATCGCGGCAGGGTCGGAGCCGACGCCGGCGAGGAACATCCTCTCCGCGTCGTCGCACACCGCCTCCGCGACAGCGAGCAGTTCCCGGGCGTCCATGACTACTGCTTATCGACGGCCGCGAGTGCCTCCCGCAGCGTGAATCGTCCCTCGTACAGGGCCTTGCCGATGATGGCGGAGTCGATGCCCTCGTCGGTGTACCTCGCCAGCTCGACGACGTCGTCGAGGACGGAGATGCCGCCGGAGGCGACGATCTTCGCGTCGGTGGCGGCGGCCACCTCGCGCAGGAGCTGGACGTTGGGGCCGGCGAGGGTGCCGTCCTTGGACACGTCGGTGACGACGAAACGGGAGCAGCCCGCGGCGTCGAGACGCTCGAGGACCTCCCACAGGTCACCGCCGTCGGAGACCCAGCCGTTGCCGCGGGTGCGCCACTCGCCGTCGATCTCGCGGACGGCGATGTCGACGGCGACCTGGTCACCGTGGGACCTGAGCACCTCGGCGATCCACTCCGGCTTCTCCAGGGCGGCGGTGCCGATGTTGACGCGGGTGGCACCGGTGGCCAGGGCCCGCTCGAGGGAGGCGTCGTCGCGGATGCCGCCGGTGAGCTCCACCTTGATGTCCAGCTGGCGGGTGATCTCCGCCATGAGCTCATGGTTGGAGCCGCGGCCGAAGGCGGCGTCGAGGTCGACGAAGTGCAGCCACTCCGCTCCCTGCGCCTGCCACTCGAGGGCGGCCTCCAGCGGGGAGCCGTAGGACTTCTCGGTGCCGGCCTCGCCCTGATCCAGTCGCACGGCCTGGCCGTCGACCACGTCAACGGCGGGAAGAAGAGTGAAATCGCTCATGGTGGTCAATCCTAACCTCTACAGGGTGTCGACCCAGTTGAACAGCAGTTGCAGGCCAGCATCGCCGGACTTCTCCGGGTGGAACTGGGTGGCCCACAGCGGGCCGTTCTCCACGGCGGCGACAAAGCGGTCCCCTTCGTGCTGCGCCCAGGCGACGGACGGCGGGGTGGTCAGATCGTCGGTCTCCAGGGTCCAGTCGCGGACGCCATAGGAGTGGACGAAGTAGAAGCGCTCCTCCTCGGAGAGCTGGGCGAACATCTGGGAGTCGGCCGCACGCTCGACTGTGTTCCACCCCATGTGGGGGAGGATGTCGGCGTGCAGGCGCTCGACCGCACCCGGCCACTCCCCCGCACCGCGGGTGTGCACGCCGTGCTCGTCGCCTTCGTCGAAAAGTATCTGCATGCCGACGCAGATGCCCATCACCGGGCGCCCACCGGCGAGACGCTGGCCGACGATGCGGGCGCCGTGGACGGCGTTGAGCCCGGCCATGCAGGCGGCGAACGCGCCGACGCCGGGGACGAGGAGCCCGTCGGCGTTGACGGAGATCTGCGGATCGGAGGTGACGGTGACCTCGGCCCCGACCTTCTCCAGTGCCCGGTGGGCGGAGCGCAGGTTGCCGGAGCCGTAGTCGAGGAGAGCGACAGTTTTTGCCATGGGGGAAAGTGTAGCGCGGGCTATTACTCCCACTCCTCCACGGGTGTTCGACGCGCTCCCCACAGTTTTAACCCAGGCCAGGCCTCTCGTTGTTCCAGCATTGTCTCCTCGCTCAGGCGCGGGATCGACCGTGCCACGTCAACGTATTCAGGCAGCGGCTTGATCTCCTCGTGCACTCTGTATTCCTCATGCCACGTGAAGGCCCCGGCGGCATAGTACTCGCGGTAAAGGTCACACAACGTCGCCAAGTCGGCGACCGCACAATGAAACCGGAACTCTTCCAGCGTGTATTCCCCGAAGAAGGAGTCACCCAGCAGCTTCAGTCGGATGATCAGCTCCGGATCAAGATCGGGAATGTCGCTGAGCCTCCAGAGCGGAACAGGGCATACCCTCATGCGGCTTCTTCTACGGAGAATGATCCACCTCTGTACCCGCCGGCGCGTATGAGTTCAGCCGGTCCCCCCGGCCACACCTACTTGCAATACGAACCGTTGGTGTTGTCTCCCCTACCAGCGTAGTCGCCGATTCGATTCTAGCAATGTTGAAGTGAAAGAAATATGTCTCGAAATCCTGCTGCGTCGGCAGCCGGTGCCAATCCCGACCAAAGTAGGAACACCGTGACAACGGATAACATCTTTCTTTTCATCTTCACCCTCTCATCTCTTGGGCCCGATGTGTCACGGCTTACCTCAGACGAGTTCTCGGCCCCTTGCCCGTCGACCGACGGGGCACCGGAATCTGGCGCAGGCGGGTGCGGATGTTGTCGCGCTCGGTGACGCGGTGCGCCCCGAGGACGCGGTCGAGCACGGTCGCCAGGATGCCCACCGCCACGATCCCCGCCGCCACGGTATAGGCGCCGGAGTAGGCGGCCCGCGCCGCGACGAATCCGAGGACAAAGGATCCGATGCCGGTGCCGGCGTCGTAGGACATGTTCCACACGGCGGAGGCCTCGGAGACCTTCGTGCGTGGCAGACGCTGGAACATTTCCAGCAGGGCCTCGTTCTGCACCATGCCGAAGCCGCCGCCGAAGAGGACACCGGCCAGGACGAGCCACCACACGGACCACCCGTTGGCGATGACCAGCGCCATGAGCGCCACACCCCCGAATCCCATGAGCTGGCCGGGGATCATCGTCACACCGGCGCGGCCCGCCCGGTCGGCGACGATGCCGGAGAAGTAGCGCAGGGCCATCGCCGCGCCGCCGGTGATCGACAGCATGAAACCGCCGATGACGGCTCCGGTGACGGGATCGAGTTCCTGCACGGCGGCGGGCAGGAAGGAGGAGACCGCGCCGAAGCTCATGGACAGGCTGTTGACGGCCACCGCCGGGACCAGGACGAGCTTCCACATGGACACGTCCGCCTTCTCCCGCGACGTCTCCTGCGCCCGGATCCTTGGAATGCGCAGGCACATGACGGCCGCGACGAGGGCGACCACCGCCGCGGCGACATAGACGGTGCCGTAGCCGAACTGCCCGGCCGTCCACAGGCCGAGCGGCAGGAACACCATCTGGGCGACGCCGACGAACACGCCGAGCATGCCGGAGGCCTTACCGAGGAAACGGGCGGGCACCAGCTCCGCGATGAGCGCCGACTCCGCGACCGTCAGCGCGCCGAAACCGACGCCGCGCAGGGCGGAGAAAAGCAGCAGGGCCCAGACGGCGTCGTCGAGCAGGTGGCCCAGGGCGGGCACGCCGAGCATGAAGGCGGCGGCCACCATGACCGGGTTGTAGCCGATGCGGCGCAGCATCGCCGGGGTGAAGATCTGGGTGGCCACCGTCGCGGCCATGAAGATGCCGGTGGTGGCACCGGCGATGGTGGCGGAGTGGCCGGCGTCGAGCGCGGCCAGCGGGATCACGGGCAGCAGCAGCGACCAGGCGCCGAAGGCCGCGAACACCGCGACGAGGGTGGGCACGAACCCCGAGGCCTTCCACATGCTGTCGAGGTTCTCGATCTCCGCACGTGTCAGTCCCGTCTGTACCACTTAGCCCATCGCTCCCATCATCCAGAAAACGGCACCTGCGAACGCCACGGCGGAACACAGGGCCAGAAAAATCGTCAACGGCCGGCTGCCCGACTGGTACGCGGACCAGGTGGCGCCGACCAGCAGGCCGGCGACGATGAACAGCAGGTAGACGAGCCAGTTACTGCCGCCCTGGCTGTCCTGAGCCACCGTAGCAATAGAGAACACTTTTTAAAGCGCTCCCTTGGTGGAGGGCACGCCCTCGACGCGCGGGTCGAACTCCACTGCCTCCCGCAGGGCGCGGGCGACGGCCTTGTACTCGGCCTCGGTGATGTGGTGCGGATCGCGGCCGTAGTGGCAGATGACGTGCAGGGTGATGCGGGAGTTGAGCGCGAGCGTCTCGAAGAAGTGCTCGTTGATCACCGTGGCGTAGTGCCCGCCGATGACGGAGGTGATCATGTGGTCCGGCTCGCCGCGCATGACGAAGTAGGGGCGGCCGGAGATGTCCACCACCGACTCGACGAGGGTCTCGTCCATCGGGAGCTGGCGGGAACCGAAACGCCGGATGCCGGCCTTGTCGCCCACGGCGTCGAGAAGCGCGCGGCCGAGGACGATGGCGGTGTCCTCGACGGTGTGGTGCGCGTCGATCTCGATGTCACCCTTGGCGTGCACGGTGAGGTCGAAGGACCCGTGCACCGCGAAGGCGGTGAGCATGTGGTCGAAGAAGGGCAGGCCGGTGTCGATGTCGGCGCGGCCGGTGCCGTCGAGGTTGATCTCGACGGTGATGTCGGACTCCGAGGTCGTCCGGGTGGAACGTCCGATGCGGTCGGTCACTTAGAGGTTCTCCTTGATCACGTCGGCGGCGGCGCGGAGGAACGCGTCGTTCTCCGCGGGCAGCCCGATGGTGGTGCGCAGGTGTCCGGCGACCCCGACGTCACGGATGAGCACATCCGCGTCGAGGAACTTCCGCCAGGCGGCGTGCTGGTCGGCGAAGGTGCCGAAGAACACGAAGTTCGATTCGCTGGGCACCACATCGTAGCCCAGTTCCTCCAGGGCCGCGACGACGCGGATCCGCTCCTCGGCAAGCTTGTCGACGGTGGCCAGGGTGTCCGCCCGGTGCCGGAGAGCGACCGTCGCCGCCGCCTGGCTGAGCATGGACAGGTGGTACGGCAGGCGCACCAGCATGACCGCCTCGACGAAGGCCGGGTCGGCGACGAAGTAGCCGAGGCGCCCGCCCGCGAAGTCGAAGGCCTTCGACATGGTGCGGGAGACGACGAGCTTCGCCGGGTACTCGGCGAGCAGGGTGACGGCGGAGGGGGACGGCGAGAACTCGCCGTAGGCCTCGTCGACGATGACGATGCCGGGGGCGGCGTCGGTGAGCGTGCGGATGTCGTCGAGCGAGGTGATGTCGCCGGTCGGGTTGTTCGGGGTGGTGATGAAGATGACGTCCGGGCGGTGCTCCGCGATGGCCTCGAGGGCGGCTGGGATGTCGATGCGGAAATCCGCGCCGCGCGGGCAGTTGAGGAACTGCGTCTGCGTGCCCGCCGAGAGGATCGGGTGCATGGAGTAGGACGGCTGGAAGCCGAGTGCCGTGCGGCCCGGGCCGGCGAAAGCCTGCAGCAGCTGCTGGAGGACCTCGTTGGAGCCGTTGGCGGCCCACAGGTTGTCCACGGTCACCTCGACGCCGGTGCGCTCGGTGACGTAGTCGGCCAGCTGGGTGCGCAGCTCGACGGCGTCGCGGTCCGGGTAGCGGTTGAGCTCGGAGGCGACCTGCGTGACGGTCGCGACGAGGTCGTCGATGAGCGCCTGGGAGGGCGCGTAGGGGTTCTCGTTGGTGTTGAGACGCACGGGGACGTCGAGCTGCGGGGCGCCGTAGGGCGACTGGCCGCGCAGTTCCTCGCGGAGGGGCAGCTGATCGAGGGTCAGACGGGTCACCTACATCACCTCGAATCGGGCGCGGATGGACTCGCCGTGGGCCGGGAGGTCCTCGGCGTCGGCCAGCGCGATGATGTGCGGGCCGATCTCCTTGAGGGCGGTGCGGTCGTACTCGATGAGGTTGACCTCACGGAGGAAGGTGTGGGTGGACAGGCCGGAGGAGAAGCGCGCCGTGCCGGAGGTCGGCAGGACGTGGTTGGAGCCCGCGGCGTAGTCGCCCAGCGGGACCGGCGAGTAGGAGCCGACGAAGATGGCGCCGGCGTGACGGATGCGCTCGGCGACCTCGCGGGCGTTCTCGGTGTGGATCTCCAGGTGCTCGGCGGCATAGGCGTCGGCGACGGCGATGCCCTGCTCGAGATCGTCGACGAGCACGATGCCGGACTGCTGGCCCCGCAGCGCCCCGGCGACGCGGTCGGCGTTGCGGGTGACGGTGTAGCGCTCGTCGATCTCCTTGTCGACGGTGCGCGCCAGCTCCTCCGAGTCGGTGATGAGGACGGACGCCGCGAGATCGTCGTGCTCGGCCTGGGAGATGAGGTCGTAGGCGATGTAGACGGGGTCGGCCGAATCGTCGGCGAGGATGGCGATCTCCGAGGGGCCGGCCTCGGCGTCGATGCCGACGACACCGTTAACCAGGCGCTTCGCCGCGGTGACGAAGATGTTGCCCGGGCCGGTGATGATGTCGACCGGCTCGAGACCCTCGTCACCGTAGGCCAGCAGGGCCACGGCCTGGGCGCCACCAACGGCCCACACCTCGTCGACGCCCAGCAGGTGGCAGGCGGCGAGGATGGTGGGGTGCGGCCATCCGTCGTGATCCGCCTGCGGCGGGGACGCGACGACGAGGGAAGTGCAGCCGGCCTCCTGCGCGGGGACGACGTTCATGATGACGCTCGACGGGTACACGGCCTTGCCGCCCGGGACGTAGAGGCCGACGCGCTCGATCGGGATGTGCACCTCGGTCACCGTCGCCCCCTCCCCCAGGGTGGTGGTGTGCGACGCCGGCTTCTGGTCGGCGTGGACCGCCCGCACGCGGGAGATCGCCTCCTGCATCGCCTCGATGACGTCCTCGTCGAGCGTCCCGACGGCGCGCTCGAGCAGCTCCGCCGGCACCCGCACGGACGCCGGGGTGACGCCGTCGAACTTCTCGCCGTACTCCAGGGCCGCCTCCGCGCCGCGCTCCCGCACCGCCTCCACAATGGGGGCCACGGTGGGCAGCACCGCGTTGACGTCGGTGCCGCCGCGGGGCAGGGCGCGGCGCAGCTCGCTGGTGGACGGGGTACGACCGCGCAGGTCGATGACATTGAGCATCGTGAAAGTTCTCCTAGGTCGGCACTGTATTGCCCTATTGTAGGACTTACGGAGCCGCCCCTTCCTGGAAGGCCCGCACAACCCCTGGAGGTGTCAGCCCGATGGTCACCCTGACGGAGGTGTACGTCGCCGCCGAGTCGTTCGGATTCCACTGTTACGTGGGCGCCGACCGACTCGTGTTCCCGTGGCACGACCACATCGTCACCGCCTACCTCGACGAGCGCAATCCGCAGGCGCTGGTCTTCGACACGGAACTGCGCAACACCATCGGCATGGAGCACACCGGCGACCTGGCGCGGACCATCACCGCCTGGAATCACGAGCGCCTCGGCCCCACCGTCTCCCTCCGCGTCGGCGACGAGGCGGCCGTCAGCCTCCACGCCCGCTCCAGCCTGCTCAGCGGTGCCGGGCTCACCCCGGAGCAGCTGGCCGACTTCGTGCGGTTGTCCATGGAGACCGCCCGCCTGGCCGTCGATCACCTCATCGAGGACCTGCCCGACCTGGCCATGCCCGAGTCGGAAGACAACGTCGCCCTGCGCCGCAAGCAGGACACCGCCGCCCTCAACGGCCCGCTCCCCCGCGACCGCCACGTGGGCGTGAACAAGCTTGACGACGACGTCGTGCGCCTGCGCGACATCGACCACCGCCGCAGCCAGGACGACATCGACCCCGGCGCCCCCGACGAGGAGTACTCCGCCAGCATGAGCACCGACCACGACTGGGACACCCCCGACGGTGCCGACGAGGACGCCCCCGTCGACGTCTCCCTCGACCGGGTGCGGGAGGCGCTGTCGGCCCTGGGGATCGAGAAGACCCACGGCGACGATGACGTCATCATCGCGTGGATCAACGACGTCCTCTTCGGGTTCTTCCTCGACAACGGGCCGAGCTACCTCATCAAGGGGCACTGGGATCCGGGGCTCGACCCGGACTCGGACTTCCTGCGCATGTTCCTGCTGTGCAACGACTGGAACGAGTCCTCGACGACGACGAAAGCCTTCTGCCACGAGGACGCCGAGGGGCTGCAGGTCCGCGTCGAGTTCACCGCCCCCGTCCGCGAGGGCATGACGGATCTGCAGTTGGAGCACAACACCGCGGTCGCCATCAATCAGGTGCTGCACGCCATCGACGAGATCAGCACCGACGCCACGGGTGAGTCCGCGGTGGTGTGGCCCGAGTAGTCAGTCGAAGTCGAGGCCCAGGTCGAGCGCCGGTGCAGAGTGCGTGAGCGAGCCGACGGCGAGGAAGTCGACGCCCGTGCGGGCGTAGTCGGCGGCGACGTCGAGGGTGAGCCCACCGGAGGCCTCGAGGAGGGTGTCGGGGGACACGGCGTCGCGACGCTGCACGGCGACCTGCACCATCCACGGCTCGAAATTGTCGAGCAGGATCTCGTCGGGCTTCTCCGGCAGGAGCTGGTCGAGCTGCTCGAGGGTGTCCACCTCGATCTCGCACCACTTGTCCGGGAACTGCTCCCGCACGGCACGGAAGGCCGCGAGCACGCCGCCGGCGGCGATGACGTGGTTGTCCTTGATGAGCGCCCGGTCGCCGAGACCGAGGCGGTGGTTGACTCCCCCGCCGACGGTGACGGCGTACTTCTGCAGCAGGCGTAGCCCGGGGAGGGTCTTGCGCGAGTCGCGGATCCGGGCGCCGGTGCCCTCGACGGCGTCGACCCACTGCGCCGTCGCGGAGGCGATGCCGGACAGGTGAGTGAGCAGGTTGAGCAGGGTGCGCTCCGCGGTGAGCAGGTCCCGGGTGCCGGCCTCGATGCGGGCGACGACGTCCCCGGGGCCCACGCGGGTGCCGTCGGGGGCGACCTCCTCGACGCGGAAGTCCGAGGTGGCCACCTGGCGCAGCACCCGGTCGACGACGAAAAGTCCCGCGATGGTGCCCGGGCGGCGGGAGACGATGCGCGCGCTGGAACGGTGCTCAGCAGGCACGGTCGCGCGGCTGGTGATGTCCGGGCCGTAGGTGAGGTCTTCGTCGAGGGCCTGGGCGATGAGGCGGTCGACGTCCTCCGGGTCGACGTCGGCGGTCGGGAAGTGAGGCGTCATGCCCCTCACCGTATCGGGAGTTGTCCGGGCTCCGTCTCGGGGGTCACCAGGGCGGAGCACCAGTAGGCCAGGGCCGCGAGGAAGGGGGCCACGAGCCAGCCGACGCCGGGATCGAGCCCGGGCACCATGCTCAGCCGGTCCCCCTCGGACAGCAGGTGGGGGTCGCCGATGTCATGGAGCAGACCAGCGCTCACGGTCCCGACCTGCAGGAAGGAGAAGGCGGAGAACACGGCCACCGCCATGAGCCACCACAGCATCCCCGGGCCGCGGGTGGCCGGGGACAGCAGGTAGGTGCTCAGGGACACGATGACGGCGAGGAGCCCGGTGGCGGCGACGAAGCTGCCGAAGGAGACGAACTCGACGTTGGCGGCCGCGGAGTCGATGACAACCTGCCCGCCCTCGGCGAAAGTGCCGGTGTAGGCCGGGCGGAGCAGCCCCCAGAGCGCCCCGACGGCGCTGTAGACGAGCAGGGACACCGCGGCGACGCCCGCCGCGGTGCCCACCGTGCGTGGGATCGCCATCTAGGAGCAGAACTTCCAGCGGCCGTCCTCGTGGAGGTAGCGCTGGGTGCGGGTCTCGGACTGGCCGGCGGAGACGGCGGTGACCACTGCGGAGGCGCGGTCACCGTCGACCTGGATGTCGGTGATCGAGGCGATGTGCGGGTTGGCGTTGGCGTACATCGGCATGTCGGCCAGGCGCTGGTCCGGGATGCCGTTGAGGTCCATGGCCTGCGCGCCACCCTGGGCGGCGAGCAACTCGTGGCAGGTGTTGTCGGGGAAGTAGCGCAGCCACTGGTGGAAGGTCTCCACCTGGTAGACGCCGTGGACCAGCTGCTCGATCTCGGCCCGCTGGGCCTCGGTGGGCTCGTGCCCGCCCTGGACCGGGTCGGGCTCCTGGTAGAGGTCCTCCAGGATCGGATCCACGGGGGCGGCCTCCGGCGCAGGCTCCTCGACGACCTCCTCGGTGGGCTCCTCGACCGTCTCCTCCTCGGTGGTCTCCGTGGTGGTCTCCTCCTCGGTGGTGGTCTCCTCCTCGGTGCTCGACTCGACGGAGCGGGTGGAGGTGACGGTGCTCTGCGTGGGCACGCCGGTGGCGGTGCTCTCCGCGGTCTCGCCGGAGCCGCACGCCGTCAGCAACGGGATGGTGAGGGCGAGGGACACGAGGGTCTTCTTCACGGTCACGGTGATGGTTCTCCTGCCGGATTCTGATGGTCGATCGATGGGCCACCCTATCAACACGCAGGTGTCGACGGCTGGCAGCTCCCTGAGAGTTTCGCCACCGGGTAGGCTCTGACGGTGTGCAGCTGACCCGCAAGACCATCATCGCCGCCGCCGTGACCATTCTGGACACGTACGGCCTGGCTGACATGACCATGCGCCGGGTCGCCACCTCCCTCGGTGTGGCACCGGGGGCTCTGTACTGGCATATCGCGAACAAGCAGCAACTCATTACGGCCATCGCCGAGGAGATCCTCGCCCCGGTGCTCGCCGACTCCGCGCCGGACACCCCCGCCGCCCTCGCCGAACTGCTGCGGGAGTCGATGCTCTCGCGCCGCGACGGTGCCGAACTCGTCGCCGCCGCCCTGTCGCAGCCGGAGTCGGAAACACGCGGGGACGTCGAGAAGCAGTTGGCGCAGACGCTGCCCGGGGACGGGGACCTGCGGCGCATCGGCGCGGCCTCCCTGCTCCACCTCGTGCTCGGCGCGACCGCCCTGGAGCAGGCCCGGGCCCAGCATGCGGCCGACACCGGGGTCGAGGTGCCGGGTGACGCGTCCGCTGATTTCCGCCGGGGAGTGGACCTGTTGCTCACTGGTCTGGCCACAAGCCGTGGCTGAGACGGTGAATCAGCCTGAGAACCGTTAAGATCGGCAACCATGACTACTGAGTCCGAGCACAACTACACGGTCTGGCCGGGTGACCCGTACCCCCTGGGTTCCACCTACGACGGCGCTGGCACCAACTTCGCACTCTTCTCCTACGTCGCCGAGAAGGTGGAACTGTGCCTCATCGACCGTGAGGACAACGAAGTCCGCATCAACCTCGAGGAGGTGCACGCGAACGTCTGGCACTGCTACCTCCCGACCGTGCAGCCGGGCCAGCGCTACGGCTTCCGTGTCCACGGCCCGTACGACCCGCACAACGGCAAGCGCTGTGACCCGAACAAGCTCCTCGTCGACCCCTACGCCCGTGCCTTCGACGGCGATTTCGACGGCGATCCGTCCCTGTTTTCCTACGACATCTTCGCCGAGCCGCCGGGGTCCGGCCGCAATGAGGAGGACAGCCTCGGTCACACGATGAAGTCCGTGGTCATCAACCCGTTCTTCGACTGGGGATCCGACCGCGCCCCGCGCATCCCGTACAACGAGACCGTCATCTACGAGACCCACGTCAAGGGTCTGACCATGACCCACCCGGACGTGCCGCCGAACCTGCGCGGCACCTACGCCGGCCTCGCCCACCCGGCGATCATCTCCTACCTCAAGGACCTCGGCGTCACCGCCATCGAGCTCATGCCGGTGCACCAGTTCCTGCAGGACGACCGCCTGCGTGATCTCGGCCTGCGCAACTACTGGGGCTACAACACCTTCGGTTTCTTCGCCCCGCACCAGGACTACGCCGCCGCCCGCAAGCCCGGTGGTGCCGTGTCCGAGTTCAAGGGCATGGTCCGCGCGTACCACGAGGCCGGCATGGAGGTCATCCTCGACGTCGTGTACAACCACACGGCGGAGGGCAACCACCTCGGCCCGACCATCATGTTCCGCGGTATCGACAACGAGGCGTACTACCGCCTCGTCGACGGTGACAAGTACCACTACATGGACTACACCGGCACCGGTAACTCCCTCAACGTGCGCGACCCGCACTCGCTGCAGCTCATCATGGATTCGCTGCGCTACTGGATCACCGAGATGCACGTCGACGGCTTCCGTTTCGATCTGGCCTCCACCCTGGCCCGTGAGCTGCACGACGTCGACCGCCTGGCCACCTTCTTCGACCTCGTCCAGCAGGATCCGGTCGTCTCCCAGGCCAAGCTCATCGCCGAGCCGTGGGACATCGGCCACGACGGTTACCAGGTGGGCAACTTCCCGCCGCTGTGGACCGAGTGGAACGGCAAGTACCGCGACACCGTCCGTGACTTCTGGCGCGGCGAGCCCGCCACCCTGGGTGAATTCGCCTCCCGCCTGACGGGTTCCTCGGACCTCTACGCCAACAACGGCCGCCGCCCGACCGCGTCGATCAACTTCATCACCGCCCACGACGGCTTCACGCTCAACGACCTGGTGAGCTACAACGAGAAGCACAACATGGCCAACGGTGAGGACAACCGCGACGGTGAGTCCCACAACCGTTCCTGGAACCACGGCGTCGAGGGCCCGACCGACGACCCGGAGATCCTGGCCCTGCGCGCGCGTCAGCGCCGCAACTTCCTCACCACGCTCATCCTCTCGCTGGGCACCCCGATGATCAGCCACGGCGATGAGATGGCGCGTACCCAGGACGGCAACAACAACGTCTACTGCCAGGACAACGAGCTGGCGTGGATGGACTGGGATCAGCTGGAGGAGAACTCCTCCCTGCACGCCTTCACCAAGCGACTGCTCAACATCCGGCGCCGTCACCCCGTGTTCCGTCGCCGTCGCTTCCTTGCCGGCGGCCCCCTGGGTGCCGACGTCCGTGACCGTGACATCGCGTGGCTGGTGCCCTCGGGCAAGCTGATGACCCAGGACGACTGGGACTTCGCCTTCGGTAAGGCGCTCATGGTCTACCTCAACGGCATGGCCATCACCGAGCCGGACGCCCGCGGCCAGAAGATCGTGGACGACTCCTTCATCCTCATGTTCAACGCCCACTACGAGGAGATCGAGTTCACCCTGCCGCCGCGCGCCTTCGGTGCCCGCTGGCAGCTGCTCGTCGACACGACCGAGGACATCGGCTACCCGATCGAGGCGTCCATCATCGAGGCGAAGGGCACCATCACGGTGCCGTCGCGCGCGACGATGGTGCTCAAGCAGATCGAGCCGCCAGTCTACGACGAGGAGGACGAGATCGACGAGGTCGAGATCGTCGATGAGGCGGAGCGCGAGAAGGACCTCGGTGTCGTCGGCGACAAGGTGACCGCGGATTCCGCCGCCACCGCCGAGAAGACCGCCGAGGAGCCCACCGTCGAGGAGCTCGAGACCGAAACCGAGACTGAGCCGGTGGAGGAAGAGGTCGAGGCACCGGCTGAGGAGGCGGAGATCGAGCCGGGTCAGAACAAGGCCCTGCTCGCCTCGATGAGCGAGGAGGAGCAGCTCGCCGCCAAGCGTCGCGCCGCGCTGCGCGACGAGTACACCGACGAGGAGGTCTAGCCTCCGCTGCCGCGGTGTTCCTCCACGTCGCGGGTGTGGTCGATGAGCCACCCGATGAACGGGTAGAACACCGGCAGCAGGCTACGGCCCAGGTCGGTGAGTTCGTAGGCGACGTGCGGGGGGACCTCGTCGAACTCCCAGCGGACGAGGATGCCGTCGTCGACCAGCCGGCGGAGCCGTTGGGTGAGCATCTTGGGGGAGATGCCGTCGACGGCCTGCTCGAGTTCGCCGTAGCGCAGCTGCTCGCCGTCGAGGCTGAGGATGATGAGGATCGACCACTTGTCGCCGAGACTGGCGAGCAGTGCGCGGCTCGGGCAGGTGCGGTCGAAGGGATCGGCGTCGCGTACCCAGTCCTCCATGCCCGCCCATGGTACCCCGGTAGACTGACGGTCCATCCTGCTTTTCCTAACGATCGGAGTCGTCGACGTGATCCCGGCCCACGGCGCCCAGCTCAGTGTCACCGCCACCAGCATCCGCATTGACCGTTCCGCCCTGCTGACGGCGCTCACGGGGCAGGACTCCGTCGAGGTCCCGTTGGCGCAGGTCACGGGTGTGCGGTGCACACCGCCCTCGCTTCTCGACGTCGGCGTGGTCACCCTCGAGGGCCCCGGCACCGAGGTGGCGTTCGCCCCGGGGCAGGCGCAGGCGGCGGAGGACTTCCTCGCCGCGATCGAGGCAGCGCAGCGCGGTGAGGCGCCCGCCGCGGTCGCCGGGCTGGACTTCGTGGCGCTGGCGGTGGAGACGGACGGCGACACGGTGAGCCGGGTCGACGTCGTGAAGCTCGTCGACGGGGTGGAGGTCGAGGCCGCGACCGGGCTGGGCCTCGGGGCCCTGCCCGGATTCCTCGGCGATCTGCCCGTCGTCGCGCACAACGCGCAGTTCCACATGATGGCGCTGCGTCGCGCGTACCTGGCGGCGGGGCTCGAGGTGCCGGTGCTCCCCTACGTCTGTTCGCTGGTCCTGGCCCGCGGTGCGGGGGTGGAGGCGGAGTTCTTCGCGGACGCCCGCACGGCCGCCGGTCTCGTCGTCGATCTGGCGCGGAAGAAGAACCACCGCGGCAGCCTCGCCGAGTTCCAGCACGCCTCCGGCTACACGCTGGGAACCCTCAGCGCCGAGCACGCCTACCCGGTGCTCCGCGACCGTTCCGGGGCGCGCAGCATCATGCAGCAACGGACGGAGGAGCCGCCGAAGAAGGCCCCCCGCCGCGCCCCGTGGCAGTCGGTGGCCACGCCGGACGTCATCCCCGACGCCAACCCGGACGCCGATCCGACGGGCCCGCTGTTCGGGCAGCACGTCACGCTCACCGGCGATTTCGAGCCCTTCGACAAGGGGCGGCTGTGGTCGGCGATCGCGGACCTGGGTGCGGACGTCGGGAAGAACGTCACGAAGAAGACGACCATCCTCGTCGCCGGCACGTGGGCCACGAAGACCTCGAAGGAGAAGCGGGCGGAGGAGCTCATCGCCAAGGGGCAGGACATCCAGATCTGGACCGGTGACCAGCTCATCGCCGTGCTCGGGCTCGACGCCGCGGACGACGAACAACCCCCGTTCTAGGGTCGCCGGGAACCTTCGGGCGATTTTCGGAGTCCAACTGTGGTGACGGTTTCCCCTCCCACAGTTAGGACGTGCCCATGCCCCTTGACCCTGCCGCCCTCCTGCCCGCACTGCGTCCCCATTCCTGGGTGCAGCGCAGCGGCCTGAGCGACGACGGATTCTGCGACACCATCGCCTACATTGCCCTGTCCCGGGAGTTGTGCGCCACGTTCACGTGCCACGGGGCGGACGTCTCCTACCGCGGACTCGGAGATCTCGACCTCTCGGCCCACCGGGCGTGGGACCGGGCGGCGGCCAACCTCATCGCCTCCGCCCGGACGGCAGAGGGCATCCAGGTGCGCACCCGCCCGGCGGAGATCCTCCTCGGCCCCGGCGTGAAGGGCCTGCAGGTGGCGTTGCCCGGCGCGCCCGCCAGCGCCTGGCTGGCGCACCCGCGGACCTTCGCGGTGCTCGACGAGCACCTGGCGACCCTCCTGGGGGAGCCGGCGGCGTGGCTGGTGTTGACGGAGAACACACTGGTGGCGGTGGGGCGCGGGGACGTCGATAAGCAGGGGTGGGACCTGAGCGGGGCCCTGGCCCCGGTACCCCTGGTGCGGCGGCACGGCTTCCCGGCGGCTGTGTCGTCCCCCACGCCGGTGGCCGCACCCGCCTAAGCTGTGAGGTGCACTTTTCTTCATTCATCCGACCCGAGGAGTTCCATGCGTCGTCCGATCACCGCCACCTACCGTCTGCAGCTGCGCGGACCACAGGCGGACCCGTCGGGACGGGCCTTCGGTTTCGCCGAGGCGGCCGCCCAGGTCCCCTACCTGCAGTCCCTGGGCGTCAGTCACATCTACCTCTCCCCCATCTTCACCGCCGACCCGACGTCGAGCCACAACTACGACGTCACCGACCCCACCGAAATCAACCCGGAGCTGGGCGGCATGGAGGGTCTGCGTGAGCTGGCCGCCGCCGCCCATGAAGCGGGGCTGGGGCTCATCATCGACATCGTCCCCAACCACCTCGGTGTGGAGAACCCGCGCCTGAACAAGTGGTGGTGGGACGTGCTCAAGCACGGGCAGGAATCGGAGTTCGAGCACTACTTCGACATCGACTGGCACGCCGACAACGGCGCCGGCGGCAAGTTGGGCATGCCGGTGCTGGGGTCCCCGGAGGACGTCGACAAGCTGGAGCTGCGCGAGGAGGACGGCGAGATCGTCCTGGCCTACTACGACAACATCTTCCCCGTCGGCGATGACGTCACCCTCGACGACGATGTGGCGGAGGTGTACGAGAAGCAGCACTACCGCCTCATGTACTGGCGCGACGGCGTGATCTCCTACCGTCGTTTCTTCTCGGTCAACGGGCTGGCGGGTATCCGCCAGGAGGATCCGATGGTGTTCGAGCACACGCACCGCATCGTGCGCCAGCTCATCGCCGAGGATCTCATCGACGGTGTCCGCGTCGACCACCCGGACGGCCTGTCCGACCCCTTCGGCTACCTCAACCGTCTGCGGGAGGTCGTCGGCCCGGAGCGTTGGCTCATCGTGGAGAAGATCCTCGAGGTCAACGAGACCCTCGATCCGCGTCTCGCCGTCGACGGCACCACGGGGTACGACGCCCTGCGGGAGCTGGACGGCGTGTTCATCGCCCGCGAGTCGGAGGATTCGCTGTCGATGCTGGCGCTGCAGCACTCCGGGTCGACGTGGGACGAGGCCGCCGTCGAGGTGACCATGCACCAGCTCAAGCGGGAGGTGGCGCAGGAGGAGCTGGCCGCGGAGATCCGCCGCCTGGCCCGCGCCATGCGCCGCGACAACTTCTCCACCGCCGGTTCGGGTGTGTCGGAGGAGGATCTCATCACCACCATCACCGAGCTGGTGGCCGCCATGCCGGTGTACCGCGCGGACTACCTCTCCCTGTCGCGTGTCACCGCGACCGTCGTGGCGGAGATGTCGCGTCGTTTCCCCTCGCGGCGGGATGCGCTCGACCTCGTCGTCGCCGCGCTCAACGCCAACGCCGAGGCGAAGATCCGTTTCGCGCAGGTGTGTGGTGCCGTCATGGCCAAGGGCGTGGAGGACACCACGTTCTACCGTGCCTGCCGCCTCGTCGCGCTGCAGGAGGTGGGTGGTGCCCCGGATCGTTTCGGTGTCTCGGCGGCGGAGTTCCATCTGCTGCAGCAGGAGCGGGCCCGTCTGTGGCCCAAGGCGATGACGACGCTGTCCACGCACGACACCAAGCGCGGCGAGGATGTGCGTGCCCGCATCATCGAGCTCACCGAGCGTCCCATGGACTTCTCCGAGCTGGTCCACCGGGTCACCTCCGTGGTGCCCGCCCCGGACGCGGGCACCGGTCATTTTCTCCTGCAGAACCTGCTGGGTGTGTGGCCGGCCGACGGCCAGATCACGGACGCGCTGCGGGAGCGTTTCCACGGTTACGTCATCAAGGCGCTGCGTGAGGCGAGCGTCCACACCACGTGGGTGGATCCGGTGGAGACCTTCGAGACGGCGGTCCTCGACTGGGTCGACGTGCTTTTCGACGGCCCCGTCACCTCCATGATCACCGAGTTCGTCGCGCCGTTGGCCCGCGGTGGGGTGCGCGTCTCCCTGGGCCGCAAGCTGCTGCAGCTCACCGGCCCGGGCATCCCGGACATCTACCAGGGCACGGAGTTCTTCGACGACTCCCTCGTGGACCCGGACAACCGTCGCTTCGTCGACTACACCGCCCGCCAGCAGACCCTTGACATCCTCTCCGAGGGCGTCGACTGGCAGGACCTGGCCGCCGAGGCCGAGGCCCAGGCGGAGACCACCGGCGACTACCCGCACCTCGACCTCTACGGCGACCGCGCGAAGCTGCACATCGTCCACGAGGGTCTCAAGGTGCGTGCGGAGCACCCGGAGTACTTCGTGGGCGGCGAGGTCCAGTCGGTGTTCGCCGTCGGCCCGGAGGAGTCCCACCTCATCGGCCTGGCCCGCGGTGCGGCGCACACCCCGGGTGAGGCGGGCATCGGTGTCATCACCCTGGCGACGCGTCGCCCGCTCGATCTGGAGCGCCAGGGCGGGTGGAACGGCACCACCGTCACCCTGCCGGAGGGAACGTGGACCGACCGTCTCACGGGCCGCAGCTTCGAGGCGACCGTGCCGCTCGCCGAGGTCCTCGACCTCTTCCCCACCGCGCTGCTGGTCAAGGATGTCTGACCGGATCGCCCGGCTGGGCAACCGCTACCACGAGTGGGTCCGCGCCCATCCTGACGCGGCGGAGGATTTCGCCGCCGGGGTGGAGGATCTGCTCGCGGATGCGGGTGTCACGTACGACCGCGTCGTCGCCCGCGTGAAGGACTGGCCGTCGTTCAAGGCCAAGGCCTACAAGAAGCGGGACAACGGTGAGTGGATGTACCCGGATCCGTGGGAGGACATCCACGATCTCATCGGGGTGCGCGTCACCACGTTCCACTCGACGGAGATCCCGGTGGCGATCGGGGTGCTCAAGCAGTCCTTCACGGTCGAGCGGTCGGTGGACAAGACGGCGGAGACCCGCATCGCCGGTGGTTTCGGCTACGGCTCGCACCATCTCATCCTCACTGTCGACGAGAACTCCTCGGACATCGCGGAGCTCGCCGAGTACGAGGGGGTGAGTTTCGAGGTGCAGATCCGCACCGTGCTGCAGCATGCGTGGGCGGAGTTCGAGCACGACATCCGCTACAAGCGGGGCAACGAGGAGCTCGACCCGCGGGTGGACCGGGCCTTCGCCCTGGCCGCCGGGCTCATCGAATTGGCGGACCAGCAGTTCGACCAGATCGCGGTGGCGCAGGACGCCGCCAAGGAGGACACCTCCCGCGATGACGTCGACCTCACCCCGGAGACCCTGCCGGGTGTGCTGGCGATGCTGCTGGGCAACCGGTTCCCGCGTTCTCGTTCAGAGAACTACCGTTTCCTGGCGGAGATCCTCGCCGCCGACGGCATCACCACGGTCGCCGAGCTCGCCGAGCTTCTCGACGACGGCGACATCGCGGATGTCCACGGGGCCCTGCGCTACCGCTTCCATCCGGGGCAGATCCGCCTCATCGACGATCTGCTGCTGCGGCGTTTCGGGCGGGACCACATCACGCGGACGGGCGAGATCGGCGTGCGACCTGCGCTTCGTCCGCAGCAGTTGGCACGTCGTCTGAAACTCATGCGCGCCGCGCGCATCCTGGGTGACGATGCCCCGGATCAACCAGTAACATGAGCAGGGTTAGTATCACTCGCCGAATAAGGAGCACCTTTCATGTCGTCCATCCGCGAAGACTTCCCCCAGCTGGCCGACGCCCTCCACGTGTGGGCCCTGACCATCGCGAACTTCTTCCGCCCGATGGGCATCGACTTCCCGCCGGCGCACTGGGGTCTCTGGTAGCACCCCGGAGAGTTGTTGACGTATCATCGTCAACGTGAACTATCCCCTAACTTTCGGCCTCGACACCTTCGGCGACGTCAACGGCGTCTCCCCCGACCAGGTTCTGCGGAACGTGGTCGCCGAAGCGGTCGAGGCCGATCGCGTCGGTGTCGACGTCTTCGGAATCGGCGAACACCACCGCGACGACTACGCCGTCTCCTCCCCCGACATGGTGCTGGCCACCATCGCCGGCCGCACCTCACGCATCCGCCTGACCACCTCGGTCATCGTGCTGTCCTCGGACGACCCGGTGCGCATCATGGAACGCTTCTCCACGCTGCAGGCCCTGTCCTCCGGCCGCGCCGAGATCACCCTGGGACGTGGCTCCTTCATCGAGTCCTTCCCCCTCTTCGGCTACGACCTCGCCGACTACGAGCGACTCTTCGAGGAGAAGCTCGAGCTCATGCGCGTACTGCTCGACGCCGCCTCCTCCGGCAATCCCATCGCCTGGGACCGTGGGGTGGACCACCTCCATCCGCCGCTGGCCACCGAGCTGCCGGTGTGGGTCGCCGTCGGCGGTTCCCCGGAATCCGTGCTCCGCGCCGCCCGTCACCGCATGCCGCTCATGCTGGCGATCATCGGCGGCTCCTCCCGTCGTTTCCGCCCCTTCGTCGACCTCTACCGCCGGGAGATCCCGGGCGGCCCGGTCGGCGTCCACTCCCCCGGCCTCATCGCCCCCACGGACGCGGAGGCGCAGGAGCGGCTCTTCGAGCACTGGCTGGCCGGCCACCGCCGCGTCGGTGCCGAGCGTGGCTGGGCGGCACCCACCGCCGACCAGTTCATGGCGGAGGTCCACCACGGTGCCCTCTACGTGGGCTCCCCG
>DGYFI06203__coassemble_1136_pt1 | contig 28352 bp, 30 predicted proteins | sample DGYFI06203__metabat2_high_PE_041 | metagenome-assembled genome bin DGYFI06203 | reverse complement strand
TGGCTGTTCTCCTTCTGGCAGGTGCCGGCGGCGTGGATCCTGGCGGCGATCATCGCGTCGGGTGCGATGGCCCTGGGCACCGGCCGGGAGCTCGATGTCCATGTCGGCGTCTACCGTTTCGGGCGCGGCGTCATCGGCATGCTCGCCGGGCTGCCGCTGGTGGGGATTCCGCTGGCCACGCTCGGTGGGCTGCTCGTCCCGGGGCTGCTCGTGGCGGTGGTGACGCTCGGCATCGGTATCGCGGGTGGGCTGCTGCTGGCGCGTCGGGAAGCGGAAATCGCCCCCGAGACCGGCATCCTCTCCATGCTCGCCGGCGGGGCGTCGATCCTGCCGGTGGTGGCGAAGGAACTGGGTGCCGACTACCGCTTCGTCGCCCTCGCCCAGTACCTCCGCCTCCTCGCCGTCTCCATCTCCCTGCCGCTGGTGACGGCGTTCTTCCATCACCCGGGCGGCCAGTTCGTCGAGGCGCAGGGCGCGCAGCCGTGGCTCCTGGTGGTGGTCATCGCGGCGATCGCGTTCTTCGGTGAGGACCTGGGCCGCCTCGTGCGCCTGCCGGTGCCGAGCGTGCTCGGCCCGCTGCTCATCACCGTCGCGCTCGGTCTGGCGCTGCCGCAGTGGTCCTTCCTGCCGCCGGAGCCCTTCCGCATCGCCGCCTTCCTGGCGATCGGCTGGCTGTGCGGCGGCGCTCTCTCCGTCCCGGCGTTGCGCGTCTTCGCCCGGCAGCTGCCCGCGACGGTGACGTTCATCGTCGTCGTCATCGCCGCGTGCGCCGCCACCGCCTTCCCCCTGGCCTGGTGGCTGGACATCACCTACTTCGAGGCCTACCTGGCGACCAGCCCGGGCGCGCTGGAGACGGTCCTCGCGTTGTCCTCGGAGGGCGGGGCCGGGCCGTCAGTGGTGGCGATCCAGCTCATCCGCCTGCTCACGCTGCTGGTCATCGCCGGGTACCTGCCCCGCCTGCTCAGGCGCTGATCGCCCGGTCCATCACCCACACGAGGATCTCACCGTCACCGCTCACCTCGAGCTTCTCGACGTCCCGACCCCGCAGCACATCACCCTCCTCGAGGGTGTGGCCGGCGGCGTCGACACGCCCCGCCATGACGTACAGGTGGACGTAGGCGGAACCGGGGACGGTGACGGGGGCGGCGTCGATAAGCGCCGTGTAGAGGGAGGCACCCGCGGTGCCGAGCGGCAGCGGGGAGCCCTCGCCGGCGACCTGCGTCAGACCCTGCCGGTCGGAGAAGTCGTGGCTGGTGTGCGCGGGCGTGGTCCCGAGCTCGTCCGCCGGCAGCCACGACTGCACGACCCGCACGGTGCGGCCGGAGGTGTAGCCCCCGGCGTTGACCTCCGAGTGGCGCACGCCGGACCCGGCGGAGATGTGCTGCGCCATGCCGGCGCGGACCTCTGTGATGTCGTCGGAGCCGGAGTCGCGGTGGTGGACGGCGCCGTCGATGACCCAGGTGACGATCTCGACGTCCTTGTGGAAGTGCATGTCGAAACCCTCGCCGGGTGAGACGGTGTCGTCGTTGTGGACGAGCAGCAGACCGAAGGCGTTGCCCTCGAGGTCGAAATTGCCGGTGGCCGGGAAGGACTGCCGCGAATCGACGGCGGCATCGCGCCAGCGGTCGCGCTCCCCGGAGCGGACGACGGTAAATGCTGTCATGTCACCTAGCTTAGCGGGTGCGGACCCCCATGCCACCCCCTACAGTGACGACCAGGGGGTTGGGACATGGGGACTGTCTACCGCGCCGCGCAACTCGCGGACCTGGGCATCGGGCGTCGCCAACGCGACGCACTGGTACGGGAGGGCCGACTGCACCGCGTTGAACACGGCGTCTACTGCACCGAACGCGCCGAAGGCGAGCTGCTGCTCAAGGCTGTGGCGGTGACGCGACCTCACCTGGTCTTCGCTGGCGCGACGGCACGCCAGATCTACGACGGGAAGACCATCACCACCCCACTGAAAGGGCAGGTGGCGAGGCCGAACACCTACCAGGACACCCCGCTGTTGACGGTCACCCAGGTGCGAGCCCTCCCCCACCGGACCGTCGACGGACACCGGGTGGTCACACCCCTCGCCGCCATCCGGGACCTGCTGGACACCGACACCTCGGCCGCGCGGGCTTTCCTGGAGAAGCACTACGCCGGACGGGAGGGCAACGCCACCCTGGCCGCGGATCTCCGACAGTTTCCGCGCGTGCCCGCTGCGCTGCGCGACGTCATCGCGATGTCCTCCATAGCCTCCGACAGCGCATCAGAACGAACCCTCGCCAGGGCCCTGAAGAGAGCACTCAAGGACCGCGGCGTCACCGTCATCCAGAACCACAAAATCGGGTTCTACCACTGGGACTACGCCATCCCCGAGGCCAGAATCCTCATCGACCTCGACAGCTTCCGCTACCACGCCGCGCTGGCCGACGGCGACAACGAATCCACGTTCATCATCGACCGCTGGAAAGCCAACGACGGGGCCCGCCGCGGCTGGCTGGTCCTGCATTACACCGGGGAATGCGTATACCGGCACGCGGACAAGGTCATCGAGCAGATCGTGGACACCGTCGTGTGGAGGCTCAACGGCGGGGGCCCGTCCAGCGACATCCTCCCCCAGCGCCTCAGCTTCGAGGACACGTCCGTGTTCAGATGGCACTTCACCCTCCGAGCGGGTGGCACCGCAGGGTGGTGACAGGCCGGCCGGACAAGTGCACCTGACGCAGGATCCGGAAAACCCCAGGACAGGGTCGAAACCGGGGTTTAACGTCAGGTCCAAACGCCCGCCGGCACCGGCTCAGTCGAGCAGCTGCTCCCGCAGGATCGACATCGGGATGGAACCGAGGGAGAGCGCCTTCGAGTGGAACTCGGGCACGGTCATACCCTGGGCGACGGCGTCGTCCCGCGTCTGCTCCCAGAGACGCTGGCCCAGCGCGTAGGACGGGGCCTGGCCGGGCCAGCCGAGGTAGCGGTTGAGCTCGAAGCGCAGGTTGGCCTCGTCCATGGCGGTGTTCTCGCGGAGGAAGGCCTTGGCGTAGGTGGCGTCCCAGGTCATGGTGCCCTCGGGGACCTTCTTGCCCAGGTGGACGCCGATGTCGAGGACGACGCGGGCGGCGCGGAGACGCTGGGCGTCGAGAAGCCCCATGCGGGTGGCGGGGTCCTCGTGGTAACCGAGCTCCTCCATGAGCTGCTCGGCGTAGAGGGCCCAGCCCTCGCCGTGGCCGGAGTTCCAGCAGGCGACGCGACGCCACAGGTTGAGGTTCTGGCGCTCGACGAGGGTCTGGCCGATCTGCAGGTGGTGGCCGGGGACACCCTCATGGAAGACGGTGGTCAGTTCCTGCCAGGTGTGGAACTTCTCCTGACCTGCGGGGACGGACCACCACATGCGGCCGGGGCGGGAGAAGTCGTCGGACGGCGGGGTGTAGAAGATGCCGCCGGTGCCGGCCGGGTCGATGCAGCACTCGATGGTCTGCACGGGCTCGGGGATGTCGAAGGCGGTGCCGTGGAGGGCGTCGACGGCCCGGTCGGCGGTCTTCTGCATCCACTCCAGCAGGGCGTCGGTGCCGTGCAGGGTGTAGTCCGGTTCGTCGTTGAGGCGGCGGAAGGCCTGGCGGACGTCGTCGGTGTCGTAGAGCTGGCGGGCGATGGCCTGCTGCTCGGCGTCGATCTCGTGGAGGCGCTCGAGGCCCCAGGTGTAGGCCTCGTCGAGGTCGACGGTGTCGCCGACGAAGAGGTGGGAGAAGCGCTGATAGCGCTCCCGGCCGACGGCATCCTCCTTGGGGGCGTGGGTGGCCAGCTGCTCGGAGAGCCAGTCGCCCATCTCCTCGAAGGCCTTCTTGGCGGTCTCGACCTCGGCGGAGTCCTGCTCCAGGCCGATGTCGTCCAGCAGTGAGGGCGATTCGACGAGGTCCTGGCACTGGGAGTACAGCTCGTCGATCTGGCGGATGGGGGCGACGTGGCCGTGACCGGCGGCCTCGGCGAGGGACTCGCGGTAGCCGGCGAGGGCGGCGGGGACCTTGGACAGGCGGGAGCGGACGGCGTCGATCTGCTCGGGCGTGTCGGTCGGCATGATGAGGAGGGTGTCGCGGATCGTCTGCACCGGGGAGGCGATGTTGTTGAGCAGCGCCAGGTTCTCGCCGTGGTGGTGGAGGTCGAGGTCCAGGCACAGGCGGTCGCGGAGGACGGCGGCGGTGACGTGGTCGACCTCGTCGAAGTCGTCCTCGTCGTCGGAGTCATCGGTGCCGTCGTCGAAGGCGTCGACGTCCGCGATCATCTCGCGGGTGCGGTCGGCGACGGCCTCCCAGTAGTCGGGGGAGAAGTCCTGCAGCTCACCGTCGAATCCGGGGATGCCCCAGGCGGTGGCGTCGGTGGGGGAGAGAGCTGCCAGGTCGTAGACGAATCCCTCGCACGACGCGTCGAGAAGCGAAGGCGAGCGACTGGTATCGGAACTCATGACAGGGCAGTGTACCGCCGTGGGACGTTTCAGTCCCATTTTCGGCCCGGGGATGTCCAGTCGGTGAAGGCGTCGAGGACGGCGGCGGGCGTGTCGGCGACGACGAGGCAGTCGACGTACTTGGCGCGGAGGAAGCCTTCGTCGACGGCGCGGTGCAGCATGCGATCTGCGGATCCCAGAACCCCTCCGTATTACACAGCGCCACGGGCCCGCGGATGTGGCCGAGCTGCTGCATGGTGAGCACCTCGAAGAGTTCCTCGAGGGTGCCGGCGCCGCCGGGCAGGGCGATGAACGCGTCGGCGAGCTGTTCCATGCGGGATTTGCGCTGGGCCATCGTCTCGACGACCTCGAGCCGGGTGAGCCCGGGGTGGGCGAGTTCCCGGTCGACGAGCTGGCGCGGGATGACACCGGTCACCGCCCCCTGCTTATCGACGACCGCGTCCGCCACCACCCCCATCAATCCGACGGCACCGCCGCCGTACACGAGGGTGAGGTGGCGGCGGGCCAGTTCGTGGCCGAGCTCCCGGGCGGCCGTCGTGTACTCCGGACGCGCGCCGTGGGAGGAGCCGCAGTAGACGGCGACGGACGTGATGCGGTCGGAGAGGTTGAGCAGCATCGTGCCGGCGGCCGCCCGGTCGACGAAACCCTTGCGCTCGTAGAGACGGCGGGCGATGTTGCCCTCCTCCACCGACAGGCTCAGCCCCGGCCAGCCGGCGAGGCGGGCGTGCTCTGCGAGGCGGTCGATGAGCTGCGAACCCAGGCCGATGTTCCGGTGGCCCGCGGCGACGTTGAGCATCATCTCGGGAATGTCCCCGGCGACATGACCCCACCCGCGGATGAAGGTCGCCTGGATGAGGCCGACGGGGCGCCCGCCGTCGAGGGCGACGAACCCGGCGTCGCCACGCTCGGGACGGAAGTCGAGGTAGAGGCTGAGCGGGGGGACGTCGACGTCGGCACCGTGGGTGTTGTCGGAGGCGGCCGCGCGCCGCAGCCCGTGGTCGTCGACGGTCATCGGGCGGAAAGTCAGTCCCATGATGTCCGATTCTATCGCCGGTACCGTGGGGTGCATGGGTACCGACCAGTTTGCCGATGCTCTCGCCCTCGCCCGCGACGCCGCCCGCGTGGAGATCTTCACCGGGGCCGGGATGTCCGCCGAATCCGGCCTCGACACGTTCCGCGACGCCCAGACCGGCCTGTGGACGAAGGTCGATCCGGTGGCGTTCGCGTCCGTGGACTCGTGGGCGAAGGACCCCGAACCGATGTGGGCCTGGTACCTGTGGCGCGGCACCGTCTGCCGCGACGCGGACCCCAACGCCGGGCACCGGGCGATCGCCGACTGGGCCTCCCTCGACGGGGTGCACGTCGGCGTCACCACCCAGAACATCGACGACCTGCACGAACGCGGCGGCGCGGAGGACGTGGTGCACCTGCACGGCTCCCTCTTCGCCTACCGGTGCACCATCTGTTCACGGCCCTGGAAGGGGCGGATCGACTACCCCGCGGAGCCCGTCGCGCGGCTCGCCCCTCCCGAGTGCCCGCTGTGCGGCAACCTCGTGCGGCCCGGCGTGGTGTGGTTCGGCGAGATGCTGCCCCAGGACGAGTGGGGACGCGCCGAAGCCCGGATGGCGGCCGCCGACCTGGTGGTCGTGGTCGGCACATCCGGGGTGGTGCAACCCGCGGCCGGGTTGCCGCTGGTGGCGAAGCACTTCGGGGCGAAGATCCTGGAGATCTCCCCCGAGCCCACGGAGCTGTCCCGCATCGCGGACGTGTCCTGGCGGACGACGGCCGCGCAGGGGCTGCCGCAGCTCGTCATGGGGTTGACGCTGGATTAGCGCCTGGTGCTCGTCCTAGTGCTCGTCCCAGTGGTCATCGTGCTTGGCGTGGCGGTGGCCGTCATGGATGTAGTCGACATGGTCACCGTGCTCGACGGCCTCGTGGCCGCAGCCGGGGCCATGCTCGTGGGGATGATTCTCGTGGTCGGGGGCGTCGGGGGATGGGGTGGACATGGTGTCCTCCTTACCGGTTGGCCAACCTCCCAGTGCGCTCCTCCCGCAGTCGGTTGACAAGGAAAAGGGATGGGTCGGCGACCTCTCGCCCGCCCTCATCCCCGCACCTAGACTCTGCAGGCATGACGAAGATCGCACTCCCCCTCCTCGCCGCCCTCTCCCTGGGCGCCTGCACCAGCCCCGGGCCGGACAAGGTGACGGTGCTGACGACGGTGACAGAGACGGCGGCGGCCGCGCCGCAGTCGGAGCCGGAGGAATGCGCGAACCCGGACGCCCGCATCGAGGACACCGCGCTGTTCACATCCTCGCAGACCGTCCCCTTCCACGGCACCGACCTCATCGGTGTACCCACCGACTTCTCGGGTTTCCTCTTCCTCTTCTCCCCCGACAACATGCGGAACAACTTCGACCCCTGCCTGCCGCTGAGCTGGGCGGTGCTCCACGGGTCGAACGGTGACGCCGAGCGCGGGCCGGCGGGCACCGGGTCGTCGATCGCGGATGTCGTGGTGTTCTTCCATTACGACGAACTGATCACGGACCCGGCGCCCTCCGAGATCCGGAGCATCGAGGACGTGACGCGTCTCGGCGACACCACCGTCCAGGTCATCCACGGACATGCGGGCCGTTCCACCGCGGAGGGTGTCACGGAGATCTACGTCGTCGACCATGTGTGGCGCGACGGGCGGTTGGTCACCGAGGGGCCGGATGCCGCGCGCTACGAGACCGTCGCCGCCGAAACCGTGAATCTCACCCCCTGAGCGGCAGGGCTACGATTCTCCTTGTGAGCTTTCGTGACATCTTTGCCGACACCCGGCCCCTCCAGGTCCCTGCTTATCGACGCCTGTGGACCGCCAACATCGCCACCACCATCGGTGCGCAGCTCACCGTCGTCGCCGTCCCGGTGCAGATCTACGCCATCACCGGCTCCTCCGCCTACGTCGGACTGACCGGCCTCTTCGGGCTCGTGCCGCTGGTGATCTTCGGACTCTACGGCGGGTCGATCGCGGACGGCTTCGACAAGCGCAAGGTGCTCGTGGTGTCCACGCTGGGCATGATTCTCACGGCCCTGGCGTTCTGGGGACTCAGCGTCGCCGGGAACACCAACGTGTGGTGGCTGCTGTCGGTGTTCGCGCTGCAGCAGGCGTTCTTCGCGGTCAATCAGCCGACCCGCACGGCGGTGTTCCGGTCGATCCTGCCGCTGGAGCAGCTGCCGGCGGGGTCGAGCCTCAACATGATGCTCATGCAGTTCGGCGCGATCGTCGGCCCGCTCATCGCGGGTGCGCTCATCCCGCTCATCGGGTTCTCGTGGCTGTATGCGCTAGACGCGGCCCTGCTCATCCCGACGCTCGGCGCGGTGCTCGCGCTGCCCTCCCTGCCGCCGAGCGGGCAGGCACAGAAGGCCGGCTTCCGCTCGGTCGTCGACGGCCTGTCCTACCTGTGGACCCAGCCGATCCTCCTGGTGGCGATGCTCCTCGACCTCATCGCCATGACCTTCGGCATGCCGCGCGCCCTCTACCCCGAGATCGCCGCGGAGAGCTTCGGCGAGAGCGGCGACGGGGGCGGCGGCATGATGCTGGCGCTGCTGTACTCGTCGATGGCGGCGGGCGCGGTGCTCGGCGGGCTGCTCTCCGGGTGGGTGTCGCGGGTGGTGCGCCAGGGTCTGGCGGTCATCGTGTGCATCGTAGCCTGGGGCGTGGCGGTCATCATCGCGGGTGGGGCCGTCATGCTCAGCCCCGGCGCGGTGACGATGTGGGCGTGGATGGTCATCCTCATGCTCGTGCTCGGTGGCGCGGCGGACATGTTCTCGGCGGCGTTGCGCACGGCGATCCTCCAGCAGTCCGCGGCGGAGCACGTCCAGGGCCGCATCCAGGGCGTGTACATCGTCGTCGTGGTGGGCGGCCCGCGCCTGGCGGACGTGCTGCACGGGTGGGCGGCCGGGCCCTTCGGGGTGGGCCTGGCGACGCTGCTGGGTGGCGTGCTCGTCGTGGTGGGGACGCTGCTGTGTGCGGTGTTCGTGCCGTCGTTCACCAACTACCTCCGGCCGGGCCCGCGGACCGTGGATGCCGACCCCGTCACAGACTGATCTGTCCACTAAATTAGACAGGACAGTCTGAAAGTATGTACTATGCCGCTATGGCCACCGTTTTTTCCCGCCCGCGCACCCCGGCGGCAAAGTGCCTCCACCTCGCGCGACTACACCAGATAGTCACCCGGGGCGAACTCGTCGAGGCCACCGGACTGTCCCAGCCGACGATCACCCGGGCCGTCAACGCACTGATCGGTGCAGGTCTCGTCCACGAGCGCACCGACCTCACCCGCTCCCAGGGGCGCGGCCGCCCGACGATCCCGCTGGAGCTGACCAACAACGCCGCCCTGCACGCCGGCATCGCCGTCGGTACGTCGACCACCTACATCGGGCTCTTCGACTCCCGCGGCCGCACCATCCGCGACGCCGACGTGCCCACCCCCGTCGCCGAGCTCAGCGAGTCCGACTTCATCGAGCACGTCATGGCCGGCCTCAACCGTCTCACCGCCGGGCTCGACCGCCCGCTGGCCTCGGTCGGCGTGACCACCTCGGGTCGAGTCACCGACGACGGCATCGTCGACGCCCCCAACCTCGGCTGGCACGGCGTCGACTTCGCCGGGCGTCTGCGCTACCAGTTCTCCGTGCCGGTCGTGGTCTCCGCGGCGGTCCCCGCGATCCTCGGTTCCGAGATCCAGTCCTCCGACCTGCCCACCGGCACCGACACCAGTGACACCATGGCGCTCTTCGCCGACGACTCCATCGGTGCCGCCGTCGCCGATGAGCTGGGCGTCGCCCAGGTCGATCTGCCCGCCGGGGCCCGCGACCTCACCACGGCGGCCATCCTCGGCGACCGCTGGTCCACCCTCAGCGAGGCCGCCGCCGCCCCCGAGGCCCGCGAGCTTCTCGACGCCCGCGCCCGCGACCTCGGCCACCTCACCGTCGAGCTCGTGGAGCGCCACTCCCCCGCCACGGTCGTCCTGGCGGGTTCCGCCTTCATCGACGACCCGGCCGCCCCGAAGCTGTTCGCCGCGACGGTGCGCCACCGGGCCCCGGAGATCCAGCTGCGCCTCATCCCCACCCACCGCGAGGTGGTCCGCGCCATCGCCCGCGCCGTCGCGCTCGATCCGCTGCTGCGGGAGCCGCTCAAGGTCCTGGTCGCGAGCCAGGGCGTGTAGGCCCCGCGTTCCCGCGTACTCCGATTCCCCGGAGCGCCGGATTTCACCTGGGGAAACGTCGTCGCTCTCTGGAATCGGAGTACGCGAGTACGGATGCCTTTCCGCCGCACCCGCCCGCCTATACTCTGAAGCCATGGTTTCCCGGACGCGTACCCGCCACTTCGCCCAGGCCAAGGCCGAGGGGCGCAAGATCTCCTGCCTCACCGCCTATGACGCCCCGACGGCCGCCATCTTCGACGAGGCGGGCATCGACCTGCTGCTCGTCGGCGATTCCGCCGCGAACGTGGTCCTCGGCCAGGACTCGACCCTGTCCATCACGGTCGAGGAGATGATGACCATGGCCACCGCCGTCGCCCGCGCGACGCAGCGGGCCTTCGTGGTCACCGACCTGCCCTTCGGCTCCTACGAGGTCTCCCCCGCCCAGGCGCTGGAGACGGCCGCCCGCTTCATGAAGTCCACCGGTGTCGCCGCGGTGAAGATCGAGGGTGGGGTGGAGATCGCCCCGACGATCCGCACGCTGGTCGACGCCGGCATCCCGGTCATGGCGCACATCGGTTACACCCCGCAGTCCGAGCACGCGCTCGGCGGTTACGTCGTCCAGGGTCGTGGCGAGGCAGCCGCGCAGCTGCGCGCGGACGCCCTCGCGGTCCAGGAGGCCGGTGCCTTCGCGGTCGTCCTGGAGATGGTGCCGGCGGGGATCGCCGGGGAGATCTCCCGCGAGCTGCGCATCCCGACGATCGGCATCGGCGCCGGCCCGGACACCGACGGCCAGGTCCTCGTGTGGACCGACGCCTTCGGCCTCACCCGCGGCCACACCCCGCGTTTCGCGCGGAAGTACGCCGACGTGGGGTCCGTGCTGCTCGACGCCGCCCGCGCCTACCTCGCCGACGTCGAGTCCGGTGACTTCCCCAACGAGTCCGAGTCCTTCGGGGACGGGAAGTGACCGTCGTCGCGCGCACGATCGCGCAGCTGCGGGCGGCCGTCGCCGAGCTGCCGGGCGCGGTCGGCCTGGTGCCCACGATGGGTGCCCTCCACGACGGGCACGGTCAGCTGGTGTCGCTGGCCGCCGGGGAGAACACCTCGGTGGTGGTGAGCATCTTCGTCAACCCGCTGCAGTTCACGGATCTCGGCGACTGCGACGACTACCGTCACTACCCGCGTGACCTCGACAAGGATGTCGCCTTCCTGGAGTCCCTCGGCGTGGACGTCGTCTTCGCCCCCGCGGTGGAGGAGATGTACCCGGACGGTCTGCCGCAGGTGTGGGTGCGTGCGGGTGAGATGGGTGAGCGACTCGAGGGCGCCTCCCGCCCGGGGCATTTCGACGGGGTGACCACGGTGGTGGCCAAGCTCTTCCACCTGGTGCGCCCGGACCGGGCGTACTTCGGGGAGAAGGACGCCCAGCAGCTGGCGATCATCCAGCGCATGGTCGCCGACCTCAACTTCGATCTGCAGATCCGCCCGGTCCCCATCATCCGGGGTGCGGACGGCCTGGCCGAGTCCTCCCGTAACCAGCACCTCACGCGGCAGGCCCGCGAGCAGGCGCTCGTGCTGCCGCGCACCCTGTCTGCCCTGCGGGAACGCGCCGCGGCCGGCCAGCCCCTCGATGTCGAGGGGGCCCGCGCCACGCTGAGCGCCGCCGCGGGCGTGGAGCTCGATCACCTCGAGGTCGTCGACGCCGCCACTCTGCTGCCCGTGGACGAGGTCGGAGCGGGGGCGTTGGCCGTCGCGGCGATCCACGTCGGTGGCACGCGCCTCATCGACAACGTGCGACTGCTTCCGCCGTCCGCTTAGCGTAGGGCCCGACCCCGGTGATGGTCGCCGAGCCGGGTCCGGTCCAGTCGCCGTAACCGACGAGGTGCAACGGCAGGCCGCGGTCCATGACGCCGCGGAAGGGGCGCAGGGCGGGGCGGAAGCCGGTGCACCAGATGAGGTGGTCGGCGGTGACCTCGTCGAGGCTGGTGAACTGCGGCGTCGCCACGAGACGCCCGGAGTCCCGCGCCGCTTTCACGGCGGGCAGGACGACGATGTCGCCGAGGTCCGAGTCCGCCCCGGGGTCGTCCTCGCCGCGCAGGATCGCCAGGGCGCGCAGGCGGTTGCGGCGGAAGAGCACGCGCCCGTCGACGTCGTCGGGCATCCACCGCGGCTCCGCGCGCGTGTACCAGGTGACGTCGGCGACCTCGCTGAGTTCCGCGGCGATCTGCGCCGCGGAGTTCGCCGCGCCCACCACCGCGACCTGCTTATCGACGAACCGTTCCGGCCCCGGGTAGTTCGCCGAGTGCCACTGCTCACCTTCGAACGTGCCCGGGTAGGCGGGCACGAAGGGCGCGGACCACGTGCCGGTGGCCGCCACCACCTGACGGGCCCGCCACTGCCGTTCCCCCGCGTGGAGGGTGAAGGCGGCACCGTCGTGGGTGACCTTCTCCACCGTGACGGGCCGTTCCACCTGCAGGTCGTAGCGTTTCTCGTAGGCGGCGAGGTAGTCGATGACGTGGCTGGCCGGTGGGAAGCCGTCGTAGGCGGGCATCGGCATGCCGGGGAGGTTGGAGAACTCCGCGGTGCTGAACAGGGTCATCGACGGCCACACGTGGTGCCAGGCGGCACCGGGGGTGGGGTGGGCGTCGAGAAGCAGCGGGGCGATGCCCTGCCGGCGGAGGTAGTACGCCGTGGCGAGGCCCGCCTGGCCGGCGCCGACGATGATCACCTCGTGCATGTCAGTCCATCTGGAGGACGCCGCGCAGTTCCGCGAAGGCCTCGGGGACGACGGTGTGGGTGACGGTGCGACCCTGCTGCTCGCGGTTGATGAGTCCGCACTCGGTGAGCTTCTTGAGGTGGTGCGAGACGGTCGGCTGGCTGAGGCCGATGCGTTCGGCGAGTTCGTTGACGGTGACGGGGTCGCAGCCGCAGCCGGCGATCTCGGAGAGAATCCGCAGGCGGGCCGGTTCGGCGACGCAGGAGAACAGCTTCGCGTAGTGGGCGGCCTCGTCGTCGGAGAGAGGGCCGGAGTTGAGCGCGCAGCAGTCGTTCATGGCCCCAGCATAGTACGATCACATTGACCGCTTTCAATATGTGAGGTTCCCATGTCATTCCTCGATCGCTGGCTCCCCGCCTGGATTCTGCTGGCCATGGCCGCCGGCCTGCTCATCGGCCGCACCGTCCCCGGCATCGCCGACCTCCTCGGCTCCCTGGAGATCGGCCAGATCTCCCTGCCCATCGCCCTCGGACTCCTCGTCATGATGTACCCGCCCCTGGCGAAGGTGCGCTACGACAAGACCGCCGACATCACCGCGGACCGCCGCCTCATGGCGGTCTCCCTCTTCCTCAACTGGGTCCTCGGGCCGGCGTTCATGTTCGCGCTGGCCTGGATCTTCCTGCCCGACCAGCCGGAACTGCGCACCGGCCTCATCATCGTCGGCCTGGCCCGCTGCATCGCCATGGTCCTCATCTGGAATGACCTGGCGTGCGGCGACCGCGAGGCCACCGCCGTCCTCGTCGCCGTGAACTCGGTCTTCCAGATCCTCATGTTCGGCGTGCTCGGCTGGTTCTACCTGCAGATCCTGCCCTCCTGGCTGGGCCTGCCCACCACCGCCGCGGACTTCTCGTTCTGGTCGATCGTGGTGTCGGTGCTCGTGTTCCTCGGCATCCCGCTGCTGGCGGGCGTGCTCTCCCGGGTCCTCGGCGAGCGCCTCAAGGGCCGCGAGTGGTACAACACCGTGTTCATCCCGAGGATCTCCCCGCTGGCGCTCATCGGCCTGCTGTACACCATCGTCCTGCTGTTCTCCCTGCAGGGCGAGAAGATCACCAGCCAGCCGTGGACCGTCGCCCGCCTGGCGATTCCCCTGCTCGGCTACTTCGTGGGCATGTTCCTCATCTCCGTGGTGGCCACGAAGATCGTCGGCCTCAACTACGAGAAGTCGGCGGCCGTCGCCTTCACCGCGGCGGGCAACAACTTCGAGCTGGCGATCGCGGTGAGTGTCGGCACCTTCGGCGCCACCTCCCCGCAGGCCCTGGCGGGCACGATCGGCCCGCTCATCGAGGTCCCCGTGCTCGTCGGCCTCGTCTACGTCATGCTGTGGTTGGGGCCGCGCCTCTACCCCGGCGACTCCACACTCCCCTCCGAGAAGGAACTGGTGCACTCATGAGTTCTGTCCTGTTCATCTGCGTCGGCAACGGCGGCAAGTCCCAGATGGCCGCCGCCCTGGCCGCCAAGCATGCCCCCGGCTGGGAGGTCCACTCCGCCGGCACGAAGCCGGGGTCGAGGCTCAACACCGAGTCTGTCGCGGCCATCGCCGAGGTCGGCGCCGACATGTCCGGCGGCACCCCGAAGGGCGTCGACGAGGACCTGCTGCGCCGCGTCGACCACGTCATCATCCTCGGTGCCGACGCTCAGCTGGAACTCCCGGCGGACGCCGCCGGCGAGCTCGAGCGCTGGGTCACCGACGAGCCCTCCGAACGGGGCATCACCGGCATGGAGCGCATGCGCCTCGTGCGCGACGACATCGACGCCCGCGTGCAGGCGCTCGTCACCGAGTAGCGTCCAGCGCCGCGTGCCGCTTCGACAGGTCGACGTAGCGGCCGGCGTGCGGGATGAAGCCCTCGTACTGCTCCGGCTCCAGCTCGCGCCGGATCTTCGCGGGCACACCCGCCGCCAGCGCATGGTCGGGGACCTCGAAGCCCTCGAGCACCACGGCCCCGGCGGCGATGAGCGCTCCCGAGCCGATGACGGAGCGCGAGAGCAGCGCCGACTTCATGCCGACGAGGGTGCCGTCCCCGACGGTCGTGCCGTGGACGAGCGCCATGTGTCCGACGGTGACGTCGTCGCCGAGGGTGCAGGGGGCGTCGCCGTCGACGTGCAGGACGGAGTTGTCCTGGATGTTGGTGCGCGCGCCGATGCGGATGGCGTTGACGTCGCCCCGCAGGACGCAGCCGTAGAACACGGAACTGTCGGGGCCGATCTCGACGTCACCGATGATGACGGCGGTCGGCGCGATCCACGCCGAGGGGTGGATGCGGGGCTGCTTCCCCTCGAACTCGATGATGTTGTTCATCGCAGGGCCTCCCGTACCGATTCGATGCCCGTGAAGTGCACGGCCTGCATCCCCAGCTCCGCGGCGGCGGCGACGTTGACCGGGTCGGCGTCGACGTAGACGGTGTCCTTGGCGGACACACCCATCGCGTCGAGGGCCACGGCGTACGCCCGCGGATCCGGCTTGATGAGCCCGATGTCGCACGACATGGTGACGGCGTCGACGCGCTCGAGCCATTCGTGCTCCGCGCGGGCGCGTTTCGCCAGGCCGGCGGGGAGGTTGGAGAGGATGCCGGTGCAGACGCGGTCGTCGATAAGCGAGAGCGCGAAGGAGACCATCTCCTCGTCCTCCTGCATGGTGGACTCCCAGTCCGCGGCGACGGCCTCGGTGATGTCGAAGGGCTCCAGCCCGGCGCGGACCTGCAGCTGACGCCAGAAGCGCTCGTCGCCGACGTCGCCGGAATCGTAGGCGGGGCGCAGATCCTCGTAGATGGGCCAGATGGCCGCGTCGCCGCCGACGGCGAGTTCGACGCGGCGGCGTCCGGCGTCGTCCCGCTCCTTCAGCAGCACCCCGAAGAGGTCGAACAACACAGCTTTCATGCCCCCACTCTACGTAAATACACTGGGGCGCCATGATCGACTTCACCCGCCCCGCCGACCTCGTCGCCCCCGAGCTGCTCGGCTGCGTCATCAGCCACCGGGGAGTGTCCGTGCGGCTGACGGAGGTCGAGGCCTACCTCGGTGCCGAGGACGCCGCCGCCCACACCTACCGCGGCATGACCCCGCGCAACGCCGCCATGTTCGGCCCGCCCGGGCGGCTCTACGTCTACCTCTCCTACGGCATCCACCTGGCGGGCAACCTCGTGTGCGCGCCCGAAGGCACCGGTCAAGGGTGCCTCATGCGCGCGGGCGAGGTGGTCACCGGGCACGATCTCGCTTATCGACGCCGCGGGGACGTCCCCTTCCAGCGTCTGGCCAGCGGACCCGGCAACCTAGGCAAGACACTCGGCCTGACGCTCGAGGACAACGGCACGCCGGTGACGGTGGAGCTGCCCGACAGGGCCCCGGAGTGGGTGGCGGGACCCCGGATCGGTATCTCGAAAAACGTCGACGCGCCGCTGCGGTTCTGGATCCCCGGCCATCCCACCGTCTCCGCGCGACGGGGGCGACCACGTGGAGCGTGAGGAAAACAGGAGCCAGCGATCCCGTCCTTATTTATGGAATCCGTTGTTTCCCATAAATAAGACACCGTTGCAGGCAGGTATTCTTTGACTCAAGACACGAATCCATCATTTGAGGGAAACCCATGACTCACCCGCAGATCAAGAAGGTTTTTCACGCCGAGGGCTCCGCCGCCGCAGAAGCCCTGGAAACGTCGCGGCGCCGCAGCGAGGCGGCCCTCCATTGGGATTTTCCTCTCGGAGAAAGCTCGCTGTTCTGTCTGCTGACGCTTCCCGTGGTCACTCTGGTGGAGAAGATCTATCAGCAGGAGCTGGACATCCGGCAATCCTGGCTCAACCTTCCGCCGGGAGCGCGAGGACACTACATCCGCTCGTTGCTGCTCAATGAAGTCATGTTCACCAACGCCATTGAAGGTGTGCAATCGACCCGGCGCCAGATTGAAGACGCCCTGGAAGAGTCGAATCGTCGTTCACCGGAACACCGCCGATTCCGCGAGCTGTCCCACCTGTATCTGGCGCTCGGCCGCGGTGACGGAACGATCCCGGCGTCAGTCCACGACCTTCGCGCTCTTTATGACCGGATCATGGATGGGGAACTCGACGAGACCGATCGTCCGGACGGTGAACTGTTCCGGGGTGACATCGTCGACATCACTGACGGAGGAGGGCGCACAGTACACCGGGGTTTCCAACCGGAAGCCAAAATCATTGCGGGGCTGCAGGTCACACTCACAGCCCTGACCAATTCCGAGACGGCACCTCTCGTGTCTGCCGTCATGTCCCATTTCATGTTCGAATGCGTTCATCCGTTCTACGACGGTAACGGACGCACCGGCCGGTATCTGCTGGGCCTCCGGCTCAGCGAGCTGTTGTCCACGGCGACTGCACTGACCCTGTCACGGACTCTGCACGAAGACCGACGGAAATACTATCGGGCCTTCACGGACGTGGAGGACCCGATGAATAGAGGTGATGGCACGTCCTTCGCCCAGATGATGCTCGAAGCGATCTCCGATTCCCAGCAGGAGCTGGTTGCCGATCTGGCGGCGCGTGACTATCTGCTGACTCAGTTGGACCGGGAGATCGAACGCATTCGCCGCGAAGCCGCCGTGAAGCCGGAACACGCGGTCAAGATTCTCTACCTCTTCGGGCAGGTGGATCTGTTCGGTTCACCCTCAGGAACCAAGGTGGCCGAAGTCGCCGAATACCTGGACCTCTCCCCCCAGCAGGCACGCCTCTATCTGAAGGAACTCGAGGAGTTGGGATTCATTGTCCCGACCTCCCGTCGACCCCTCCGGCTCGTCCTGTCGACCGCAGGGAGGGACCTTCTGGGGCTTCCCCACCCGGATACCGTACGTTGAAGGTCGTATGCTTGAGGCATGAACAGCTTCACCATCCGCCGCGAGGCCGAGGCCGACATTCCGGCGATCCGGAAACTCACCTCGCGCGCTTTCGAGGACAAGCCCTATTCCCGGCAGCGCGAGGCGGAGATCGTGGAGCGGCTCCGTGACACCGATGCCCTCACCTTCTCTTTCATGGCGGTCAAGGGCGCGTCCCTCGTCGGTCACATCGCGGCGGCCGCGGTGGAGATTTCCGACGGCACGCGGAACTGGTTCCACATCGGGCCGATCAGCGTCGCCCCGGAGCGTCAGGGGGAGGGCATCGGCTCCCTCCTCATGCAGCGCGCCCTCGATGAGCTGCGTGAGATGGGCGCGGCCGGGGCCGTGTCCGTCGGTGACCCGGCCTTCCTCGAGCGTTTCGAGTTCGTCGAGGCCCCCGACCTGGCCGTTCCCCTCATCGACCCGCAGTACTTCCGCGCCCGCCCGCTGGCCGGCGACACCGTGCCGACGGGCACCGTGAACTACCACCCGGCGTTCCTGGGTTAGGGTTCGATCGCGACCTCGCGGCGCTCGTAGTCGTAGCGCCGCTTCTCCCCCTCCTGGAAATCACGCGGCGGCCGCGGCAGTGCGACGTTCGGGCCGGTGAGCATGGCCACCTGGATGGTCACGGGGGATGCGCAGTGCAGCACGAGTTCCCGGCCGGTGTCCAGGGTGATGCGGAGGCCGGAGTCGCGCCACCACTCCCACTCCTGCCGGCCGCTGAGCTTGTCGATCAGCGCCACCTTGTCCTGGATCCGTGCGATCCCGGTGATGGTGCCGGCCAGCTCGTGCGGGTCCCCGTCGGCGACCCCGTCGCGAGCCTCGAGGACGGACTCGACGCGCTCCCCCTCCGCGAAGTCCACGACCTGCTCGACGAACTCCAGCTCCACCGTCCCGCGGTCGGTGTCGAGCCAGGCGCCGAAGGCCCCCACCCCGTCGTCGAGTTCAAGGTCGGTGCCGTAGGAGCGCAGCTGCGCGCCGATGATTCCGCGCAGGACGTCGAGGCTGTCGTCGGTGAGAAAAGTGTCGGTCATGAGTGACTTTCTACCCCACCGACCGCTGGTAGACCGATCAGTTCATCATACTTAGACAGTCCGGTATTGACAAAGATGTCACCAGTGTTGCACCATTCCCTGCACGAATAACTCGGAAACGGAGCACCACATGTCCACCCCCACCCCCCGCAGGCTCCCCGCCTGGTCCACCGGCTTCGGAGCCCAGGTCATCGCGGGCCTCATCGTCGGCCTCGTCCTCGGGCTCGTCGCCCGTTCCATGGACGCGGGCCTGCCCGACGGCGAGCACGGCTGGCTCAGCAACGCCCTCACCTGGGGCGGCAACACCTACGTGCAGCTGCTCAAGCTCATGATCCCGCCGCTCATCTTCGCTGCGGTGGTCACCTCGGTGGCCAACCTGCGCAAGGTGGCCAACGCCGCCAAGCTGGCCGTGTCCACCCTCGTGTGGTTCGCCGTCACGGCGTTCTTCTCCGTCCTCGCGGGCATCGCCGTCGGCCTCGTCCTGCAGCCGGGTGTCGGCACCGGTGTCGACCCGGCCGACGCCGCCGAGCCCTCGACGCAGGGCTCCTGGCTCGGGTTCCTCAACTCGGTCGTCCCGTCGAACATCCTCGGCCTCGGGGCCTCCGCCGGTGACAGCGGAGTCAGCCTCAACTTCAATGTGCTGCAGCTGCTGGTCATCTCCCTCGCGATCGGCATCGCCGCCGTGAAGACGGGCAAGGCCGCCGAGCCCTTCCTCGCGTTCACCGAGTCCCTCCTCAAGGTCGTCCAGGTCATCCTGTGGTGGATCATCCGCCTGGCCCCGATCGGCACCGCCGCGCTCATCGGCAAGGCGGTCGCCACCTACGGCTGGGAGGCCCTCGGCTCGCTGGGCAAGTTCGTCCTCGCCATCTACGTGGGCCTGGCGCTGGTCATCGGCGTGATCTACCCGCTGACCCTGCTGTTCAACCGCCTCCCCGTCCTCGGATTCTTCCGCCGGGTGTGGCCGGTGACCTCCCTCGGTTTCGTCACCCGCTCGTCGATGGGTGTCATGCCGGTCAACCAGCGCATCGTCGAGGAGCGGATGGGCGTGCCCCGCGAGTACGCCTCCTTCGCCATCCCGCTGGGTGCCACGTCGAAGATGGACGGCTGCGCCGCCGTCTACCCGGCCATCGCCGCCATCTTCGTGGCCCAGTTCTACGGCATCGACTTGGGGATCACCGAGTACCTGCTCATCGTCATCGTCTCCGTCCTGGGTTCCGCCGCGACCGCCGGCACCACCGGAGCGACGGTCATGCTCACCCTCGTCCTGTCCACCCTGGGCCTGCCGCTCGCCGGCGTCGGCCTGCTGCTGGCCACCGAGCCGATCATCGACATGGGCCGCACCGCGGTCAACGTGACCGGTCAGGCGCTGGTCACGGCGGTCGTCGCCAAGCGGGAGGGCATTCTCGACGAAGAGATCTGGGAGGCCGGCGAGCAGCGCGACCTGCAGCCGGACACCCCGCGCCCCGAGCAGGCCACCGTCACCGCCTGATCAGGCGCACCCTCCCGGATCCGTCTCCCAGGCGTGCCGGACGAGTTCCTCGAGAACGCCGAGATCGATGTCCTCCGGCTTGTTGACGTACACGCACGACACCGCCGTCCGGTGTTTTCCCAGCCGGGCGAGGAGTTCCTCCGACCGCGGCAGCCCCTGCAGCCCGTAGAGGGAGATCCTCGCCTTCCCCGGGCTGAATCCGACGTGGAAGGTGTCCCCCTCCCGCCCCGTCGCATAGCGGTAATGGGCCTGCCCGTAACCGATCATGCTCGGCCCCCACATCGCCGGCCGCTCCCCGGTGGCGCGGCCGAAGATCTCCAGCAGCAGGCGCCCGTGCTCCCGGCGTCGCCCCTCGAGCTTCTCGACGTAGCCCGCCGGCGACTCCTCCGTCCGGGCGGTCACCAGGTCCGGGGCACCGGTACCGGTGTTCCCCCGCGTCCATTCCGCCGAGCGCTCCTCCGGAGCAGGCGCATTGCGCATGCTCAGGCCACGTTCCAGCAGCGCGGCCTGCAGCCGCTCCAGACCCCGCTTACCGACGCCGTGCAGCCCCGACGCCGCCTCCCAGTCCACGCCGTCGAGGGACTCGAGGTCCCGATAGCCCGCGGCCGTCAGCGCATCCCGGGCGGGGCGGGCGACACCGGGGATCTGCTCGAAAGAGGTGCTCATGGCCGCGATTCTAGGGGAATTCTCACGTACGATTCAGTGCATGGGAATCGCCGACATCGCGCGCAGCATCGAAGACCGGATCAATGACGCAGGGGTACGTCGTAAAGCGAAGCAGGGATGGCGACCCGCCGTCACCGGTTTCTACGGCTACGGAAGCGACCGTCGCCTGCACGTGCTGGGCCGCATCGTCATGGAGGACCCCGAGCCCGCGACCACCGAGGTGCAGCGCGGCTGGCGCCAGTTCTTCACCTACCAGGTCGGCGAACTGCCGGTCACCGTCCGCATCGGTGAGCAGGTCATCGAATCGCGGTCCAATGACGGCGGCTACATCGACGTCCTCGTCCACGACCACGGGCTCGAGCCCGGCTGGCACGAGGTCACCGTCGAGGCCGAGGGCGCCGAGCCCACCACCGCACAGGTCCACATCGTCGACCCCGCCGCGACGTACGGCCTCATCTCCGACATCGACGACACCGTCCTGGTCACCTGGCTGCCGCGCGCCATGCTCGCCGCCTGGAACTCCTGGGTGAAGAAGACCAACACCCGCCAGCCCGTCGACGGCATGGCCGAGTTCTACGCCGAACTGCTCCGCGAGCATCCCGAGACCCCGGTGTTCTACCTGTCCACCGGCGCGTGGAACACGTTCGAGACCCTGGTGAACTTCCTCGACCGCCACGGCCTGCCCAAGGGTCCGCTGCTGCTCACCGACTGGGGACCCACCCCGACCGGCCTGTTCCGCTCCGGCGTCGAACACAAGAAGGTGCAGCTGCGCAACCTCATCATCGAGTACCCGGACATCAAGTGGCTGCTCGTGGGTGACGACGGCCAGCACGACCCCCTCACCTACGGAGACTTCGTCTTCGAGCACCCGGACCGCATCGCCGGCGTCGCGATCCGCCAGCTCAGCCCCCAGGAGCACGTGCTCTCCCACGGCACCGCCGCGCCCCTCGCGCAGGCCCGCCGCGAGGAACTCTTCGGCGTCCACTCCATCGCCGGCGAGAACGGCCACGCGCTGCTCGCGGAGTACCGCAAGGATCCGTTCCTGGACTAGGAGATCATCGACGCACGTGTGACCCCTCATCCTCGGCTTCCGGATGAAGGGTCAGGTGTGTCAACGGTTACTGGCCGCGGACGCTCTTGAGCGCCTTCGCCCAGGTCTCGACCTGTTCGTACACGGAACCGAGGGCCTCGGTGGAACCGTCGGCCGGGGCGAACTCGGTCATGGAGGCGAAGTCGTTGCCGAAGGTGAGGAACACCTGGGCGCGGACATCGGCCATCTGCAGCTCAGCGGCGATGAGACGCCAGGCCTCGACGGCGCGGGTGCCGCCGGCGGAGCCGTAGGAGACGAAGCCGATGGCCTTGTTGTTCCACTCGGCGTAGAGGTAGTCGACGGCGTTCTTGAGTGCACCCGGCACGGAGTGGTTGTACTCGGGGGTGACGAAGATGTAGCCGTCGAAGGAGGCGATCTTCTCGGCCCACTTCTTGGTGTGCTCGTTCTCGTACTGGCCCATGGCGGGAGGGTTGGGCTCATCGAGAAGAGGGAGATTGAAATCGGCGATGTCGACGAGCTCGTACTCGGCGTCGGCGCGGTTGCGCGCATTCTCGTACACCCACTCGGCGACGGCCGGGGCGTTTCGGTTCGGGCGGGTGCTGCCGACGATGACGGCGATACGGGTCATGGCTGTTCCTTTACGTGGCTGTACTTGGTGGACCAGCGCCCGCAGCCTTGTCACTACAGGCGCTGCTGTGACCCACGGTACATACATCTCGGCGCATCGGTCCGCGGGCGCCGCCACCGCCGGGGCGGGCACCCGCGTGCTGGCGTACTCCGATCCCTCCCGACCCCTCCCCGCGACCTGGGGAAATGCCGGAGGCCCGAACACAGAGGAGTACGCCAGTACGCGGCCCCGACGTCCCGGGGCCCTACCCGAGGATCACCACGTCCAGCTGACGCGGCCCGTGGACACCTTCGACGCGCTCGAGCTCGATGTCGGAGGTGGCGGACGGCCCGGAGATCATCGTGATCGGCCCGTCCAGCCCGGCCGCCGCCACCCGCTCCCAGGCCTCCGGGAACAGTTCCACGATCGTCTCCGCGGGCACGATGCAGATGTGGTGGTCCGGGATGAGCGAGATCTCCCGGCGACCCTCCGCCGGCTGACCGGTGAGGATGATGGTGCCGGTCTCGGCGCAGGACACGGTCGAACTCGTCACGACGCACGCCGCCTCCAGCGGATCGGCCACCTCCTCGGCGAGCGGCAGCCACTGCGGGTCGAGGCCGTCGGGCAGGACGACGGGCCCGGAGATGAGGCTGTCGAGCAGGGCCGGGAGTTCCGAGACGGAGGCCGAGTGCACCGACGCGCGATAGTCGACCAGGCGGTCGACGAGCATCTCGCGGATCTCGTCGGCACCCGCCGCGGACTGTCGCCGGTAGTTGCGTGGCACTTCGGGCGCGACCGGCGCATCCGCCAGGGACGCCTGCAGGCGATTCAGAATTTCGCTCTTGGCACTCATCGATTCTCCTTGAACCAGTGGCGGAAGGACTGTTTCGGGGGTGTGGGCACAATGCGCTGCTGCGTCCAGCCGCCGACAAGGCCGGGCAGCCACTTGATGCGGAAGCGTGCGAGCGGCAGAGCCCTCTCGAGCAGGGACATGACGCGCCCGGAGCGCATGACCAGCGAGGCACCCTTCATGAGCAGCGACATCTGTCCGGGCTTTTCCACCTCCTCGACGGAACGCGCCCGCAGATGAACGAGGATGTCGGGGATGTTGATCTTCACGGGGCAGACGTCGTAGCACGCGCCGCACAGGGTGGACGCGAAGGGCAGCGTCGCGTTCTCCTCCGATTCCAGTCCGGTGAGCTGGGGCGACAGGATCGCGCCGATGGGTCCGGGGTAGGTGGAGCCGTAGGCATGGCCGCCGGCGTGTTCGTAGACGGGGCAGACGTTGAGGCAGGCGGAGCAGCGGATGCAGTGCAGCGCGGAGCGTCCGACCTCGTCCGCCAGCACGGCGGAGCGGCCGTTGTCGAGGAGCACGAGGTGGACGTTGCGGGGGCCGTCGTCCGCGTGGACTCCGGTCCACAGGGAGGTGTAGGGGTTCATGCGCTCGCCGGTGGAGGATCGCGGGAGGAGCTGCAGGAACACCTCGAGGTCCTCGAAGGTGGGGACGATCTTCTCGATGCCCATCACCGTGATGAGGGTCTCGGGGAGGGTGAGGCACATGCGTCCGTTGCCCTCGGATTCGACGACGGCGAGGGTGCCCGTCGAGGCGACGCCGAAGTTGGCGCCCGACACCGCGACCTTCGCGCGGAGGAACTTCTCGCGCAGGTGCCGGCGGGCGGCCTCGGCGAGCACGCGGGGTTCGTCGGTGAGCGGGCCGGGCATGTGCGGGGTGAAGATGTCGCGGATCTCGCGGCGGTTGCGGTGGATCGCGGGGACGAGGATGTGGGAGGGTTTGTCGTCGCCGAGCTGCACGATGAGCTCGGCGAGGTCGGTCTCGATGGCCGAGATGCCGGCGGCCGCGAGGTGTTCGTTGAGTCCGATCTCCTGGGTGGCCATGGACTTGACCTTGAGGATCTCGGTTTCGCCGGTCTCACGGACAAGCTTCTCGACGATCGCGTTCGCCTCCGCCGCGTCCCGCGCCCAGTGCACGACGCCGCCGCGGGCGGTGAACTCGCGCTCGAACTGCTCGAGGAGTTCCGGCAGGCGGGCCATGACGCCCTCCTTGACGGCGGAGCCGGCGGAGCGCAGGTCCTCCCAGTCGGGGAGTTCGTCGACGACGTCGGCGCGCTTGCCGCGGATGGTGTGGGTGGCGTGGCGGATGTTGGCGCGCATCTGGGTGTTGCGCAGCTGTTTTTTCGCGGCGGCCGGGAAGGGTTGGTCGATGTGCAGGTTGCCCTGCCCGTAGGTGGGGATTCCTAGATTGACCACGGTTCCTCCTTTGTCGAGGCGAGAATTTCGGCGAAGTGCAGGGTCCGCGTGTCGACGCCCCGCTTGTCCATCGCCCCGCCGATGTGCAGCAGGCAGGCGGTGTCGCCGCCGGTGCAGATGTCGGCCCCGGAGAGGCCGATGTTGGCGATCTTGGCCTCCACCATGGCGCCGGAGACGTCCGGATTCTTGAAGGAGAAGGTACCGCCGAAGCCGCAGCACTCGGCAGCGTCGGGCAGCGGGCGGACATCGATGCCGTCGACCGTGCGGATGAGGTCGATCTGGCGGTCCCCCAGGCGGAGGAGGCGTTTGCCGTGGCAGGAGGGGTGGTAGGTGACGGTGTGGGGGAAGTACGAGCCGAGCTCGGCGGAGTCGGTGATGCCGAGGACGTCGATGAGCAGTTCGGAGAGTTCGTAGGTGCGGGTGGCCAGCGCGGTGGCGGCGGTCTCCAGGCCGGTGTCACCGCCGGCGCGGGCGACCATGGGCTGCTGGTGGCGGACGGAGGCGACGCAGGAGCCGGAGGGCGCGACGATGATGTCGGCGTTCTCGAAGGCGTGGACGTGGTTGCGCACGACCGGCAGCGCATCGGTGAGGTAGCCACTGTTGACGTGCATCTGGCCGCAGCAACCCTGGTCCTCGGGGAAGACGACCTCGTGGCCGAGGCGTTCGAGGATCCGGGTGGTGGCTATGGCCACGCGGGGAAACATCGCGTCGACGATGCACGTGGCGAAAAGGGCAATTTTCATGGTTTCTCCAGGTGGAGGTGGGCGACTGAGGCAACTGACCAACTGTGGTCTGACCATAGTAGGCCGAGCGGGCTCGTGACGCAAGACACACGTGATCATACTCACGCCCATTGACGAATGTGAGACACGCCATATACGCTCTTGCGGACTGACCACAGTGGTCCGACCACATTCCCCAAGTTAGGAGTCCGCGTGACCACCTACACCGCGCTCACCGACGCCGTCGGCGGCAGTCTCGCCCTGTCGGCACTCGTCGGCACTCTCCCTCTCATCACGTTCTTCGTCATGCTGCTCGCCGTCAAGGCCCGCGCCCACGTCTCCGGCCTTACCGCCCTAGCAGTCGCCCTCGCCGTCGCCGTCCTCGCTTTCGGCATGCCCTGGAACCTGGCGCTGCTCTCCGCCACGCAGGGAGCGGTTTTCGGCCTCTTCCCCATCGTGTGGATCGTCGTCCTCGCCCTGTGGTTCTACCAGGTCACGGTGCTGTCCGGACGCTTCGAGGACATGCGCACCATCTTCGACACCATCGGCGGCGGTGACCTGCGCATCCAGGCCATCCTCATCGCCTTCTGCTTCGGCGGGCTGCTGGAGGCACTCGCCGGGTTCGGCGCCCCGGTGGCCATCACCGCCACCATGATCCTCGCCCTCGGCCTCACCCCGCTCAAGACCGCCACCGTCGTGCTGCTGGCCAACACCGCGCCGGTGGCGTTCGGTGCCGTCGCGATCCCGATCACCACCGCCGGCACCCTCACCGACCTTGACCCGGCCGCCATCGGCGCCGTCGTCGGCCACCAGGCGCCGTTCTTCGCCGTCCTCGTCCCCTTCATCCTCCTGCTCATCATCGACGGCGTCCGCGGCCTCCGCGAGGCGTGGCCCTCGGCGCTGGTCATCGGCCTGTCCTTCGCCGTCGCCCAGTGGTGGTGCGCCACGTTCTTCTCCTACGAGCTCACCGACGTCGTCGCCGCCCTGGTCGGCCTCGGCGCGGCGGTCATCCTCCTCCGCTTCTGGCGGCCCACGGGTGCCGACGCCGTCCGCGAGCGCCTCGGCGTCGAAAAGCCCGCCGCCCCGGAGGCACTGACCCCCGGCCGCGTGTGGATGGCCGTCCTGCCGTACGTGCTGGTCGTGGCCGTGTTCGGCGTGGCCAAGCTGTGGACCCTCGGCGTCAACATGCCCGCCCTGCTCGCCTCCACCGACGTCCTCGTCCCGTGGCCGGGCCTCGACGGCCGCCTCCTCGGTGCCGACGGCACCCCCATCTCGGGCACGGTGTACAAACTCCAGTGGCTGTCCTCCCCGGGCACCCTGCTGCTCATCTCCGGCCTCCTCGTCGCCGGCGTGTACTCCGTCTTCGACGGGGACGGCCGCTTCCGGCTGTCGCTTCTCGACGCCGTCCTCGAGATCGGCCACTGCTTCCACAAGATGCGCTGGTCCGCCCTGACGATCGTCAGTGTGCTGTCGCTCGCGTACGTCATGAACTTCTCCGGGCAGACCATCTCCATCGGCACCTGGGTCGCCGGGCTCGGCGCGGTCTTCGCGTTCCTCTCCCCCGTCCTCGGCTGGCTGGGCACCGCGGTCACGGGTTCCGACACCTCCGCCAACGCCCTGTTCGCCAACCTGCAGAAGACCGCCGCCCTGGAGACCGGCCTCGATCCGCACCTCATGACCGCCGCCAACACCTCCGGCGGCGTGGTGGGCAAGATGATCTCCCCGCAGTCGCTGGCCATCGCCGCCACCGCCGTCAACCTCGAGGGCCGCGAGTCCGCCATCTTCCGCTCCGTCGTCTGGTGGTCCGTCGGACTGCTGCTCCTGCTCTGCACCCTCGTGTACCTGCAGTCGAATGTCCTGGCGGGCATGCTGCCCGTCTAGAATCGCGGACATGAGCACTACTCCGCGCGCCTACTCCGTCGTCCTTGACTGGCTGGAGGAGCAGTTGCGCACCGGTGACATCGTCATCGGCGACAAACTCCCAGGTGAGAGGGCCCTCGCCGAGCAGTTCGGCATCTCCCGCGCCTCGGTCCGGGAGGCCACGCGCATTCTCGACGCCATGGGCCTCGTCCGCTCCGCCGTCGGTTCCGGCCCCAACGCCGGCGCCATCGTCATCTCCGAGCCCTCCGCCGCCTTGGCATGGGCCCTGCGGATGCATGTGGCCACCCGGGCGCTACCCGTCCGCGACCTCGTCCAGACCCGCCTCCTCCTGGAGACGCAGGCCGCCCCCGACGCCGCCGCCGCGCCCGACTCCGCGGAGCGCACCGACACCCTCGCCCGGGCAGGCGAGATCCTCGACCACATGGATCACCCCGGACTGCCGGCCGCCGAGTTCCACTCCCTCGACGCCCAGTTCCACATCCTGCTCACCTCGCTGGCGGGCAACGTCGTCGTCGAGACGATGATGTCCTCCCTGCGTGAGGCCACCATCGGCTACATCCAAGAGATGGTGGCCACCCTGCCCGACTGGCCCGCCATCAGCCGGAAGCTGCAGCAGCAGCACCGGGAGATCCTCGCGGCTGTCGAGAAGCGGGAGGGGGAGCGCGCCGCCGACCTGCTGCGCGACCACATCACCTGGTTCTCTCAGCTGGGCAGCTGATCCCGCACCACCTCCGCGAGGTGCTTCGCCCGCCGCCCCGTGCCCTGCTCGATCTGGGTGCGGCAGGAGAAACCGTCGGCGATGACCTCGCCCTGCGCGGCCCGCACCCGCGGGAAGAGCTCGCGCTCCCCCAGCGCCAGTGACATCTCGGCGTGCCCGGGTTCGAAACCCCAGTTGCCGGCCAGGCCGCAGCAGCCGGTGGCGATCTGCTCCTCCTCCACGCCGAGCGCCCGGAGGATCGCCGCCGAGTGCTCCGGCTGGCCGACGCTGCGCTCGTGGCAGTGGACCTGCGTCAACGCCTTCACCCCGGCCGCGGACGCCCCGAGGTCGGCGAGCTGGGGCGCCACGAACTCCGCCCAGGAGACGGTGGCCTCCGCGAGGCGGGCGACGTCGGGGTCGTCGGTGAGGGAGGGGGCGTCGATAAGCATGGCGGTGCAGGAGGGCTCGACGGCGATGACGGGCAGCCCGCGGTCGAGGTAGGGGCGCATGACCTGCGCCGTCCTCTCCAGAACGCGGCGCACCATGCCGAGCTGGCCGGTGGAGTGCCAGGTCAGCCCGCAGCAGACGAAGCCGTCGGGGATCTCCACGCGGTGACCGAGCCGTTCGAGGACCTCGACGGCGGCCTGCGCGGCGGCCGCGTCCATGCGCGAGAAGGTGTCGGGCCACAGGACGACCGGTGTGCCCT
>DGYFI06203__coassemble_1120_pt1 | contig 29435 bp, 24 predicted proteins | sample DGYFI06203__metabat2_high_PE_041 | metagenome-assembled genome bin DGYFI06203 | reverse complement strand
CGCGACGCTGCTCTTGACCGCGACGCCGCCGTCGATCGTGATGCACGCCGCGACACCCACCGCGAGGGCGAGATGATCCGCTCCGAGGAGCGCCTCAACGTCGACAAGGAGAACGTCACCACCGGCGAGGCCCGCCTGCGTAAGTACGTCGTCCACGACACCGAGACCGTCGAGGTCCCCGTCGAGCGCGAGGAGGTCCGCGTCGAGCGCACCCCGATCGACGCCGATGACGCCCAGGCTGCCCGCGGCGGCACCCTCGGCGACGACGAGGCCTCCGTCACCCTCCACGAGGAGCGCGTCAACGTGACCAAGGAGACCGTCCCGGTCGAGAAGGTCGGCCTGGACAAGCAGACCGTCCGCGACACCGAGACCGTGTCCGAGGACGTCGCCCACGAGGAGATCGAGGTCGACGGCGGCGACCGCACCCTCCGTGACGACAAGCGCGACCTGCGCTAAACCGTTCCACCCCGCACCCCTTACCGGCCCCGGCCGTCAGGGGTGTCGGTCTGCCACGAGCCGGTCGAGCCGCGCCTGCGCCTCCGCCCGGGTGGGTGCCACAGCCTCGTAGTAGTACTTGATCTTCGGCTCCGTGCCGGAGGGGCGCACGATGACGCGGTCGGGGCCGATCTCACGCACCACCTTCTCCCCGGCGGCCCGCTCCACCCGCACGGCGACCTGCCGGGTGAGGTGGTGCCCGAATCGTTCGCCGAGATCATCGAGCAGCGTCACCAGATCGCTTTTCGACGCCACCTCCGCCACCCGCAGGCACGCCGTGATCCCGTCCTTGTCCGCGACGAACTGCGGGTCGACGCAGTAACCGAGGGCCTCTTCGTACCCGAAGATGAGATCCGGGACGCGGGCGATCCACTTGAACCCGGTGTCGGTCTCCGCGAAACCGAGTCCGTGGTGGGCCGCGATCTTCCCGAGCAGCCGCGAGGACACGTTCGAGCAGGCCAGCGTGCCGCCGGTGGCCCGGGACGCCACGTCCCAGCCGAGCACCGCGCCGATCTCGTCGCCGGTGAACTGCCGCCCCGGCACGGCCACGGCACAGCGGTCGGCGTCCGGGTCGAGGGCCAGGATGAGGTCCGCGCCGACCCGCTCCGCCAGCGCGCAGGCCAGGTCGAGGGTGCCGTCCTCCTCGGGGTTGGGGAAGGCGACGGTGGGGAAATCCGGGTCAGGGTGCTCCTGCTCCGCGACCGGGTGCACGTCCGTGAACCCGGCCCGCCGCAACGCCTCGGCGAGCACCGCTCCCCCGACGCCGTGGAGCGCGGTGGTGACGATGACGGGTTGGGACGAGGGGGCGTCGATAAGCGAGACCGCGCGGGCGAGGTAGTGCCCGAGCACGTCGACCTCCCGGATCAGCCCGCGGGAGCGCGGGATCTCATCGGCCCGGGCGGCGGCGTCGATGAGCGCCGCGATTTCCCGGTCCGCGGGCGGGATGATCTGGGAGCCGGAGGCGTCGTAGACCTTGTAGCCGTTGTCGGTGGCCGGGTTGTGGGAGGCGGTGATCATGACGCCGGCGTCCGCGCCGAGGTGACGGACGGCGAAGGCGGTCACCGGGGTGGGCTGCTGCGGCGGCAGGGCGAGGACCTCGATGCCCGCTGCGGAGAGCACCTCGGCGGTCGCCTCCCGGAACGCGGCCGAGCCGTGGCGGGCGTCGCACCCGAGGACCACGCGCGCCCCCGGACCGAGCCAGGCGGCCAGCCCCGCGGTGGCGCGGGTGACCGTGGCGACGTTCATCGCGGTCTCCCCCGCCCCGATCGGCCCGCGCAGGCCGGCGGTGCCGAACGTCAACGGCCCGGCGAAACGCTCGTGGAGCAACGGGTCACCGGTCGCCAGCCAGCGCTGCACCTCCGCCCGGGTCACCGGGTCCGGGTCGTGCGCCGCCCACTCCGCCGGGTTCACAGGCCGGCCAGCACCGCGGCCGAGGAGGAGCAGCCCAGGCGGGTGGCGCCGGCGTCGATCATCGCGAGGGCGGTCGCGGTGTCGCGGATGCCGCCGGAGGCCTTGATGCCCAGGCGGCCGCCGACCGCGGCGTGCATGAGCTCGACGGCGTGGACGGTGGCGCCGCCGGCCGGGTGGAAACCGGTGGACGTCTTGACGAAGTCCGCCCCCGCCCGCGCCGCTGCCTCGCAGCAGGCGGTGACCTGTTCGTCGGTGAGCACCGCCGTCTCGAGGATGACCTTGAGCACCGCGTTGGGGATCGCGTCGCGCACGGCCCGGATGTCGGACTCGACAGCCTCGAACTCGTTGTCCACGGCGAAGGCGAGGTTGATGACCATGTCCACCTCGTCGGCACCCGTCGACACCGCGAGCGCCGCCTCGGCGGCCTTGATGTGGGAGTGGTGCGCGCCGGAGGGGAAACCGCACACGGTGGCCACCTTCACGTGCGCTGGCACGTCCACCGGCAGGCGCGACGGCGAGACACACACGGAGTAGACGCCGAGCTCAGCGGCCTCCGCGATGAGCTTCTCGACGTCCGCCGCCGTGGACTCCGGCTTGAGCAGGGTGTGGTCGATGTACCGGGCGAGTTCGTTGCGCTTCATACCTCAAGTTCTAGCCGATCCGCTCGTGGATGAGGGTGCGCGGCGCGGGCGGGGTGTCACCGATGACCGGGTGCAGGACCTCCAGTGCCCGCTCGACACGCTCCGGAGTGTCGGTGTGGAGGGTGAGCAGCCGCTCGCCCCGGCGCACCTGGGTCCCCAACGGCGCGTGGATCTCGATGCCCGCCCCCGCCTGCACGGGGTCCTCCTTCCGCGACCTCCCGGCCCCCAGCCGCCAGCTCGCGACACCGACCTCGAGCGCATCCAGCCCGGCGACGTAGCCGTCGTGCTCCGCCCGCACCTCGTGGGTGTGGCGGGCCTGCGGCAGCGGGGCGTCCGGGTCGCCGCCCTGGTGGCGGACCATCGCCCGCCAGGCGTCCATGGCGCGGCCGTCGCGCAGGGCCTCGGCGGGGTCGGCGTCGACACCCGCGAGCGTGAGCATCTCCCGGGCCAGCGCCAGGGTCAGCTCGACGACGTCCGCCGGACCGCCGCCGGCCAGCACCTCCACCGCCTCGCGCACCTCGAGTGCGTTGCCCACGGTGCGCCCCAGCGGAGTCGACATGTCCGTGAGCAGTGCGCAGCTGCGCACTCCCGCGTCGTTGCCCAGCTCGACCATGGTGCGGGCGAGCTCGCGGGCGTCGTCACGCTGCGTCATGAAGGCGCCTGACCCAACCTTGACGTCGAGGACCAGCGCGTCCGTACCCTCGGCGATCTTCTTGCTCATGATGGAACTCGCGATGAGCGGGATCGAATCGACGGTCCCGGTCACGTCGCGCAGCGCGTAGAGCTTCCGGTCCGCCGGCGCAAGATCCGCGGTCGCCGCCGCGACGAACCCGCCCGGTGCCGCCCGCATCTCCGCCTCGCTCAGCTCCGCCCGCCACCCCGGGATCGCCTCCAGCTTGTCCAGTGTGCCGCCCGTGTGCCCCAGCCCGCGCCCGGACAGCTGCGGCACGAACACCCCGTGCGCCGCGACGAGCGGCCCCAGCGGCAGCGTGATCTTGTCCCCCACGCCACCCGTCGAATGCTTGTCGACGCTCCCCTCCCACCGCATCCGCGCCCCCGAGTCGATCATCGCGTTCGTCCAGTCGGCGATTTCCCGGCGGTCCATCCCCCGCAGCACGATCGCCATCGCGAGCGCCGCCATCTGCTCCTCGGCGACGCGGCCATGCGTGTACGCGTCGATGACCCACCGGATCTCGTCGGTGCTCAGTGCGCCGCCGTCGCGCTTGGTGCGGATAATGTCGATCATGTCCATGCCCCCGATCCTAGGGAGAACCATGCCTCTCGACCTGCTGGACCAGGCCCGCCGCGCCGCCACCCACGCCTACGCCCCCTACAGCGGCTTCCCCGTCGGCGCGGCCGTGCTCACGTCGACGGGTGAGGTCTTCACCGGGTGCAACGTCGAGAACGCCGCCTACGGATCGACCCTGTGCGCCGAACGCGGGGCCGTCATGGCGATGGTCGCCGCCGGGTTCCGCGAGATCGACACCGTCGCGGTCGTCGGCCCCGACGGGCCGTGCTGGCCGTGCGGTGCGTGCCGGCAGGTGCTCGCCGAGTTCGGCTGCCGCCGCGTGCTTGTCGACGGCCACGAGGTCGCTTTCGCGGACCTTCTCCCCCGGGCTTTCGTCCCGGGTGTGCAGAAGCTGGACTGAACAGGGGTCAATTTCCTGCATTCTCCCTGTTCGCAACATGTCTCTACGTCAGCGATTGCAGACCGGTGAATCGCGAACGACCCCGCCCACTGTGCAGTGGGCGGGGTCGGACGAGTCAGAGTGCTCTACTCAGCGGACTCCTCGGAAGCCTCGGCAGCCGGAGCCTCCTCGGACTCAGCAGCCTCAGCAGCAGCCGCCTCCTCGGCGGCAGCCTTCTCGGCGGCCTCCTTCTCAGCAGCAGCCTTGGCCTCGGCCTCTTCCTTGGCCTTGCGCTTCTTCTCGGTGATGGCCTCAGCGGTCGGGCCGTCGTTGGCCTCGGCGAGAGCCTGGTTGAACAGGTCGAGCTTGGAGGGCTTCTCCTCGGCCACCTTCAGGGTGCCCTCGGCGCCGTCGATGCCCTTGTGCTTCTGCCAGTCACCGGTGACCTTCAGCAGTGCGAGGACCGGCTCGGTCGGCTGGGCGCCGACGGACAGCCAGTACTGTGCGCGCTCGGAGTCGATCTTGATGAGGGACGGCTCCTGCTTCGGCTCGTAGATGCCGATGTTCTCGATGACCTTGCCGTCGCGGCGGGTGCGGGCGTCGGCGATGACGACGCGGTAGTGCGGGGTACGGATCTTGCCGAGACGCTGCAGCTTGATCTTGACAGCCATGTGGGGCTCCTTTAAGTCACTGGGCAGTTCAGACACCCGCCACCTGTCGGCGGGCCGGTTCAACCCTCGGATTTCACTGCGTGTGACTGACCGGCCGACCGTGGTCGGGGGCGGTATGACGCAGTAACCTGCAGTACTATACCGGGCCCGCCGCCGGGGACGAAATCGCTACTTCTTGCCCTGTCCGAAGTCGAGGTTGTCGAGGTCGATGCCCTCCATGCCCTTCGGCATCTTGGGCATACCCGGCATCTTGCCCATGCCCGGCATTCCCGGCATGCCGCCGCCGGCCTCCATCTGCTTCTGCAGCTGCTGGAGCTGGGCCATGTCGGGCATTCCCGGCATGCCGCCACCCATGCCCGGCATCTGCGGCGAACGCGGTGCCTTGCGCTTGCCGCCCTTGCCCTTGCGGCCCTTGGGGCGCTTCTTGGTGGCGGAGCGCTGCATGCCGCCGCCGGGCATGCCGAACTGGCCGGCCATCTTGCCCATCATCTTCTTGGCCTCGAAGAAGCGCTCGACGAGCTGGTTGACGTCGGTGACGGTGACGCCGGAGCCGTTGGCGATGCGCTTGCGGCGGGAGGCGTTGAGGATCTTGGGGTCCTCGCGCTCGGCGGGGGTCATGCCGCGGATGATGGCCTGGATGCGGTCGAGCTGCTTCTCGTCGACCATGTCGGCCATCTCGTTCATCTGCTTGCCGCCGGGCAGCATCTTGAGGATGTTGCCGAGGGGGCCCATGCGCCGGATCATGAGCATCTGGTCGAGGAAGTCCTCGAGGGTGAGCTCACCGGAGCCGAGCTTGGCGGCGGTCTCCTCGGCCTTCTTCTGGTCGAGGACCTGCTCGGCCTGCTCGATGAGGCTGAGGACGTCGCCCATGCCGAGGATGCGGCTGGCCATGCGCTCGGGGTGGAAGACGTCGAAGTCCTCGAGCTTCTCGCCGGTGGAGGCGAACATGATGGGCTTGCCGGTGACCTCACGGATCGACAGGGCGGCGCCACCGCGGGCGTCGCCGTCGAGCTTGGTGAGGACGACACCGGTGAAGTCGACGCCGTCGCGGAAGGCCTCGGCGGTGGTGACCGCGTCCTGGCCGATCATGGCGTCGATGACGAAGAGGACCTCGTCGGGGTTGACGGCATCGCGGATGTTGCGGGCCTGGGTCATGAGGGTCTCGTCGATGCCGAGGCGACCCGCGGTATCGACGATGACGATGTCGTGCTGGAGGCGCTTGGCCTCCTCGATGCCCCGCTTGGCGACGTCCACCGGGTCACCGTGGGAGGTGCCCATGTCGTGGTCGTGGGAGTCGATGCTCGTGCCCGGGTCGGGGGCGAAGGTGGGCACGCCGGCGCGCTCACCGACGATCTGCAGCTGCTGGACCGCGCCCGGTCGCTGCAGGTCACAGGCCACCAGCATGGGAGTGTGCCCCTGCTTGGTGAGGTGCTTGGCCAGCTTGCCGGCGAGGGTGGTCTTACCGGCGCCCTGGAGGCCGGCGAGCATGATGACGGTCGGCGGGTTCTTCGCCAGGGTCAGGCGGCGGGTCTCACCACCGAGGATCTCGACGAGCTCCTCGTTGACGATCTTGACGACCTGCTGGGCGGGGTTGAGGGCCTCGGAGACCTCGGCCCCCGCGGCGCGCTCCTTGATGCGCTTGATGAAGCCGCGGACGACCGCGAGGGAGACGTCGGCCTCGAGCAGGGCGAGGCGGATCTCCCGGGCGGTGGCGTTGATGTCCGCCTCGGTCAGTTTGCCCTTCCCGCGTAGCCCGGTGAGGGCACCGGTCAGGCGGTCTGAAAGAGACTCGAACACTAGGACACACTCCTACGACTGCGACAATGACGACTGATCAACTCCCCCATGCTAACCGTTGCCCAGCACGTGGGTCACATCCCTGTCCACCTTACGGCGGTCGACGGTCCCGGTGAAGGCGGCCTGGACGATCATCGTCGCACCCGGGGTGGTCATGGACAGCCACTCGACCTCCGGCAGCACGCGCAGCAGGGCGGCGAGCGCGCCGACGCGGACGGTGGTGCGCACCTCGAGGACCTGCCCACGCCACGACACCCATGTCGGCGCCGGGGCGGGCGCGGCCACCGCGGTGTGCACGCCTGATTTGTGGGCCTGGATGAACGCGGCGTCGTCCAGCTCCTCGAGCGTCTCGACGGTCGGTCGGGCGTCATATTCCGCATGGTCACCGGAGATCCGCACCCCGTTGAGCTTCCACGCCTTGACGGCGAGCACCGCCAGCACACCCTCCGGGTCCTGTCCCCGGGCGGAGACGGTGACCATGTCGTCCTCCCGGCGCAGGCTGAGCGGCGCGGGGGCGTGGACGTGGGGGCGCAGCGGGGCGGCCAGGACGAGTGCCTGCCGCGCCCGGCGCGTGAGGGTGCGCAGTCCGTTCTCGAGGCGGGCGTTCCACACGCCGGGGCCGGTGGCCTTCGCGTCGGCCTCGGTGAGCACCTCGAGGAGGTCGAGGGTGTCGCGGTCGTAGTGCACGGCGTCGAGAAGCATGTCGAGGGTGTCGTCGGCGGTCGGGTCGAAGCGGGCGGCGAGGCGGGCGATGGTGGTGTGCTCGGCGACGAGGGTCTGCACGCGGGAACGGTCGGGCAGGTGGAGGCGGAGGCGGGCGGCGAGGCGGGCGACGAACTCGGCGCCGACCTGTTCGTGGGGGCGTCCGTACCCTTTGCCGATGTCGTGGAACAGGGCGCCGAGCATGAGCAGGTCGGGGCGGGCGACGGAGACGCCGGCGGCGGCGCAGTGCGCGACGGTGACGATGCTGTGCTGGTCGATAGTGTGGATGTGTGTCCGCTCGCGGGGCATCCGGCCGCGGATGTGCTCCCATTCAGGCACCAGTCGGGTCCACAGGCCGTGGGTGTCGAGGTCGTTGATCACCTCGGGGTGGGTGAGCAGGGCGAAGAAGTCCTCGACGGCCGCGGCGGGCAGGATCTCCGGCAACGGTGGCAGCTCGTGCAACCGCGTCCAGGTGTGCTCGGCGACGGGCAGGCGCGTGCGGGCGCTGGCGGCGGCGACGCGCAGCAGCAGCGCCGGGTCGCTGAGGTCGGGGCGACGTGACAGGGTGATCTCTCCCCCGGCGTCGACGACGTCGATGTCCAGCGGGCGCCGGTCCCCGCGCGCCCGCGAGCCGAGCGCTCCCCGGGCGGTGGCGAGGGCGGCGGTGACGGCGGCGTCGATACGCCGGGCGGCGGCGGCCAGCTGCGCGGAGAGTTCGTGGCGGTCGGTCAGCCCCATCTCGGCGGCGATGTCGGTGGCGAACTCGGGGTCGAGGACGTCGCGACGCCGGCGGGCGTGGGTGTGCAGGAGGGCGCGGACGTCGAGTAGCAGGCGCCGCTCCTCGGCGAGCGGCGGCTCGTCGCAGAGCTGCGCGAGCGCCAGGGCACGGATGAGGTCGAGGTCACGCAGCCCGCCGCGGCCGTTCTTGAGGTCCGGGTGCGTCATGGTGACCACCGACCCGGACCGCCGCCAGCGGGCGATCGCGGTGCCGACGAGCGCGTTGAAGTTACCGTGGATCTCCACGCGCCACTCCCGCAGCACCATCTCGCGGGTCCGCGCCGTGAGTTCCGCATCGCCGGAGAGGTGGCGCATCTCCAACAGGGCGAGCGCCGCGGTGGAGTCCGCGCTCATCATCCCCGCGCACTCGGCGGGCGTGCGCACCGCGTGGTCGATGCGGTAGTCACTGTTCCACAGCGGGTACCAGAGCTTCCCGACGTCCGGCTGCTCCCCTTCCGGGTGCAGCAGCAGGAGGTCGAGGTCGGAGTGCGGGGCCAGCTCCCGGCGCGCCAGGGACCCGGTGGCCACGAGGGCACAACCGGGTGGGACGGGCAGATCAGAGAGCAGATTCATCGTGGTCGCCGGTGCGGACGCGGATGACGCGCTCCACCGGCGTGACCCACACCTTGCCGTCACCCATCTTGCCGGTGTAGGCGGCGCGGACCACGGCGTCGATGACGTCGTCGACCTGGGCGTCGGTGACCAGCACCTCGAGCTTGACCTTCGGCACGAAGTCGGTGGCGTACTCCGCCCCGCGGTAGACCTCACTGTGTCCACGCTGCTGGCCGTAACCCTGCACCTCGGTGACGGTGAGCCCGCCGACGTCCAGTGCCTCGAGCGCTTCCCGGATGTCGGAGAGGGTGAAGGGCTTGATCACTGCGGTGACGAGTTTCATGAGGCAGATCCTAGTGCGGAAGGGGCCGGGCTGTCATCGTAGGCGGACTCGCGGTGTTCGGCGAGGTCGATGCCGCCGAACTCGTCCTCCGGGTTGATGCGCCAGCCCATGGTCGCCTTGAGGGCCAGGCCGATGACGAAGGTGACCACCGCGGAGAAGACCATCGCCACGACCGCGATGACGATCTGCACCACGAGGAGGCGCAGGTGGTCGACGCCCTGGGCGAAGAACGCCAGGCCGATGGTGCCCCACAGGCCGGCGACGAGGTGCACGCCGACGACGTCGAGGGAGTCGTCGTAGCCGAAGCGGTACTTCAGGCCCACGCCGAGGCAGGCGAGAATGCCGCCGATGAAGCCGAGCAGCAGGGCGCTCACCGGGGTGAGTGCGCCGGCGGCCGGGGTGATGGTGACCAGGCCGGCGACGACGCCGGAGGCCGCTCCGAGGGAGGTGGGGCGGGTGTCGCGGATCCGCTCGACGAGCACCCAGCCGAGCATCGCGGCGGCCGCGGCGGCGGTGGTGTTGAGCCACGCCAGGCCGGCGAGACCGTCGGCGGCGAAGGCGGAGCCACCGTTGAAGCCGAACCAGCCGAACCACAGCAGCGCGGCGCCGAGCATGACCAGCGGCAGGTTGTGCGGGCGGGAGGCGACCTCCCCGCGCCTGCCCACCATGAGCGCCAGGACGAGGGCGGCGGTGCCGGCGGAGATGTGGACGACGGTGCCGCCCGCGAAGTCGATGGGTGCGACGGTCGCCTCCCCGTCGGTGGTGCCGAACATCATCGCGGCCAGACCCTCCGCCGAGTGCGAGAGCAGTCCCCCGCCCCACACCATGTGGGCGAGCGGGAAGTACGCGAAGGTGGCCCACAGTGCGGAGAACACCAGCCAGGTGGTGAACTTCACGCGGCCGGCCAGGGCGCCGGAGATGAGCGCGGTGGAGATGACGGCGAAGGTGAGCTGGAAGGCGACGTCGATGCCGAGCGGGTAGCCGTTCGGACCGGGTTCGTCGATGAGCATGTCCCGCAGCCCGAAGTACTGCGTCGGGTCGGCGACGAGGCCCGCGATGGAGCGGTCGCCGTAGGACATGGACCAGCCCCACAGGATGTAGACGACGGTGACCACGCCGAGCGTGCCGAACGACATCATCATCATGTTCAGTGCTTGTCGACGCCCCGCCATACCGCCGTAGAACAGCGCCAGCGCGGGCGTCATGAGGAGTACCAGGGATGCCGACGTGAGCATCCATCCGGCGTCAGAGTTCATGGTTCAGCCCTCCTAGTCAGGTTATCTGTAGCTCGACAGGTTCGTGGCTACACGGCTAACTATAGAGATATAGAAACTGTTTCTATAGCCTTGCAGGTATAATGTGACACAGACAACAAAAAAGCGGCCCGAAGGCCGCTTCCCTGCTTATCGACGCCTACTTCGTGCCCAGCAACGCATCCACGAAGCCCTCGACCTCGAAGGGCGCGAGGTCATCCGCACCCTCACCCAGGCCGACGAGCTTGACCGGCACGCCCAGCTCCTCCTGCACCTGGAAGACGATGCCACCCTTAGCGGTACCGTCCAGCTTGGTCAGCGCCACACCCGTGATGTCCACGACATCCCGGAACACGCGCGCCTGCGTCAGGCCGTTCTGGCCGACGGTCGCATCGAGCACGAGGATGACCTCGTCCACGACCGCCTTCTTCTCGACGACACGCTTGACCTTGCCCAGCTGATCCATGAGACCCGTCGAGGTGTGCAGACGGCCCGCAGTGTCGACGAGCACGACATCCGCCTGCTCCTCCACACCCTTGGCCACCGCGTCGAATGCGACGGACGCCGGATCCGCACCCTCCGCGCCACGCACCGTGGTGGCACCCACGCGACGACCCCAGGTCTCCAGCTGATCCGCCGCCGCCGCACGGAAGGTGTCCGCCGCGCCGAGCAGCACCTTGTGACCCATGGACACGAGCACACGCGCCAGCTTGCCGGTGGTGGTGGTCTTGCCGGTGCCGTTGACACCGACGATGAGGATGACCGCCGGCTTGCCCTGGTACGGCATCGCCTTGATGGAACGGTCCATCTCCGGGTGGCACGCCTCGATGAGGGTCTCCCGCAGCATGGTGCGGGCCTCCGCCTCACTGGACACACCGCGCTCGGCGATCTTGTCCCGCAGCGAATCGACGACGTTCATGGTCACCGTGGTGCCCAGATCCGCCATGAGCAGCGTGTCCTCGATCTCCTCCCAGGCGTCCTCGTCGAGGTCACCCGCGGTGAGGATACCCAGCACACCCTGACCGATGACGTTCTGCGAACGCGACAGACGACCACGCAGACGGCCGATACGACCGGCCGCCGGGGCGATGTCCTCGACCTCCGCCGGGGGCGGGGTGTCCGCCGGAACGGTGTCCGGAACCTCGGTCTGCTCCAGCGCCGCCTCGACGGCACCGGCGGTGACGGAAGCCGCGGCGGCGGCCTCGGTGGCCTCCTCCTCGACGCGCTCCTGCTCTTCCACGAGCTCCTGCGTCTCCGTCTCCTGCTCCACCTCGGCCGGGGTATCCACCTCGGGCTCCTGCTGCGGATCCTCTGCCAACTCATCGAGCGTCTCCCCCACCGGCTCGCTGACCTGGATGTCCTCGTGCTGCAGGTCCGTGTCGGCCGGGGTGTCGGCGACGTGCTCGGTCGGGGTGTAATCCGATACCTCGGCGGCACCGTCCAGGGAGAAGGTCGCCTCCTCGTGCTCCAGCGGCTCCGCCAGCTCGGACGGCTCCGGGATGGTCGGCTCCTCGTGCGGCGGCAGATCCTCAGCCTCCGGCTCCAGGTCAGCCGGTGCCGGCTCGGCGAGCGGCTCCTGCTCGGTGACCAGCTCGGCCTCCTGCTCGGTCACGGGCTCGGCGACGGGCTCCTGCTCCTCGATGTACTTCAGCTCCTGAGCCTCCGCGGCCTCCGCCAGGTTGTCACGCTGATCAACCGGCTGCTCCGCGACAGGCTCGGGCTTCGGCTCGACAACCGGCTCCGCCACGGGCTCGGTGGCGCCGAGCCGCTGTCCCTCGAGCAGTTCGGGCTCGCGCTCGTCGGCCTTCGCGGGTGCGAAGTTGAATCCGCCGGTGGCCTGGTAGTTGCCGGACTTCTCCTGCTGGGTGAGCTCCTTGGGGGCGTCGTCCTCCTTCTTCTCGAAGCTGACCGTCTTGGACTTCTTGCGGTTGAGTCCGACGACAACCAGGACGATGAGCAGCAGAATCAGGACTACTGCGATGCCGATGATCAGATAAGTCGTGTTCATGGCTTCCATAGTGTCAGCACGGGGCCGATTATTCACGCTGAACGATGGGTTTCGCCCGACGGCGTCGAAAAGTGCGCAGCTGCGCACTTTCTCAGGCCGACGCGGGGCTCATGCGTTGGCTGATGACGCGGGTGACGCCGTCGCCACGCATGGTGACGCCGTAGAGGACGTTCGCGACGTCCATCGTCGGCTTCTGGTGGGTGATGACGATGAGCTGGGAGTCCTGCCGCAGGTCTTCGAACAGGGCGATGAGGCGGCGGAGGTTGACGTCGTCGAGGGCGGCCTCGACCTCGTCCATGACGTAGAAGGGGCTGGGGCGGGCCTTGAAGATGGCGACGAGCATGGCCAGCGCGGTGAGCGATTTCTCGCCACCGGACAGCAGCGACAGTCGCTTGACCTTCTTGCCCGGGGGTCGTGCCTCGACCTCGATGCCGGTGGTGAGCATGTCGTCGGGGTCGGTGAGCACGAGGCGTCCCTCACCGCCCGGGAACAGGGTCTGGAACACCTGCGGGAACTGCGCCTCGACGTCGACCCAGGCGTCGGTGAACAGCTGGAGGATCTTGGCGTCGACCTCGTCGATGACGCCGGTGAGGTCCTTACGGGCCTGGATGACGTCGTCGAGCTGGGTGGACAGGAACTCGTAACGTTCCTCGAGGGCCTTGAACTCCTCGAGCGCCAGCGGGTTGACCTTGCCCAGCGCGCGCAGGTCCTTCTCGGCCCGGGCGAGACGTTTCTCCTCCGCGGGGCGGTCGAAGTCCTCTCCGGGGGTGTAGTCGGCCATGAGGTCGGTGATGGACAGGCCGAGCTGTTCGACGATCTTGGTCTCGGCCTCGTCGATACGCACCTGCGCCTGGGTGCGCGCGATGTCACCGGCGTGGGCGTTGTCGGTGAGTCGGCCCAGCTGCTGCCGGGCCGCGCCCACCTTGTCCTTCGCCCGCGACAGGCGGGAGCTCAGCTCGGCGCGCTGCCGTGCGAGGTCGTCGCGTTCCGACGCCGCCCGCTCCGTCGCGTCCGCCACCCGGGCGGCGACGTCGAGCGCACCCTGCTTGACGACGCCCGCCAGTTCCGCCGCTTCCCGACGCTTCCGCATCACCTCGTCGTGTCGTGCCTTCGCCTGCCGCTCGTGCGCGGCCTGGCGACGCAGCCCCTCCCCCTTGCCGGCGGCCTGCCCGGCGCGTTCCTCAGCGGTGCGCAGGGCGAGGGTGGCCTCCATCTCCATGGCCTTGACCTGCGCGAGCGCGGTGTTCGCCTCGTCGCGGGCGTGGGTCGAGGGTTCCTCCGGGGCGTCGGTGTCATCCACGCGGGAGAGCCGGTCGCGGGCCTCGTCGAGCTGGTCGCGGAGTTCGGCGAGGCGGGCGTCGGCACCCGTGGCGCGCTCGGCGGCGCGCTGGTGCTCCGCCCGGTTCGCCTCGTACTGCTTCTGCAGACGGGCCAGGTCGCGCTCCCAGCCGGCGAGCGCCTGGTCGTGTTCGCGCAGCGCCGCCTTCGTGGCGGCGGCGTCGACCCGCGATTCCTCGGCGGCGATCCGGGCGCCCTCGAGGGTGCCGGAGAGTTGGTCGAGGACGGCGCGGGCGTCGAGAAGCTCTGTTTCGGCGTCGGCGATCTGGGTGCTCACCTCGACCGGGGACACCGCGCCCCGACCGGCCTGGATCCAGCCCTCGCCGACGAGGACGCCGTCGGGCGTGACGGCGCGCAGGCGCGGGTCCGCGTGGACGACCGCGCGGGCGGCGGGCAGATCGGGGGCGAGCGCGACGTCGGCAAGCAGGCGGTTGAGGGTCCGCGCGAGCCGCTCGTCAGCGTCGATGTGATCGAGTAGCCAGGTGGCGCCGGTGGGGAGATCGGCGTCGAGGCGCCAGGTGTCACCGCGGTTGCCCGCGTCGACGAGGACGGTGCGCGAGGCCCCGTCGAGCTTCTCGACGACCCCCTCGTCCACCGCGCCCACCAGCGCCTCCGCGTGCGCACCGAGCGCCGCCGACACCGCGGTGGCGTGCTGCGTGCGCAGCAGCGAGGCCAGGCCGGGCCAGTCGAGGTCGACGGCGGCGACGGGCACGTTCTGCCGCAGCGTCTCGATGCGCGACTCCAGCGAGTACACTGCCCGCTCCCGCTCCCGCTGCTCGTCGCGCAGCTGGTCGAGGCGCTTGTCGGCGGCCCCGGCCTCGCTGGCGGCCCGGATGTGCGCGTCCTCCAGCGGGGCCCGCTCGGCCTGGAGTTCGGTGATCTTCGCCGCGACCTCCTCGGCCTCGGCCTGGGCGGTCTTCGTGCGGCGCAGGGTCTCGGCGAGGGTCTCCGCCTGGTGCGCGATCTCCTGCTCGGCGGACGCCACCTGCCCGGCCAGGGACTCCTCCGCGGCGATGAGACGGACCACACCTTCACGACGATCGGCGATGGCGCGGACCTGCGCCATGTGCTCGGCCTCCGCTTCCCGACGCGCCTCCTCGCGCTCGAACACCTCGTCGCGGATCGACTCGAGCCGCTCGGCGGCGACCTCCACGGCCTCGGTGAGCTCGGCGAGCTCCTCGTCGGCCTGCTCCGCCCGCCGCTCGAGTGCCTCCGGATCCGGCCCGTTGTAGGCGACGACATCCGCGTTCGACGCGCGCTCGGCGGCGATGCGGGCGGTGGCCGACACGCGCTCCGCCAGGGTGGAGAGGGTGAACCACAGCTGCTGGGCGGCCTCCGCCTGCGGGACGAGGGTCTCCAGCTCGGTCTCGATCTCCAGCTGCTCCCCGCTGGCCTCCTCCAGCAGCCCCGTGACTTCCTCGACCTGCTCGGCGAGCAGGCGGGCCCGCCGGTCGGCGTCCTCGAACTCGCGCCGCAGACGGTGCACGCGGTCGCCGGCGAGGCGGAGGCGGGCGTCGCGCAGCGTGGCCTGGACCGTCTGCGCACGCTGCGCCGCCTCCGCCTGCCGGGCCAACGGCTTGAGCTGCTTGCCCAGCTCATCGGTGAGATCCTGCAGACGATCCAGGTTGGCCTGCATGCCGACGAGCTTGCGCTGCGCCTTCTCCTTGCGACGCCGGTGCTTGAGCACGCCCGCCGCCTCCTCGATGAAGGCGCGGCGCTCCTCCGGGCGGGACTCGAGGATCTGCGCCAGACGCCCCTGCCCCACGATGACGTGCATCTCCCGGCCGATACCCGAATCGGACAACAGCTCCTGGATGTCCATGAGGCGGGCGCGGGCCCCGTTGATCTCGTACTCGCCCGCACCGTCCCGGAACATGCGGCGGGTGATCGAGACCTCGGTGTAGTCGATCGGCAGCGCGCCGTCAGAGTTGTCGATCGTCAGCGTCACCTCCGCCCGGCCCAGGGGCTTCCGGTCGCCGGCGCCCGCGAAGATGACGTCCTGCATCTTGCCGCCACGCAGGGTCTTCGCCCCCTGCTCGCCCATGACCCACGCCAGGGCGTCGACGACATTGGACTTTCCCGACCCGTTCGGCCCGACAACGGCACAGATACCGGGCTCGAATTTCAGGGTCGTCGCAGACGCGAAGGACTTGAAGCCTCTCAGCGTCAGCGATTTCAGGTGCACCCGGTCAGGCTAACACCCGACCAGGACAGATCCGGACAGGCTAACGGGAGAGCCCCCGCGGTGTCGGGAGCCAGCCCACACGCTTATCCGCAGCGTCCTCGTCCTCCTCCCCGATGACATCGGGGGCGAGACCGTTGTCGCTCATGTACTTCAGCGCCGCCCGCACCGCATCCAGCTTCTGCCTGATGGCCTGGACACTCGCGGACTTCGGGTCGGAGAATTCCTCCAGCCACTCCGCCTTCCGGATGAGCTGCCTTTCGATGTCCACAAGCTCCAACCAGATCGAGTCGTCCGACTGCAGGTTATGAGTCCCCTGCAGGATGGCGACAGCCAGCCGGATTTTCACCAACGATTCCACCTGCCTGGCTGTCGTGGTGGGACTGACGACACCGATGGCGACGCTCCCCGACCCGGCGGACACCAACGTTCCCGCCGTCAGCAGACCACCGATCATGCCACCCGGACCGAATCCGGCCAGGGCCGACGTCACCACCGCCGCCCCGGAGAGTCCGGCCGCCGGTGCCGCCGCCAGCCCCGCGGTCGCCACGGTGATGGCCACCAGGCCCGCACCCATGGCACCCCACTTCATCCAGTTTGTCCCGCGCCCGGAGATCGCCTTCTCTGCACTCGCCATCGAATCGAACACGTCACTTCCGAACCGGGTACCCAACCCCATCTCGGCGGCGAGCCCGCTCATCGCCTCCTTCTGCACGTCTGCCGGAATGTCGATCTCGAAGGGGCTCAGCAGATTCTGCACGGCGAGAGAGACGAGTTGCGCCGCCGCCTCCTCCTTGCTGGTATGGTCCGCCGGGCCCGGAACCGGGGTCTGCGCCGACGGGTCCCCGTAATCGAAACGGAGCTGACAAACCTGATACGGCACCGGCCTTCCGGTGTCTTTCGCCAGGGTCACCAGATCCTCGACGACCAGGGCCTGCTTGTAGCGCAGCGCGCCGGAGAACCGGGCCGCCTTATCCCCGGTGAGCAGGTCCTTGATCAGGTGGGCGTAGCGGAGCGCCCGGAGAGCGGCGATCTGAGTCCCGTCAAGCGCGACCTCCACCGCGGACTCGACCAGCGCCATCTCCTTCGAGCGCGATCCGAACAACCCGTACCCGACCGCCTCCGCGACGTGAGGGGCAGCCAGATAGTTGAGGGCACCGTGTGCGGGCAGAGGCAGGACAGCGGTGGGGACCTGCAGATCCAGAAGCCAGGGCACCACCGACGACACTCCCCGGAGGGCGACAACCGGATCGAAGGCACTCCAGAAGTTGACCCACCACCCCAGATTGGCCGGCGGATCCGCAAGCTTCTTGCGTAGATCGTCGACGTCGTAGTTCCCCTCGGCCAAAGGACTGCCGAGGGTGACCAGGCCGACGACCTCCACGCCGACAGGAAGTCGACACAGGATATCCGCGGCGATAACGGTTCCCAGGCTGTGGGCGACGATGACGATACGACCGGTGTCGGGCAGCTCGCTGAGGATCCTGGTGAGCACCTGGGCCCTGACATTTGTGTTGCGCAGGTAGTTCCGGGCCTGCCGGACGACCGGCGTTGCCAGGCTGACGGCGACATCCGCCCATATCGCTCCGTTTCCCCTGTCATGCCTCGCGAGGCGGTACTCCATGGCGGCGATCCGGTGGTCGAAATCCCGGCGATGGCCCCTCCTGTCGTCCCCCTTCATCGGCTTGACGGACACCGGGGGCAGCGGAACGTCACCGTCGTCCCCCTTCAACGCATGCCCGTACCGCGGCGCGATGACCGTCACCTCGGACAGGTCGGGGTACCCGATACCGGTCAGGGACCGGGACAGGGCCTCCACCCACCGTTCCTCGTACTCGTCTGTGCGGACCCCGTGCAGGAACACCAGGGTGGGTGTGTCGGTCATCGCGCTCTCCCGTCGAAAAATGCCTGTGGGCGTCGGTGACGTCCACAGGCACTATTAAACCCCCCGGGGATTGTCAGTACACGGTGAATCCCTGTTCGTCAGCGGGCTGCTCCCATTCGTGGGTGACGGAGTCGACGCGACCGGGGCGTCGATACGCGGAGGGCTGCTCCTCCAGGCGGGCGAGCATCTCGCCGACCGTGTCGTCCGGACCTTCCAGGACGACGCGCACGCGACCGTCGGTGAGGTTCTCCGCGGAGCCGGCGAGTCCCAGCTCCGTGGCTTCACCGCGGACCCACCACCGGAAGCCGACGCCCTGCACGTGGCCGTCGACAAGCGCTACGAGCCGCTTCACTGGACGCGGTCCTCGAGGGAGCGGCGGGTGACCGGATCGGAGCCGTCCCAGTACTCGACGTTCTTCAGCTCAGGCAGCATGTCGCGGTGGAAGACCGGGTCGATGCCCCGGCGGCGCTGCTCGCCGTAGTTCTTGAGCAGCTTGATGGCCACGCCACCGAGCGGGATGATCGCGATGAGGTTGATGAAGACCATGGTCGCGGCGAAGGTGTCGCCCAGGGCCCACACCAGCGGCAGGGAGCCGACGGCACCGAAGAATACGAAGGCCACGACCACGACGCGGAAGACGTTGAGCCACAGGTTCGACTTGGTGAGGTACTCGATGTTGGTCTGGGCGAGGTAGTAGTTGCCCAGGATCGAGGAGAACGCCAGGAAGAAAAGGATGAAGGTGACGAAGTGGGTGCCCCACGCGCCGACCTCACTGGCCAGTGCGGCCTGGGTCAGCGCCGCCCCCTGGACCTCCTCGCCGTAGGCGATCTCGTTCTTGCCCAGCAGGATGATGAAGGCGGTGATGGAACAGGTGAGCAGGGTGTCGAAATACACGCCGAGGGTCTGCACCAGGCCCTGCTTGACCGGGTGGGACACGGTCGCGGTGGCGGCGGCGTTCGGGGCGGAACCCATGCCGGCCTCGTTGGAGAACAGGCCGCGGCGCATGCCGTTCATGAAGGCGGCGCCGATGGTCGCGCCGACAATCTCCTTGAAACCGAGGGCGTGGGTGACGATGTCGACGATGACACCCGGCACCTCCTGGATGCGCAAGGCGATGACGATGATGGCGACCACGATGTAGGCGATCGCCATGAACGGCACGATGATCTGTGTGGCGCTGGCGATACGGCGCACACCGCCGAAGATGATCAACGTGGTGAGCAGCGCCAGGATGCCGCCGACGACCATCTTGAACCCGTTGTCGTCGCGCTCGAGGGAGCCACCGACAGCCTCCGCGATGGAGTTGGTCTGGATCGCGTTGTACACGAAACCGTAGGTGATGGAGATGAAGATGGCGAAGATGACCGCCAGCCACTTCGCGTTCATGCCGCGGGTCATGTAGTACGCGGGGCCGCCGTGGTAGTTGCCGTCCGCATCCTTGGTCTTCCACAGCTGGGCGAGGGTGGACTCGATGAAGGCGGTCGCACCACCGATGAGGGCGATCATCCACATCCAGAACACGGCCCCGGGGCCACCGAGAGTGATGGCCACGGCCACACCGGCGATGTTGCCGGTTCCCACGCGGGAGGCGGCGGAGATGGTGAACGCCTGGAAGGCGGAGATACCGCCGTACTCCTCGTCATGGTCCTTGCCCGGGGAGTTGGGCTTCTCCATGACGGCGCGGAACATGTCCGGCACCATGCGGATCTGCACGAGGATGGTGCGGATGGCGAAGTACACGCCGGCTGCGATGAGCACCCACGGCACGGCGGTCCACAGGTTGTCGTTGATCGTCCCTGTGACGAAGTTCTCGAGTTGGTCCATCCTTTAAAGGTAACCCTATATGTGTGGCAGGACACAGCCAGAAATGAAACTGTTACCGACGCCTCTCAGTGCTGGCACTCCGGGCAGTGGTGCGACGACCGCCCGCCCACGACGATGCGCCGCAGCGGCGTCCCGCACCGGCGGCAGGGCTCCCCCTCGCGGCCGTAGGCGTTGAGGGACCGCGAGAAGTACCCGGATTCGCCGTTGACGTTGACGTACAGGGAGTCGAAGGACGTTCCTCCCTCGGCGAGGGCACGGCGCATGACGTCCTCGGCGGCGTCGAGAAGCGCGACGGCCTCGCGCTGCAGGAGTGACGACGCCCGCCTGGTCGGCGCGATGCCCGCCTGCCACAGCGCCTCGTCGGCGTAGATGTTGCCGATGCCGCTGACGACCTCCTGGTTGAGCAGCACCGCCTTGATCGCCGACCGCTTCCGGCGGATGAGCCGCGCCGTGGCCACGCGGTCGAAGTCCGCCTCCAGCGGATCCCGCGCGATGTGCGCCACCGGCACCGGCACCCCGGCGACCTGCGGGGTGTAGAGCCAGCGGCCGAACGTGCGCTGGTCGACGAAATTGAGATCCCGCCCGGAGACCCGCGCCCGGATCCGCACATGGGGTGAGGATGTGGGCCCGATGAGCATCTGCCCGCTCATGCCCAGGTGGACGTAGAGGGCATCCTCGCCGAGATCGAGCCACAGGTACTTGCCGCGCCGGCGCACCGCCGTGATGCGAGCACCAACGAGCAGGTCCGCGAGCGGGACGTCCTGCCCGCGGTTGGCGCGCGGGTGGAGTACCTCGACGTCCTCGAAGACGCCGTCGAGCACGTGCGCCTCGAGCCCGCGGCGCACCACCTCGACCTCAGGCAGTTCCGGCACGCGGATTCTCCCGCAGCAGCAGGAACGCCTGGCGGGCGGACTCCTGCTCGGCGAACTTCTTGCTGCCGCCGACGCCGCTGCCGAGCACGCGCCCGTTGACGGTCACCGTCGCGGAGAACGTCAGGTCGTGCTCCGGTCCGGTCGATGTCGCCGCGTACACCGGCATCGGGAGCTTGAGCTCGGCGACGCGTTCCTGCAGCGTCGTCTTCCAGTCCCGGTGGATGTTGCTTGCCGACGCCCGGTCGATCTTCTCCGCGAACAACCGCAGGATGACACCACGGGCCGTCTCGAAGCCGTGCTCGAGGTAGATGGCGCCGAAGAGGGCCTCGGTGGTGTCGGCGAGGATGGAGTCCTTCTCCCGGCCGTCGGTGACCAGCTCCCCCTTACCGAGGAGGATGTGCTCGCCGAGGTGGATCTCCCGGGCGATGTCGGCCAGGCCGAAACGCGACACGATCGACGCGCGCATCTTCGAGATGTCCGACTCCGGGCGCGAGGGGTACTGCTCGTAGAGCTGGTTGGCCACGGACAGACCGAGGACGGCGTCACCGAGGAACTCGAGGCGCTCGTTGTTGGGCAGGTTGCCGTTCTCGTTGGCGAAGCTGCGGTGCGTCAGGGCGTGTCGCAGGAGTTCGTCGGGGAGGACGACACCGAGGGCATCGAGAAGCGGGGTGTGATCGACCGCGGCGAAGGCCGTGGCGAGCGCCTCCTCCCCGGTGGGACGGTGGCGCTTCCGGCTCACAGGAACTTCTCCAGGTCGGCCCACCGCGGGTCGAGGGGCTTGTGCTCGCCGGACACACCGTCCGGGGAGGGGGTGTCGGAGTCATCGCAACCGCCCTCGCACGTCGGGTTGAACGGCAGGGTGAGGCCGGCCTCGTCGATGACGGCCTGGAGCAGGTCGATCTCATCGCCGACGATCTCGGGCAGCTCGTCGACTTCGCCCTCGTCGTCCTCCTCACCGGTGACGAAGTCATCGGACCCGGAGAACACCTGCTGGACGCGCAGCTCCAACGGCGGGTTGAGATCCCCGAGGCAGCGGACGCACTGGCCGGTCAGCTGGCCGGTGACGGTGGCGTCGGCGAGCACTCCCCCGCCGAGCTGGGTGAGCGACGCGTCGACGGTGACCTCCGCGCCCTCGGCGATACCGATCATCTCCGGTCCGATCCGGGTGGGGGCGGGGCCGGTCTGGGTGCGCTGCTCGAAGTCGGTGAGACGGGCAACGTGAAACACAAAAGGTGAAGTCATAGCGAGTCTGAGCCTACTCAGATCGGCGGCGGGACACACCTGCGCCCCGTCGCAGCGCCTGACGGTCGCGGGTGACGGTGCGCAGAACCTCCGACAGGGAGCTCTCGAACTCGGAGAGCTTGCCGTCGACGAACTCGTCGCACTCGGTGCGCAGACGCTCGGAATCGGCATGCGCGGTGTCGACGATGCGGTGTGCCTCCTCGTTCGCGCGGCGCACGACCTCGGACTCGGAGACGAGGCGCTCCTGCTCGGCGATACCCTCGTCGACGCTGCGACGGTAGGAGTCGTTGCCGTCCTGGATGAGGCGGTCGGCCTCGTTCTGCGCACGGTGGACGGTGTCCTCCGCCTCCCGCCGCGCCGAGGTGACCATGTGCTCGACATCGTCCTCGGCCTTGGCGACCATGGTGGTGGCCCGGTGCTGGGCGTCGTCGACCATGTGGTCGGCGTCGGCCTGGGCACGGGAGACGATCTCGTGCGCCTGGGCCTCCGCCTCGGCGATCATCTCGCGGGCGCGGTCCTCGGCCCCGCGGAGAATCTCCTCCTGCTTGTCCAGGACATCCTGTGCGTCGTCGATCTCGACGGGCAGGGCGTTACGGAGATCGTCGAGAAGCGCGAGGGTGTCGTGGCGCGGCACCATGCAGTTGGAGGTCATGGGCACGCCGTAGGCCTGCTCCACGGTCTGGTTGAGCTCGTCCAGGGCTTCGAAAACGCGGTACATGCCCCAAACGATACTGGCCCCGCCGCCCAAAGTGTGGTGCGGCAGGGCCAGTGCAGGCGCAGTCTCCTAGATGACGCCCTGGGCGAGCATCGCGTCGGCGGTCTTCTTGAAGCCGGCGATGTTGGCACCGGTGACGTAGTCACCCTCGCGGCCGTACTCCTCGGCGGTCCGGGACATGGTGCGGAAGATCTTGGACATGATCTTGTGCAGACGCTGGTCGGTGTACTCGAAGGACCAGGAGTCGCGGGACGCGTTCTGCTGCATCTCCAGGGCGGAGGTGGCCACGCCACCGGCGTTGGCGGCCTTGCCCGGGGCGAAGTGGATGCCGCGCTCACGGAAGACCTCGATGGCCTCCGGGGTGGACGGCATGTTGGCGCCCTCGGAGACGAAGCGGACGCCGTTGTCGGCCAGGGTGCGGGCATGGTCGCCGTTGAGCTCGTTCTGGGTGGCGCACGGCAGGGCGACGTCGGCCTCGAGGTCCCAGATGGAGCCGTCGGTGTGGAAGGTGACGCCGGTGGCCTCCTCCGCGTAGCAGTTGATGCGCTCGCGGCGGTTCTCCTTGATGTCGCGGAGCAGCTCCACGTCGATGCCGTTCGGGGCGTGGACCCAGCCGGAGGAGTCGGAGACGCCGATGACGGTGGCGCCCAGCTCCTGGGCCTTCTGGGTGGCGAAGATGGCCACGTTGCCGGAACCGGAGACGATGACCTTGGCGCCGGACATGTCGGCGCCGTGGGCACGCATCATCTCCTGCGTGAGGTAGACGCAGCCGTAGCCGGTTGCCTCGGTGCGCACGAGGGAGCCACCCCAGGCGAGACCCTTGCCGGTGAGGACACCGGACTCGTGCTGACCGGCCAGGCGACGGTACTGGCCGAAGAGGAAGCCGATCTCACGGCCACCGACACCGATGTCACCGGCGGGGACGTCCTTGTACTCGCCGATGTGGTTGTGCAGCTCAGTCATGAAGGACTGGCAGAAGCGCATGATCTCGAGCTCGGAACGACCTTTGGGGTCGAAGTCGGAGCCACCCTTGCCGCCACCGATGGGCAGGCCGGTGAGGGAGTTCTTGAAGATCTGCTCGAAGCCGAGGAACTTGATGATGCCCAGGTTGACGGACGGGTGGAAGCGCAGGCCACCCTTGTACGGGCCGAGGGCGGAGTTGAACTGGACGCGGAAACCGCGGTTGACCTGTACCACGCCGTTGTCGTCGATCCACGGCACGCGGAAGATCAGCTGACGCTCGGGCTCGCAGAGACGCTGGATGAGACCGTAGTCGGCGTAGTGCGGGTCCTTCTCCAGCACGATCTTGAGGGAGGCAAGCACTTCTGCGACTGCCTGGTGGAACTCCGGCTCTCCTGCGTTCCGCTTGAGGAGCATGTTGTAGTAGGAGGAGACCTGCTCGTCGATCGACATACGAGTCCTTTCCGGCCCGCAGTCGCGGGCTGCCTGGGGGTGGCTTTTCTAACGGCTAACAGTTTTCACGCGAGACGCCATTCATGCAAGTCATTGACGAGTTGAATGCGTCACTCACCCTACCCCCTAGACTTGGGTCCCATGGTCCACATCATCATCGCCCCCGACTCCTACAAGGGCACCGCCACCGCAGAGCAGGCTGCGCGACTGCTCGGCGAGGGCGTCCGCTCCGTCATCCGCGACGCCGAGATCACCCTCGCCCCCATGGCCGACGGGGGTGAGGGCACCGCCGCGACCTTCGACGGCCGGACGATCACTCTGCCCACCACCGACGCCGCCGGCCGCCTCACCGAGGCCTCCTACGTCTTCGACGGTTCGACCGCCTACATCGACATCGCCGCCGCCTCGGGGCTGCCGGCCGTCGCGGACAACAAGGTGCCGCTCACGGGTGACACCTACGGCACAGGCGTGCTCATCGCTGACGCCCAGACCCGCGGCGCGAGCCGGATCGTCCTGTGCCTCGGCGGTTCCGCCACCTCGGACGCGGGCACGGGCATTCTCGTCGCCCTCGGTGCCACCCCGATGAACGCCGAGGGCTACTCCCTGCCGAAGGGCGGCGGTTCCCTCGGTGACCTCGACAGCATCGACACCGCCCAGCTCAACATCCCCGCGGCGGCCGTCGAGTGGGTGCTGCTCACCGACGTCTCCGCGACCGTCCCCCAGGCCGCCACCGTCTACGCGCCGCAGAAGGGTGCGTCCGCCGAGGACGTCATGCTTCTCGACGCCGCCCTCACCCACGCCGCCGAGACCCTCGGCATCGACCCGCATACCCCCGGCTTCGGCGCCGCCGGTGCGGTTCCGGTGGGCCTGTACTGGCTGTCGACGATGCTGCACGGCACCGCCGACCACATCCACGTCCTGCCCGGCGCGCCGCTCGTCGCCGACGCCCTCGGCCTGCCGGAGTCGATTCCGCAGGCGCAGCTCGTGATCACCGGCGAGGGTGCCTTCGACGAGCAGTCGCTCACCGGCAAGGTCGTGGGCACGATCGCGGACCTGGTGGAGGGCACCGACGCGACCCTCGCGATCGCGGCCGGGCGCATTGACGTGGACCCGGGCGCAGACGTCATCACGGTCGCCATGGGTGAGCCGGGCGACGTCGAGAAGCAGCTTTTCGACGCCGGCGCACAGATCGCCGCGGACTACCTGCGGATCTCCACCGCCCAGGGATAGGTGGCGTCCACCTCGTAGTTCTGCTCCTGCTCGAGCAGCACGGCGTCGCGGGGCAGGTCGGCCTGCGGGGTGAGGAAGCGGGAGAGGACCATGGCCAGCTGGTTCATGGAACCGGTCTGGCCCTCCACGCGGATGAGGTAGCGGTGGACCTGCGCGTCGTGGAGATCGTCGCGGTCCTCCCGCAGTCCGTCCTCGACGCCCTCGTACAGGGTCGGGGCGTGATCGTGGGTGACCTCGGCGGAGGTGAGCTTGCCGGCGTCGACAAGCTTGTCCATCGCGTTCTCGAACACCCCCTGGAGCTGGACCGCAGCGGAGTCGGGAATGAGGACATCGAACTGGATTGCAGGCATGAGCACAGAGTAGCCAATAACCTGGTGGGTATGAACCTCCCCGCCAATGCGCACCGCGATCCCATCACCATCATGGCCGACGGCACGATCAAGCAGGTCAACCCGTTCTCCGGAACCGAGGTGTGGACCGTGCCCGGGCGCGGGAACCGGCCCCTGTCCAAGCCCGCCGTCGACCCCGCCCCGCTGGGCCCCCACGACCGCGACCACCGCTGTGCATTCTGTTCCGCGACCCCGCTGGCCACTCCCCCGGAGAAGTCCCGCATCGTCCGCGACGGTTCGGACTGGCGGATCCTCCACGGTCTGCTCCCCCACGAACTCGACGACACCGTGCCGGAGTTCCGCCGCGTGCCCAACCTCTTCGAGATCATTTCCTACGACTACTGGGCGAAGAACTACGGCTACGAGATGGACACCGAGACCGCTCAGCGGATGGAGACCTACCTCGCGGATCCGGAGGGCCGCGAGCACGTCCTCGACATCGTGCGCACCCGTCTCACCGCCGGTGGCAAGTCCGCGGACGTCTCCGAGAAGGAGCTGCTGGACTATGTGCCCGCCTACTTCGGCGGCGGTCACGACGTCATCATCGCCCGCCGTCATTTCACCGACGAGGCCACCCACGACAACGAGCTCGCCTCGTCCGGCACGCTGACCCCGGAGGAGCACTTCGCGTTCACGCTGTTCACCATCGACGGCATCGACGACCTCTACCAGCGCAACCGTTACGCCCCCTACGTGGCGGCGTTCCAGAACTGGCTGGCCCCCGCCGGCGCATCCTTTGACCACCTGCACAAGCAGCTCGTGGCCATCGACGCCCGCTCCGTCCAGGCCGAGCTGGAGATCGCCCGTCTGCGCACCAACCACAACATCTACAACGAGTGGGGCGTCGACTACGCCGGCTACCGCAACCTCATCATCGCGGAGAACGAGCACGCCGTGGTCCACGCCGGTTTCGGGCACCGCTACCCTACCCTGACGATCTACTCCCGTTCCGCGACGCCGGAGCCGTGGCTGCAGTCCAACGACGAGATTCGTGGCATGAGTGACCTCATCCACGCCTGCCACGCCGCGACCGGCCCGGATGTGGCCGTCAACGAGGAGTGGCACCACCGTCCCGTCGATCTCGACCTGCCCATGCCCTGGCGCGTCAACATCAAATGGCGCGTATCGACGCTCGCCGGGTTCGAGGGCGGCACCAAGATCTTCGTCAACACCCTGTCCCCGGACAACGTCCGTGACCGCATGGTGTCGGCGATGTACCGGCTGCGCGACGAGGGCAGGATCGCCCAGGACATCAAGATCGCCACGGAATGCTCGGCACGCCGCAACTCCCTGCTGTACAACCCGCTGCTGCAGTAGCCCGAAAGTGCGCAGTTGCGCACTTTTCCCGGGGTGTACGAACAGCCCCTTGCGCGTGTCGAACAGGTTTGCTACGTTCGGAGGTGATCGAACACGATTTCGACACCTGGGGGAACCATGCTCGCCACAACCACCGACCTCGCACGCCTCGACGACACCGACCTGACCACCTGCATCAGCACCGCCAACCGCTCTTTCACCCGCCACAAGGCGGAGTTCATCCGCGCCATCGCCGAGTTCGACGAGCGTGACCTCGCGCGTTCGCTCGGGGCCTCCACCACCGCCACCTGGCTCGTGCGCACGCAGGGCCTGTCCTCGCGCAGCGCCCACGAATACCTCGACGTCGGGCGCAAACTCCGCGCGTTCCCGTCCCTCACCGACGCCTTCACCCGGGGTGACCTCAGCTACTCCAAGGTCCGCCTGCTGCTGAAGTACATGACCCTCGACAATGAGCACACACTCATCGAGCTGGCCCTGGCGCACACCATCACGGAGCTCGAGTCACTGCTGGCCGGCCACCCGAAGGTCGGCGGCCCGAGCCGGAAGGCCACCAACCGCCTGTCCATGACCGTCTGCCCAGACACCGGCCAGGTGAAGCTGTGGGGCACCTTCGACCCGGAGATCGGTGCCGAGCTGCAGGCCGCGCTCAAGGCTGCGGAGCTGGCGGCCGCCAAGTCCCGGGATGAGGCGGAGAACGGGGAGCAGGACCCGGGCCCCGACTCGTCCACCACCCGCTTCGGTCCCCCAGTCGCTTCCAGCCTCCTCGGATCCTTCGTCAGTCTCATCCGCCTGGCGCGCAACAACCCGGTGGCCCGGACGCTGGCACCCGGTGCCCACGTCAACATCGTCATCGACTCAGAGGACAACGCCTGCCTCCCCGGCCAGCCGGGGGCGGAGGGCAAGGACCTGCTGCGCAGCATCATCAACGGGGTCCTCTCGGTGCAGATCCGCGGGAGGGGCGGGCGCATCCTCCACCTGGGGCGCAGCTCTCGCCTGGTTAACGGTGCCCAGACGAAGGCGCTGCTCACCCGCTGGAAGCACCGCTGCGCCACCCCCGGTTGCGACCACGCCCGCTGGCTGCAGTTCCACCACATCCGGGACTGGGCCTCCGGCGGCACCACGGACCTCGACAACCTCATCCCGCTGTGCACCCTCCACCACACGATGATCCAGAGCGGAGAACTCGTCATCGTTCCGGACCGCGTGGATCCGACGCTGCTGCGGTTCCGCTTCCCCGGCGGGGAGTCGTGGACGTCCGTCGACAACGGCCCTCCGGTGCGCGACGACGCCATGGGACAGCACGCCGACGGTTACACCCACGGACCCGTCCCCCACGGGGATGAGGACCTGCTCACGATCTGGGAGCACGAGGACTCCTTCGATGACGTGCATCCCTGACGAGTGCGCAACTGCGCACTCCACCTCCACTAGAGTTGACGGCATATCACCTGACACTGAAGGAGTTTCCGAACACCCCCATGAGTGACATCTCCCGTCTCCTCTCCCAGCATTCCGCCGATCTCTCCTGGCAGCAGTCCTTCTACGAGGATCTGCACGAGCGCCCGGAGCTGTCCGGACACGAGTACGAGACGGCGGAGAAGATCGCCCGGAAGCTGGCCGACTTCGACTGCGAGGTGACCACCCACATCGGGGGTTACGGCATCGTCGCGGTCTTCCGCAACGGCGAGGGCCCCACCGCGCTGTTCCGCGCCGACTTCGACGCCCTGCCGATCAAGGAGGAGACGGGTGTGCCCTTCGCCTCGACACGGGTGCGCCCGGCGGCCGACGGCACGCAGACGGGTGTCATGCACGCCTGCGGCCACGACATGCACACCACGGCCCTCCTCGGTGCCTGCGCGGTGCTCGACGCCCACCGTGAGGCCTGGTCCGGCACCTTCATCGCCCTGTTCCAGCCGGCGGAGGAGACGGGTGAAGGCGCCGCCGCGATGGTGGCGGACGGCCTGGTCACCCGCATCCCGCGCCCCGACGTGTGCCTCGGCCAGCACATCATGCCCGGCCGCGCCGGCGAGGTGCAGACCATGGCGGGCCCCCAGTTCGCGGCCTGTGACTCCATCCGGATCACCATCCCCGGCCGCTCGGCCCACGGGTCCATGCCCCACAACGCCGTCGACCCCACCTACATCGCCGCGATGGTGGTCATTCGGCTGCAGGGCATCGTCGGCCGCGCCGTCGACCCCAACGACTTCGCGGTCATCTCCGTGGGCACCCTGCGCGCGGGTGCGACGAACAACATCATCCCGGATTCCGCGGAACTGGTCCTCAACTGCCGTTTCTACGACGAGACGACGAAGCGCCGCGTGTATGCCGCCATCAAGCGGGTCGTGGAGGCGGAGTGCGTGGCGTCGGGAAGCGAGGAGGAGCCGACCTTCGAGTTCTTCGGCCACGGTGAGCTGGTGGACAATGATCAGGGTGTCTTCGACGCGGTCCGCCCGGTGTTCGACAACGTCTTCGGTGCGGCCTCGGTCGACGCCCGCCGCACCACGGTGTCGGAGGACTTCTCCAACATCCCCCTCGCCTTCGGTGCGCCCTACATGTACTGGGTCGTCGGCTGCACTCCGCAGGAGCTGTGGGACCGGGCGGTGGCGGAGAATCGGGTGAAGCAGGACGTCCCCGTCAACCACATGAACACCTTCCTCCCCGAGTACGGTCCCACCGTCGACGCCACCACGAAGGCGGCCGCCGCCGGCGTGCTCACTTATCTCGGACGCTGAGGCGCGGAACAACCTGCCT